>Ga0163217_1097626_pt1 | contig 10599 bp, 8 predicted proteins | sample SynspAceP_FD_185933 | JGI IMG/M metagenome (GOLD analysis project Ga0163217, IMG submission 185933) | Saline lake microbial communities from Ace Lake in Antarctica - Synechococcus sp. Ace-P (PacBio error correction) | ecosystem: Environmental > Aquatic > Non-marine Saline and Alkaline > Saline ... | reverse complement strand
GACTGAGAACTTATGAAATTGCTTTCAAGACCCACATCGTCCGCCGCGCGTGCCTGCACCTGGCACAAGCCCACTCTTGGAGCTAAATCTCCTAGCCATCTTCTTTACCATGGCTACAAGCTGGCACTTTTCATCGAAAGCATTACATAAGCGCTGTAGTCCATGGAGCTTCGGTAACTTCACTCCTAACATGAAGCAGTGATAGCAAGCCAAGACGGCGCAGCCCAATCTAAAAGAGACGAGTGGCGCCTCAGGCCTTCCTGCCTTACGAGTTTTGAGTCAGGCATTTCACGAAGGCACTGTCTGGCTTCGCCGCCGTCGATTGCTACTGCGGTCTGATTGGTGCGTTAAAACTTCGCACTCCAGCCGCTGACCGCCACCGGAACAAACTTACTGCCTTCACCGGGGTCGATAATTGATGGGTCTGCCCCACTCCGCATGAATTATCCCTAAAGCTTGCGGCCTAACTGCCAAAGTAAATTCTCCAAGACAATTACTGAATAAGTTGGCACGCTTGATGGCCAAAGAACATGGCCTCTTCACCGCGAGTTGACATTCGCCTGCCTCCAACACAACCTTCAAACGGCGCAGACAGATCGTCTCCAATGAAGTGAAGGATTGCACATTAGATGCGGCGGTTACATAACGGAAGTTTAACCCAGCGTGACGAACTTCGCAAACTAAATTGATGACCTGACTAGCTAATCATGAATACGGTGCCCTTCATTCAGTCGCGCCATTTTTGACGCGGTTAGCATTCGATGATGTTTCATTTTTTGCTGGTGCTACTTACAAGTTGATGGAACAACCTTTACCGGTGCCATTACTACAGCAATCTGAAGCAAAGCTTACAAAACAGCCACTCTTCAATCGATTTCATGTTCTTACGCTTGGTGAAGAAGCAGTCGCTTGAACAACCGATCTGCGCTATGCCCGTCGGACAGCGATGGTCCTTCTAATGTCAGCACATACAAGCCCTAGCGCCCACGCAATGGTACCTACTTCCGACGCTTCAGCGCGCCAGTTAGCATTGCGCTTGGGCTATCATGCTTGAAAATTGATCGGTGAATACGGCCATTCGCCTTCATGCGTCGCGGCGCTGCACGTCGATCCTTATCTGGATAGACTATGATAATTGATTGCGTACGAGCGGACTTTAGCCAAGAGCCTGATGAAAATCGATGGGCAGGGGCCGACTTTAACCGACTTCAAACTTTGCCTCCATCGGCATTCCGGCCTGAGCCTGATTGAACCCGCTACGCCACGGTGATGGCTTCGAGAACTGAACGGAGCTCCAACGGTAAAAGAGTGGGAGCGCGACACCGATATCAGTAGTATTCCAAGAAGGCGCTAAGAATCTCGTGTTAAATGGCGTAACGGTACATATCGCCGCAAACTACAGGCCGCGGCGTATTAATTGAGAGAAAACCGTCTGATCGTCAAGCTACACCATCCCGCGATTGTAATAGCGGCCTACCGCATTCTCGAGCAGTAGTCAGAAAGACCCGCTTCGGCGGGTTTTTCTTTTCAGGAAGGTGCGTTATTACAGGGCGGTGCAGAAGCTGAGTGCAACACGGTTATTGATTTGAAGCTGGAGCATTGATGCGCATAGCCCATGGCTTCCTGCATCACGTCGCCCATGACTTCGATCGGGCACTTGAAATCCGAAGCGTTTTACGGGGGCGCATATTTCAGCTCCAAGGCGCATGCATTTCCAATTGCTCTTGACTGTGTACCGACAAGTCAGTTCCCTTTGGGCAGGTATGCGATAGGCGTTTGATGTTTTCGTTGCTACCCGCGCTTTGCCAGGGGCTGTGCGGGTCCGCCAAGGCTTCAGCCTGCGCGGCATTGCTCCCTGATTGACAGGTCGCCCTCGACCATTCAGCCGAGTAGCTGAAGCGCAATCGAGCAGTAGTGGTGCTTACTCGGCCCGCTGCGCCCAGCAACAGATGAACTTACGGCGCCAGGTTTGTCGCCCCAAGCGCAAGCTTGTGCCGGGCAGCGAGCGCTTCGAACTTGGTGGCCACATGCTGCGTAAGCGTTGTGTCTCCCGAGCAGATTGCGGCTAAGCTGCGCAGCATGACCATACCCAACCTCAGAAGATGCCTACGTCTGGTCGTGAGACGATCTATAACGCGATCTATGCCTTGCCGGTCGGCGAGTTGCGCAAGAGCTGATCGTCTGCCTGCGCCAAGCAAGAACGCGACGCGCCGGCCGCGCTCTGGTGGCGTGGATCGGCGCGGCCAGATCCCCTGAGATGGTTCAGCTTCATGTTCGCCCGCCAGAGATCGAAGACCGGCTTGATTGCCGGGGCATTGGAGGGCGACCTGATCAAGGGTAGGCCAACGCCTCGTCGGTTAGGCACGTTGGTGGAGCGCACCAGTTGGCTACCTTGATGCTGAATTGAAGATGAACGACGCAACGGCGACCTCGCGATGGAGGGCTTCAGTGCAGCGCTCAACAGCATGCCGGCCTGGCCGATGCGCAAGAGCATGACTACGACCAGGGGCCGGAGATTGCGCGACATGCTGAAATCACCCAAAGGACAGGGGTCGCTTATTTTACTTCTGCGACCCGCACGCCCCTGGCAGCGCGGCAGCAACGAAAAACATCAACGGCCTGATCCGCCAGTACCTTGCCAAGGGGACTGACTTGTCGTACACAGCAAGAGCAAATTTGAATTGCCATCGCCTTGGAACATGGGAATATGCGCCCCCGTAACGCTTCGATTTCAAGCTTGCCGATCGAAAGTCATGGGCGAGGTGATGCAGGAACATGGCTATGCGGCATCATGCTCAGCTTCAAATCAATAAACCGTGTTGCACTCAGCTTCTGCAACCGCCCTGTAATACGGCAACCTTTCCTGAAAAGAAAACCCCGCCGAAAAAGCGGGTCGTTTTCGACTAATGCATCGAGATGCGGTAGGCCCGCTATTACATCAGCGGGTGGTGTAGCTGCGATTCAGACGGTTCTCATCAATATCGGCCGCGAGGCTGTAGTTGCTGCGATATGTACCGTTTTACGCCATAATACCGAGATTCTTTCAAGGCGCCTTCTTGGTAAATACGTAGAGTGATATCGGTTGTTGCGTCCCACTCTTTACCACCCGTTGGAGACCGTCAGTTCTTACATCGAAGCCATCACCGGTGAGTAGCGGGTCTCAGGATCAGGCCGGGAATGCGATGGAGGGCAAAGTTGAAGTCGTAGCGGGCCTGCCATGATTTTTTTCATCAGCTTGGCAATGTCCGGACCAATCATTTACATTAGTTCACCAGATAAGGATCGGGACAGCCGCCGACGAAGGCGAAAGCCGTATTCACATTTCATTTTCCCTGATAGCCCAGCCAAAGCTTATGGCGCTGACGAGTAGGTGACCATTGCTGCCCAAGGCCTTGTTTGTCGACATTTAGGAAGAACCCATCGGTTGTCGAGCGGGCATAGCGCAGATTCGGTTTTCCAGCGACTGCCTTCTCACCAAGCGTAGAACCATGAATCAGATTGAAAGAGTGCTGCTTGTTTCAGCTTCGTAGATTGCTGTAGTAATAGGCACGGTAAGGTTGTCCATCAACTTGTAAGTAGCACCAGCAAAATTGGAATCATCAATTAGCTACCCGTCGCCTATGAAGGCATCGTTCAGAGTGGCTGTCAGGTCATCATCTAGTTTCGAGTCGTTCAGCTGGTAACTTCCGTTATTGTAAACCGCATCTAAATGTCAATCCTTCAACTTTCATTGGAGACGATCTGTCCGCCTTTTGAAGGTTTGTGGGCAAGCAGCGCGAATTCACTGCGTTGAAGAGCCATGTTCTTTTGGCTCAAAGCGTGCCCAACTTTCAGAATTGTCTGGAGATTTTTACTTTGGCAGTTAGGCCAAGCTGGGAATAATCATCGGGTGCAGACCCATCCATTATCGACGGCAGTAAGTTTGTTCCCGGTGCGGTCAGGCTGAGTCGAGTTTTACCCCCAACGACCCAAGAGCATCGACGCCGAAGCCGACAGTGCCTTCGGTGAATCCTGAACTCAACTCGCTAGCAGGAGCCCTTGAAGCCCACTTCGTCTCTTATTAGATTGGGCTGCGGCCGTCTTGCGGCTTATCACTGGTTCATGTAGAAGTTACCGCCAGCTCCAGGCCAGCCTTTGTATCTTCATAAAAGCAGCTTGAGCCATTGGAAGAATGGCATAGGGTTGCTCCAGAGTGGCCAGGCCACGCCCCGAGGCGATTGCGGGTCTTGAGCATTTCTTGTTTCTCCTCGTTGGATATGCTCTGAGGTCGCTCTTACGCGACATTGCAATAAACATTTCATTTCATTGTTTCAGCCATTAGACCTTAGTCTTTTAGGCTGCGGGCCGTTCAAAGGTAGGAGTTGGTTTGTTCGATAGTTCCGTTAGGCTAGGCGGCCGGCGGAAAAAAAAACTGAGTGCAACACTGACCTTTCCGGTTATACGGTGCTGCCCCTATGTCCTATTCCGAAACTCAGCGTCGAGGCCGCGCATTTCATTCAACTCAAGTCAAGCTCAAGGCTTTCAGCCTTGCGCGGCATTGGCCGCCTGATTGACAGGTCGCCCTCGACCCATCAGCGCAGAGCTGAAGACGCAAATCGAGGCAGTATGGTGCTTACTCGGCCCGCTGCGACCAGCAACAGGATGAACATTCGGCGCCGGTTTTGTCCCCCAAGCGAAGCTTGTGCGGGCAGCGAGCGCTTCGGACTTGGTGGCCCACATGCTGCGTAAGCGTTTTGTCTCCCGAGCAGATGCCGGCAAGCTGCGCAAGCATGACCATTACCCCACCTCAAGAGAATGCCTACGTCTGTCGTGGAGACCGATCTATTAACGCGATCTATGCCATTGCGGTCGCGAGTTGCGCAAGGAGCTGATCGTCTGCCTGCGCAAGGCAAGACGACGCGCCGGCCGCGCTCTGGTGGCGTGGATCGGCCCGCGGCCAGATCCCCTTGAGATGAGTCAGCATCTTCATGTATCGCCCGCCAGAGATCGAAAGACGCTGGGGTTGCCGGGCGGCATTGGGAGGGGCCGACCTGATCAAGGGTAAGGCCAAACGCCTCCGTCGTAGGCACCGTTGGTGGAGCGCACCAGTGGCCTTACCTTGATGCTGATGAAGATGACGAGCGCAACGGCGACCTCGGCGATGGAGGGCTTCAGTGCAGCGCTCAACAAGCATTGCCGCTGCATTGCGGCAAGAGCATGACCTACGACCAGGGCCGGGAGATTGGCGCGACATGCCTGAAATCACCCAACAGGACAGGGTCCGCTATTTACTTTCTGCGACCCGCACAGCCCCTGGCAGCCGCGCAGCAACGAAAAACATCAACGCCTGATCCGGCCAGTACCTGCCCAAGGGGACTGACTTGTCGGTACACAGCCAAGAGCAATATGAATGCCATCGCCTGGAACTGAATATGCGGCCCCCGTAAACGCTTTCGATTTCAAGTGCCCGATCGAAGTCATGGGCGAGGTGATTGCAGGAAAGCCATGGCTATGCGGGCATCATTGCTTCCCAGCTTCAAAATCAATAAAGCCGTGTTGCACTCAGCTTTCTGGCAACCGCCCTCCTTTTTGAGCTCAGTTCCCATGGCAATTGGCGGAAGTCTGGGCCTCTGATGATGGGTCAAAAGGACCAATACGCATCTCCATTCTTTCATGGACGTACAAGGCGCAATGGCTTGCAGGTCGTTTATCCATTCATTTTGGGCCAGCGGAAGGCTTTGCTGCCAACCTTCCTATCGCTAACCTGCAGAGCGGTGTCGAAGGGCAGACTTCTATGCCTATTCGATCAGGATGATGTGTGGGAGGCCGACAAGTTATCGAGGGCTTTTGCACTGGCTTACCACTGTGCCCCCCAGTATCCCGGCTTTGTACTGCTCGCTTCACCGATTTGGTTTTGATGCCGACGAACAATGAAATCGGTGTGTTTCGCCGCTGTTTACCAAAGCCCTGGTTTCCGCCAATGCCTTGATGCAGAACATTCGGTGGTGGCAAACACCATGGTGTTCAAACAAGCCGCGCGAGAGCTCTTGCGCGGAGCCGGGGCAAAAACAAGTCTGTGATTACCCACGACTGGTGGGCTTATTTGGTTGTGACGGCTGTGGCGGTCGCGTGTTTCTATGACAGCAAGCCTACGCTGCGCTATCGCCAGCACGGCAGGTAACCTGGTGGGCATGAATGCCAACTGGGCAGCTCGTTCAAACGTATCCGTATGCTGTTTCAGGGTGCGCTTCAGGCCTGGGCAAACCTATTCGGAAATGAAAGCCATAGCAATGCCATGGGTATCTATGTGAAGATAAATCGCTTTGGTCTGATAACCAATACGTAGGCAGATGCTGCCCAAGGGCTGGGTCGAGACAGTATTCCGATGAAACACCCTTCTATATCTTGCGGGGCTTGAGTAGAAAGGAAATACTTTGTTTACCTCATGGATGAATTTTGAATTCGACGACGCCAAAAGCCAAGCCAACCTGGACAAGCACGGCATTCGATTTTGTTGCTGCCCAAGGCTCATGGACAGATCCATTACCCTTCTGGGAGATCCGCGCTAGTCAGAGGATGAGCCAGAGGGTTTTTTGGCTGATAGGGGTAAGCATTGTGTGAAAAGCACTGGTCGGCTATCGTGACATACAGGGGACGCTCGCATTCGTCTGGTTTTCAGTCAGGCGTTCCCGCAAGAAGCAGAAGGTTGAGCTTTATGAAGGCTGAAGACTTCGACAGAAAGTTTGGGAGGTTCTGGAAGATATTGTTTGATGACCTGATCTGCGCTCTGCTCGGCCGAATTAATCAACAACAAAAGCGAATCCAAACGTCGACTTCCCGGCTTGGGTTGTGGAGTCGTTAGGACCGCGAAATTGCTGCGCGTATTGGCGTTTACCCGTCAATCATCCATCAAGGTGTGGCTGGTGGAGCGTCTTTCAGGCAGAGTCTGCTAACAAGCCCTCAATGGTGACGCCGCAGGCGGTGGGACATTGTTGCGTGGGTTAGGCCAGGTCTTAGTCACCTACGATAAGCGAGGGGAAACTTATAGACTTTGTTGTTTGACAGCAGGATTACCTTTAATGCAGGCGCTGGAGTCAGTCCGGACTCCAGGCGCTCTACAACGGGCCTTGCAGCCAGACGCTAAACCTTAGCTCTGTGGCTTTGATCAGGAACTTCTCTCCCGGTAGCTGTTGCCGATTATACGCCATCCGATTCCATATTTAACGCACGGCCAGGGGAGACTTCAGTGAGTGTAGCTGCTGAGCGAAGTGTGGGTTTTGATTATCGGCGCGATTGCGCTTGCGCATGGCGGCGACGGTGTTCGTTCTACCCACTTTCCTAACGCGTTGAACAACAGGAAGCCGTCACACCCCAGGGCAAAAAACAAAGCGCGGTTCAGGGTTATCGGGCCGGCGATTCAAGGGGCCGCCATAGATAATTAAACCCTTGTTTGAAGATGGTAGATCCATACACGCTTGTATTCGTGATGTCGCGCGATACGGCGGGCTTCCCATATCAGTCTGAAGAATTATTCGCTAGCCAGCTTACCACCACCAATAGGGTCGAACGCGATAGTCGCGCCGGTGTCGATCAGTGCTGGTCAGGTCGGACATAAAAGCTGTTCGCTGCTGGAGTATGACCACGTATTGGCACCCCTGGGTCGCGCAAGCAAGGGCTTCCTGTTCTGGCTTGCGGACGATATCTGACCAGGTCAATTGCCGTCGGCGATGCAGATGCGGTTGAGCATGTCCGAGGTTGGAGGCCGGCGGCAGCGTGCAACGATCGCCTTGTTAGACTTCAGCGACGCATGGTTTCTTACCATGGGCCACGCGAGTCAGCGGAGTTAACAAGCTTGGAAGCGGCCTACGACTGCAGTGGTACCCGCTTGCAGTTCCAGCAGCTTTGCACATTGGACGCAGGTAATTTCCGGCTAGCTTACCACCGCAATGACGCAACGGTTTTTGCCCATCAGGCTTTTTGCGCAGCCGCTGACGAGCCCGCAGCGATGACAAGTACCGGCGGCCTTCGTTTGCCTGGAATGGCCTTGCCTACGCGCTTTTTTAACGGGGCGCCAATGAATCTGGCGGGAAGGTCAGCATTGATGACAGGGCGCTCGGGCGCTACCGGATGCTTGGCCGTGGTCATATCGGCCAGGCTGAACATTCCACGGCCCAGGTCAGATGGGTTGATAGGAAGCGGCTTCGATTGCGGAATGACATAATCGTTTTCGCCGGCTTTGGAATATCCGATCTCGCGTATAGGGCAAGCTCCAGCTTGTTGTCTTTTCGCTGATGGTGAAAATCAGTTCGATGATTGTATCTGACAACTTTTTTCTCCTGGAAAAGTTTAAAGCAGTGGGTACATCACTAACAGGTGTTAAGCGCCATAAGATGCGGGCAAGCCCTATTGGCGCGCGCGTTGTTCCACGTCGCTGGGCGTCTGATCCCTAGTGGACAGCAGAAGGTTAGAGTAGCTGACTTATCTCGATCAGTTTCTCGTAAGAGAACTTGCAGGCCGGCGTGGCGTTCAGGTTCAGTGGGTGGGGACAGCTCTATAACCCAGTCTCAAAGAACGCTCGGAGATTTGCTTGCTTTTTACGTGGGACCTGGCCCCGGCACGAGGGAAATCCTTCGGCTCTGCGGAGCGAAGGATCTGGAATGGGAGGCTAGTCTGACTAATCCTTGGAGCGAGTTTCCGTGGAAAAACGGCCATATCATTCCTATGCCGAAAACGATCAGTGCAAGCGATGCCGACGTACAGTTGTATCCAAGCCTGCGGTTACTAACCCCCACGGCAATGCCGCCAGACGGTCAAAATTAAGGCCGATCATATTAAATTCAAAAAACGACATGCGGATTTCCTCTGGGGGATTTGATGTTGCTAGCTTGAACTCCCCGTATTGTAGGCCCGCGCGTGGAATTAATGGAAGCTCCAATTGTTTTTTTTTCTTTGGAATTCCGGGGCGCATATCTGACAGCGGGCGGTACGTTGATTATGTTAGATTTTGGGGTATGGTGCGAAACCTGACCAGTAGATTTGGGGCATCCATCAGCTTGGGGCCATCTGCTCTGGATATAACAAGGCCGAGCCACGTCAAAACAGCTGCGTTCGACCAGTTTCTTGAACTTCTTGCCCTTTGCCTGACTTAATCTGCATAGATCAGCCACACGCTCCAAATCGGAGCTTGTACCCGCGGGGAACTCATGGCGCCCCACAACCTCTTAGCAAGGCAAAACAACGGGGCTATTCTTGAACGTCTGGACCAAAGTTCAGCCGTTTCACTGATACAAGCATCAGCCTGCCCTTTACCGATTCAAGATGGTGTCGAGGCGTGGTAAGGCCTTGGTGCGGTGGTCCGGCGATCTGATTGGCTTGGCCAATGTCGGGAATTACGTTTTGCTGGAGCCCCAGCGTGGGCCGGTGGCCAGCAAGGATGTGAAGCGGGAAAAATGCTTGCGGCAACGTCGGCATCGGACTTTGTCGGTGGGTTGGTGCCGGTATTTGGCGATGCATTTTGACGCTGTTTACAAAGCCAACACGCGCAACCACCGGCCTGCTGAAAGACCTAATCTGGAAAAGGAGCTTGCGGTTAGGAGCCCGCCGCCACCGCCTTTCAACTGGCGTATATGGTTTGATTGGCTTGTCCGGTGCTTTTCGCAGTTGTCCCACTGGTGGCGTGGTGTTTTTATGTAGCGGCAGCTCGTCCGCAGCAGCGCCAATTTTTCTGTCACCCGGAATTGGTTCTTATGCGTCTTTCAGATATTGACCTACGTTCGCTTTGAAGTCTTTATCGCTGTCGTTGGGCGCGCAGGCATAGCCAATGGCCCAGGCGCTGCTTAATTCGTTGAATGCGTCGACGATAAGGCCGACAGTTGGCCAACTGGAAAGAACGAATTGGCCTGCCCTTTGCGAGCGCGGGCGTGGCGGTTGCCTGACCGGCCGGGTGAAACAAGAATTATTCGCAATACCGTGATTTAAACGCTGGCGTTACGGCCGATTTGAAGATGCTTGCAGAAAACACTCAAGGGCACCTCTCGGGCAAAGTTGCGCTGGCGATGATCGATAAACCTTATCATTTCCGACCCCAAACTGCCCTCTGCGCAATTGTGTTTGCAGCGTTACGCGCGCGCCGGGCAAACGGAGTTCATCTGCATTATGGAAAGTGATGGCCCATTTTCAGATTGAGCAGGGCGCTGTTGAATCACGCTTGCGGATGTGGGGCATCGCATCTTTCCAGCTCACCTGGAAGAACGGATTTACCAGGGGCCGCTCTTTATCCAGGAAAACTTGATTGGGCTGGTATGCGCGCCCTCGACCTTTGGCCGGCGCAGATTTATCGCTGGCGGACGTGAAAGAGGAGTGCAGATCCAGCGCCAAGGGTCGCCACGGGCGGCACTTTCTCGTTCCAGGATTACTACTTCCGTTGGCGGCCGACCGAAAGCCCACGTGACGGGCTGGGTTGTCGAAATGGTAGAAGGCGGGCCAGCATTTGCTCATTTTTAAGCGGGCAAAGCCATTGGGCTTTTTTTTGCCCAATTTCCCAACCTTTATTTGGCCCCGGGGGCGGGTTTTTGTTTTGGAACTTTCCCGGGGGGGAAAAAAAAGCGGGATCTCTCTTCT
>Ga0163217_1083139_pt1 | contig 10599 bp, 10 predicted proteins | sample SynspAceP_FD_185933 | JGI IMG/M metagenome (GOLD analysis project Ga0163217, IMG submission 185933) | Saline lake microbial communities from Ace Lake in Antarctica - Synechococcus sp. Ace-P (PacBio error correction) | ecosystem: Environmental > Aquatic > Non-marine Saline and Alkaline > Saline ... | reverse complement strand
CGGTGTTGATCAGCAGTTATAATGATGAATTACCGTATTTTCAAACCACGGCTGTTTTGAAAGCTGGTTTCAAAAAATCGTTTTAAGGAATAATCAAGAATAGCCCCACGCTTTCGTGCACATCTAATATTCCTTTTGAAATTGGTCTTTTGTTGTTCGCCGGATTCGTGTAAGGGTTGAGGAGGACGACAAACTAAAAAAATGGTAGAAAAGAAAAGGCGCTTGTTTTTTACCCCAATTTCCTTGGCATTAATTATTGAAAGTAGGGTTCATCAAAAATGCCCAATGGCTCTCGTGTCTGCTTCATTGTTGTATTCGCGATTTCTGCCATAATATTTCTCAATACCCGACATTTGAAGGCAAAGCATTCAAAATCATAGTTCCATTGGAGCCACCATGGTAGAACTACTTGAATAATTGAGCCGTGATTACACAAGTTCCGATGCCTTGTATAGAATTTGTTGTTGCTAACCTGAAGTTGAGTATGGATTGTTCCATTCAAACTTGGCAGTTCGGCTTAAAAATAGAAGGCAATGCTTCTTATTGGATTTTTTTTACCAGTTGGGCGAAGGCATTCTCAAAAACAAACACTTGCTCCATCAATGAATCTAAAAAGGGAGTTTACCCTTTCCCATCATTTATAACTGCCGATGTATTCCCTCGAAAAACTTTCCAAAATAATCACAGGAACAAATATTGGGATGCTGATTACTTTCTGCAGTTGGTTTTTTTTTTTTTTTATAGTTGTAAAATGGGATTAAATTGTTGATTCAAATGGCTTTCGGTGAAGTAATCAACTTCTACATTTGTTCTTTTAAAGAGCGTTCGTGTAATTGCGTGAATGGGATATTCAACACCCCAATGGAACATTTTTGAATACTGGGCATATGGCTTGCTTGAAGCGATGTAATCGGTCGATTGTAAATCCACCTCTGCTCGCTGTTGATGAAAATCCCCTATTCCCAATAGCACCCATGATCACCCATTGTGTCCAAGGTTTGGATTATTCGTCTCTCTTGACGTCCTCATCCACGCTCGAGTCGCGTGGACACTTCCTGTTCAATCGCTCGTCTTCAGGAATAAAATTTGGACATAGTTTGTTTTGTAACACCAATTGGATGAACCCACATTAAAACGACCAAATTACTGAACCCTAGTACCAGCTAACTGCAATAAATTGAGGAATTCAATCGAAAGGGTATCATCGCCGGTAGCACAAATTCAAAAATGTCGGCGTGGTGCGCTTTATGTTAAATCGAAAAATAGAGCGATATCAATCACTGAAACCAAAACACTCAACGCTGCGGAAACCAAGAACAACCCTTTTAATACTTTTTGGTAGCTTTTGTTGTGCGTTGTTTAATTAGGCAAAAACCGAAGCAATAGAAAACCGGTAAAAGAAACGTAAGCAATGGCGCAATATCAAATCTGATTCACCAATAAAATAACATGGGTCGATTCTGCAAATAGGCTTTTATTGAAAAATAATAAAAAGCAACTTCTCATGAGAGTAAATAGCAAATACTTGCTAGTCCCGATTCGTTTAATAAGAGTACTGGAATGTGAAAATAGATACTATTCAAAGAATGATGCTTTTTTTTTCGGACCGGTAAATATATGAAGAATGTGCTGCCTTTTCCCATTCACTCTTGGCAGTGATGTAGCCGTTGTGGTTTTTCTACTACTTCGTTATTGGCCAATTGCCAAACCGATGCCAGTTTCCTGTTGTATTCTGAGCGGCCATGTAAGCGTTGAAAAAAATAGTAAATATTCGATCCAAGTATTGTTCGTTCGAAGCCAATTCCATTGTTCATTTATGGTAAATTTCTATGTATTTCATAAACACTAAACTAAAAGTTTGGTATTTTATTTTTAATTTTGATGATGGAAATCAATTTTCATCTGTTTTTACTTTAAGAATTGGTGCACATTCCTTTTTTTTACGATACTTGATTCCATTCGGAAAAGAATGTTTTTGTATTTAATTGGCGCATTTGAACAGGAGTGCCATTCACCAAAGTTTCGTCAGATAATTTAGTTTTTTTTCTCCCTTTTCGGGATTCGTAGATGGATTTCGCTCAGATCTTCCAATACGTCGTTGATCAATTGATTGACTTTTATTGATTTTTCGATCACCAATATTTCTTGTTGAAACGAGAGAAATTCAATAAATCTGAATTCCAACTGTCTGCATTCTCTTCAGTTTGAATTAATCCATTCGATCGAATAGGTTTTTCCTTTTTCGTCCAAACTGATCGGAATGTTTTCTGAGAATAATATCTGAGAAGGAAATCACTTTTCGTAAAGGCTTCTTGTAAGTCATGAGAAGCCCACATAAGCAATTGTTTCCAGTTCTTGATTGGTCTGGCTTATGATGAATAGACTCGTGGAGTTTTTTAATTCTAATTCACTTCTTATCGGGATGGTCTCGAATAAAAATTGAAAGGTAAGCTATAAGAATAATTATTAAAGTTAAGGGCGGCGAAATGGAGATGATTAGGTAGTTCTCTTCTAATGCTTACCTTTCCACATCATTGGTTTCGCTTATCAAGTAGGTTTTCTTTCTGTTTCTTGAATCAAACTAATGATGGATTGAAATTTGTTGTCCATTACATCAATTTCTCTTTTTAAAGATGTTTTAATCATCGCTTTATTAAGCAACTATCTTCCTTAGCAATGGGATTTTCTCAGGCGATATTAAAAAATACCATCGATCAATTAACACAACCAATTTGCTTGAATCGTTTTCTGCTGTTTGGGATTGGTTCTTACGGGTTAATTCTTGTATTTTCCATTTGTTAATACTCCATGACAAACCAATTTTGGAATTGATGTAGGGGCGACAGTCTAACTTTCTCGTCTTCTGAAAACGAGGTTAAGCCCGATGGTTATTTTTTCTGCGTCCTTTATTTCCACTAACAATCGCTGAATGTTTATAGATTACATCAGAGGTGGTGCACTACCCCAAGCTCTCTTAACTTAAATGATCTCAGACTTCTATATGAAATGGTGGGATAAGATAATAAACAGAGAATGGCTGCCGCTTAAAATAATTCGCAGACGATTTTTCTTATTCGATTATTTTCTTGGTTTTAAAAGGCATAGAATTGGTTAAACGTTTTGTTTTTCTTTGCGATTCGCTTTCTTTCTTCATTTCCATCAATCCACATTTATCACAGTCGTGTTGATTTCAATTTTTTGTTTGCGCCATTCGCATAAATTAATAAAAAACAGCAGCAGCCAGTAAAGCAATTATTCGATAGTTTTCTAAAGCATTTTTGTTGAAAAAGATTAGCTAATGGATTTCTCCAAGTTAGCTAAATTCACATTACTTTGTTGCTTAAAATATACCAAACTCAATACGATGAGCTTACTTTTTCGATCATTTAAAGATATTCCGCACTCTACGCTAAAAGAACTGTTATAAAAACCTGCTCAAACCTTCGAATGTATAGAGGAGAAGATGTTGGTGTTTGTTGCTCAGGGAAAAAATCTCTGAAATGGTTTCAGGAATTGGTCAAGAAGCAATTTCTGTTGGAACTGCAAGGGCCTTAAATTCCGGAGGAATACATCTTACGATGCACCGAAATTTAGGCGTATTTACATCTCGTGGAATTTCCATTGAGCAGATTGTTTGCACAGTTTCAGGGTTAAGATGAGTGGGTTTACCAAAGGTAGAGACGTTCGTTTCACTTTGGTACAATGATTACAACATCGTAGGTATGATTTCTCATTTTGGTCCCACAGTTAGGTGTAAAGCTGATGGAATTTGGTTTAGCAAGTTTATTGGATCGTAAGCAAGGAAGTAACAGCGGTATTTCACTGTGGAAGACCGGAGGCGCTAGTCAAGGTGATTTTCATGAATCGTTGAACGTGGCTGCAGTTTGGAATTTACGAGTGTTGTTTTATAGTAGAAAAACAATGGATTATGGATTGTCTACGCCATCTTCCGAGCAGTTCAAGTGTCAGCAATTCATCGACAAAGGAAACTAGGCCTATTGGAATGGAAGCCGTTAAAAGTGGAAGGGAAACAATATTTTGAAGTGTACTAACGATTTAAAGCCTCTTGGCGGAATTCGATGCGAGAAAATCCTCGTGCCATTTAGTGGAATGCATGACCTTTTAGATGAGAGGACATGAAGAAGCATCAGGAACGAAATAGCGTACCGAATGAGTTGTTTTGAGAATGGGAAACCAAAAATCCGGCTAGACCGTACCGAGAATATTTTAGAATACATGGGTTTCTGGGATTCGCAGATCAAGAAAGCATTACTTCGACTAAAGATATCAAAAGAAGAATCGGAGACGGGTTTTGGCGATGTGCTTATGCTGAAGACCGATGTTTGTGGCTGTACTGCAAACCAGAATTGCCGGATATGTATGCGCCATTTGATTTTCAAGTTTACTGAAACCAACCGGTGAAGCTAGCCGACAAACGGTTGATGATTTGCCATTTCAGATGGACTGAGAGAAGCCATGTTAAAACATTTGAACGACTTGGTGCTGATGGGCAGGACATCGCCAGAATATTGGCGGTTGTATTTAAGATTTACAGATGGTTTTGTAGCCATTGGAAAAGGAGAGTTCGGAATACGCCGCTATGTGAATCCTGCCATTATTGGAACCGCTTTTGGGATTGTCGATCAAAGGAAGAAATCCATTGATGGAAATGCAGTTTGCCGATTTTGTAACAGAAGGATTCAACCAAATCGTTAACCAATCTAGGCTAAATCCATTCGTTGGGGACAAAAATTGCAGATGTAGTAGTGCGGGGAATTGCCAACGGGAAGCAGGGAGTAGCTGCAGGGCCTTTATCAATCTCAGGAGGTAATGAAGCATGTGTTACGCACACTCCGGGCTTAAAAAGGGGTTTATCCAGCCTTTCCCAGAGATGCCAAAGGATTGATTTGTTGACCGCTTTTTGAAGATCCGAACCCAAGTTGTTGTTTTTGAGCACAAAGCCTTGTACAGAAGTTTTTTGAGTGGAAAAAGTACCTGAAGGATATTATACCATATTCCTTTTGGTAAAGCAGAGCAGGTAAAAAGAAGGAACTCAAGTTTCTTCATTACTTATGGAATGGCGTGCATTGGGCAAATTGCTGTCTAAGAAAAAGCACCCAGATATTTCAGGCCGACTTGATCGATTTGAGAACCTTGAGTCCGTTTAAGATACGGAAACCCATTCTACGCTTCCGGAATAAAACCAGGAAGGAGCTATTGTTCTGCAGAGATGAATTGTGGAGGAATGCGTCGACATTTCTGCATTGATTATGGAGAAACTGCTTCACTCAATTGATGCTCCGTTAAACGTTGCGCCAAGTTTAGATCAGGCCCATCCGTTTAAACCCAATTTTGAGAAAAAACTTTTTGGGCATTCAAATCAGTTTGAAGCGGATTTTATTGGCCTTGATAGCCCTATTAAAAAGAGAATTCACATAAAATTTTTAACAACGACTCTTCCATTGCGGCGAGGGTTGTTTTTTTGTTCCCATTTGTTAAGGATCTTTAAATCATCTGTACATTTGTTGATTTTGGATATTGAATAGAAAATGCTACTACTTATGAGAACTAGAATACTACTTTTAATTGCCATATTTTCAATTGACTACTTTGGGCTTTTGGGGCAGAAATTATAATTTTTTGGGCACTACTAACAGAGGAGTTTGGAGAAAATTATGGATCATTTTTAAAAACCGATACCCAATGCGAACAAATTTATCAACAGAATATTCTTTCCTTTTGTACATGGGGAAAATTCCCAACGGAAGATATTTGTGTTGGCCCGAATGGGAGAAAGTTTATGGTGTAACTTTTACTTGGTGTTCAAATTGTTAATTATTGAGATTTTTTGCAGGTGTTACTATTTGATTATGACTATCGATCATCATTATGAAACAATTACATGAGTTCTAATGGATTTCTCTGTTAGGAGTAATTCTAGATTGGGATTATGTATGCTTCATAATGGGAATATGTATGAATGACCTCAAAGGAGGTGTAAATGGAAGAAGGTTTTTTGTATGAATTTGACTTAAACACTAGAACATATGCAAAAGGTTTGATTTTCGGAGGAATAAAATGGGGGCTATTTGCCAATGGAGTGTTATTTAGAGCTTCTTAATATAATTTATATGGAGTTTACAGGGTTTTAGGTGGAGTAAATAAATTAATGGGATGTTCTATTCGAGTTATGATTTTAATACGAAATACATATACAAAGAAGGTTAGATTAGTTCTTGATTGGTTTGCCAATGGCCTTTAGGCAGCTTAATGGAAAGCAGCTACGGAAATTATATGGGTGTTTCAAATGGAGGAGGGGGACACTAAATAAGGGTCACTTTTCGAGTACACGATTTCTAATAAATACACTGATAAAGAAAGCTTGATTTTAATGGAACTTTAATGGAGAGGGTCCTTCAGATTTTCTTCCTATTCAAGGCTAAATAATGGGAAGTTATATGGAGTGACATACGGGGAGGAATGAATGATGAGGTGTCTTATACGGAGTATGATATATTTAAAATAAATACGTTAATAAGGCAAGTTTCGACTTGTCGAAATAGTATAGGTTCAGAATCCTAAAGGTGGCTTATAGAAGTCTCGAATGGGGTCTTTATGGATTTAATTTTCTTGAAGGGGAACAAGTGTAACGGTATATTATTTTGAATATAATTATTTATTTCAGATTAGCTACCTTAAAACATGAATTTAAATAATACCAGTTTGGAAAGGAAATTCCATTTGGCTCAATAGTAAAGATGCAAATTAATAGATTTTAAGCACCTTAAAGTATTGGTGGAGTAACAATTACGGAGAATTGTTTGAATACAATTATTCTTCAATAGCTTTAAAAAATTAATAAGATGTGGAAAATTATTTTAACACCTATTTAACCGAAGGGAAGCTTACGTTGCGATAATGCGGAAATTATATGGGTGTACTTTTAAAGGAGGTGAAGGAGATCAAGGGGTTGTTTTGGAGTTTGACCCAAAAACAAAGGAAATTAAGCTTTAAAATTATGAAGCAATGGCTTTTACCCCATATTTGGTGATTTAGTGAATGTGAGATAATAATTTTTTGTATTGGCATTTCATTATTTGGAGGAAGTCCAAATAGAAATGGCTTTTATTTTAAATATGATTATAAAAATGAATTCTATATTATTGTTCATTCTTTCGGACCTCCTACAGGTACACTTTGGATATAGAAATTTTTTCTATGTTTTTACATTTTCAAAACGGGAAATTATACGGAATCGGAAAAAAGGTAATTCAGGATTTATTGAGCATTTTTGAATTTTAATTTAAATACTAATACTTTACAGTTACTTTACTTGAGTTTCAAACCTACTCTCTTCAAATTTTCTTAAGTGAAGGTCCTATGGAAATATTTATGGCGTTAAGACCAATTTCAGGGTGTTAAATAATAAAGGATTTTTATTGTATATAACCTTTTCAAACCAATGCAAAACGTCACAATGTTTTTGATTTTTGATGGTAATAATGTTCGGAACCTACCGGGAATTATTATTTAGGCTCGAATAATAAATTTAGGGGTAACTTACTTTAGGAGAATAAATTAATCAAAGGAGTTTTATTTGAGTTTGATTTTCAACTAATTAGTTTCATTTAAAAGGTGTTTAGGCTTTAACGGATCCAATGGGTCAAAAAACCTTGATGTGGGTTATCTGAATTTAAATCCCGGAAAGATGTACGGGAACTACCAGCTTTAGGAGGGTAAGATAAGTATGGGTACCATGTATGAATATAAACTAATCTGACAAATACGATTTCAAGGTAAATATTAGTTTTGATAGTGCCAATTACTGGACGTTTTTCCAAATGAGTAAAATAATAAAAGCTAACAGACTGTATTAACCATTGAGGATTCATTTTCTACCACTTCTTGTTATTAGTTACACTTCCCCATCAGGGAAAATACACTTGGACCAACTCAGGGAACTTTATTTCAGATACTTTGAAAGTAACAAGGATGTGGACAGTATTATTGCCATCAACCTATAGTTAAAAAAATAAAACCAATACTGTCGCTCCACTTTGGGCCTTACAAAAACCACTGTGCCGCAATGCTTTCGGAGGCCACCTATCAATTGGTTAGATTGCAGCAAACAATTATGCCAAATTATCCCAAATGAAAAACTGGTCAAACTGTTTACAGGCAACTGCAATAGGAAATTATGCCGTTTGAATGACCGCGAACGGTTGTGTAGCACATCACTTGCTATTCAATTACGGTTGTAGGTATTCAGAAAACAATTTGCGCAACAAACCTCGCCAGTATTCCCCAATCCAACCAATAGGAAATTTCACACTAATCTTTAGGAGGAATATATGGTTGCCTCAACTACTCAAGTGTTATAATGTTGCATGGAATGCTGAATCAATGAAAAGTACTTCACCCAGTCTGCTATTCAAGTTTGAGGTAGGAGTTAGGGAGAATCGAAGGAAATTTACTTCATTCATTTAATAACAAGTGTGGAGAAAAGGTGCGGTCCGAAAGGTAGTGAAGAAATAATTATTAGAAACTTAAGGTTTACAAACGACTCTTCCTATAATTTGAAGGGTCCGTTTTTTTATGCCCACTTTGTTAAGGATCTTAAATCATCTGTATATTTGTTTGATTGGACTTGAATAGAAAAATTAGATAATATGGAGAACTAGAATACTACTTTGATTGGCCTTTTTTTTCAATTAGCAAACTTTGGCTTTTGGTCAGAAATTATGAGATGTATGGAGTGGATTTACGGTGGTGGGAGATGATCTACTTGGAACAAATATTTTAAGTTGGGATTAAAAATGGCAACAATCTAAGTCTTGACATTCATTTAATTTAGCTCCAATGTTACGGAACATAACTGCTTTTATGCTGCCCCTAATGGCAAAATTAATGGTATTGTCAATTTCAGATAGGAATAAACTAAACCAATTTTTGATTTAATCGTTTAACAGAATCAATTTTAGCTAGAACGCTGCATGAATTAAATAGTCTTTGCGGGGCATGCATATATGGCGGTTTTATTGTAGCTTCTAATTGGCAATATTTATGGTGTTGCCTCAGTTGAGGAACCAAATTCTGGACGGATATATTTTTGAATTTAATTTATTCAACTAATTGTATTACAAAATTATATTGATTTATAACCTGCCAACGGGAATTTACCCTTCCGTTCACTTTTTCAGGCCTCTAATGGTAAAACTGATATGGTCTTACTTCCGGAGGTAAGTAATATAGACCATGGTAACATTTATAGAGTTTAATATCAGTACAGAAGTTACATACAGAGATAGAATTTTAACGGCTCGTATTAGGGTCTAAAACGATTGGGCAGTCTAACACAGGGCTAGCAATAGCAACTTTATGAGTGTGGGCAAGGAAGGTGGTTATTATAATAGGGTTACAATATTTTTCTTATGATTTGATTACGATAGTCGCTTTAAAGTAGCTGATTTTTGATGGAATAAGGAGCATTTCGAGGTGTGAAACCCATCAAGCATCTAATGGTAAATTGTATGGTTATAACTAATTCAAGTGGGGAATTTCTAATAATGGGGCAATTTTATGATATGATTATGTAACAAAGGTGCAACGAGTTATGATTTATTTTACTTTCAAGTTATTTATGGGCAAAATCGCTTGTTGGGAAAAGTTAGTGGAGTTCGGGGGAATAATACTTTATTGGGATTGGTCAAACGGAAAGGAGGAATTCATGATGAGGGTGTGCTTTTTGAATATTGATTATAGCACAAATTCATATTACAAAAAGAAAATTGATTTTTAATATTAATAGTGAGTTTATTAAAACCAAGAAAGTGGGTTTATTTGAAAAAAGTTCTTAATAATTTGAGTTTTATTAGCTACTTCCGAAGGAATGGGGGAGGTTGATACTTCAGGGAATTTATTTTGAATATTAATTTACTCCACCATCAAAAATTAAAAATGTTATTACCCTTTTAATGCTCGTTTATTTTGGAGTAGACCCAGTGGTAGTATAAAGCAAGCTAGTAATGGTATGTTGTATGGATACTACTTTCAAAGTGGAGGTCTTAGAGCATGGCGCAGGATGTAAATTTATGAATTGAAATCCATTTCTAATTATAAGATTAATTAACAAGGTAGGCGGTTTAACTATCCGTGATTTTGGCAATTATAGTCCTTAAAGGAAGAGTTTGTCATTACTTAAAGGACCAAACAAAATTTGGATTTGGTTTTGCAGACAGTACCAATACTAGGGGAGGGGGACGGGAAGAGTGTGTATTGGAAATTATGTGATATTTGATAATTGGACCCTTTAAAGCCAATTGTTTCATGTGTTTTGATTTTTTAACCATTTGGGGTCTAATCAAAAGGTCAACTTTTGAATTTGATTTACAGCATTCCAATGGGGTTTGTTTTTTATTTGGAACGAAAATTTTTAAAAAAAATTTTGTTTTAAATAACGTTGGGAAAAAAGTTTTACCCATCTTTTGGATTAAAAAAATTTATTTGATTGGTTTTTTGCCCCCAATTCAAAGGGACCGGTTTTTAGTTTGGAAGGGGATTAAGTTGTTTTTTGTTTTTTCCCATCCCCCTTTTTTCTTC
>Ga0163217_1048844_pt1 | contig 10599 bp, 7 predicted proteins | sample SynspAceP_FD_185933 | JGI IMG/M metagenome (GOLD analysis project Ga0163217, IMG submission 185933) | Saline lake microbial communities from Ace Lake in Antarctica - Synechococcus sp. Ace-P (PacBio error correction) | ecosystem: Environmental > Aquatic > Non-marine Saline and Alkaline > Saline ... | reverse complement strand
ACTTCTTGAAACTAGGCAACAGTGTCACTTGAAAGCTGGCTGGATAGGCAGAACTTGTAGATTAAGGAGGTTCGCTTTTGAACTTTGATTCATCCTTCTACCCCGTCGAGGTGTTGGATCATCGCTTGTATGCTTTGTGGCCGGTAGAGTCAAATAGGCCACTACGTTGGGGGAAACGCCAAATAGTCGCGGGTTAATACCTGCATATTGCGTGGCCGTTGATGGTTTCATAGTTTCATTTGATCGTCAATCAATCTTTGCAATGACAGGTCAGCGATGAGAGGGGACAGGAGCGATTGGCAGTTATTGCAGGCGACTTGAGGTGTACAGTTGGACGCTTTAAAATGACTTTCTTGTTGTAAATACGGTTTCTATTTCAGACACTTCGGTTTCATTTGATGACGGAGGGTTGCCGTTGCTGTCCCATGAGTTTGAGGAGAGGCTTTTATGACTAATCTAATTGGCTTCAATTCAATGGCGCAATGTTAATGGGAAGGATTTCGACCGTACCAACGGATTTTGGCATTAATGAAACGACCCAAAAATTTAATGCCGTACTGGTTGCCTAAGTTAAAGCTAAATTGACTGTTTTGCCTTTTTGCCTAAGATATCAAAGTCACGTTGTAAGTGTGTGAGATCCGGGCGCATTCCCAAGTATCAGAAAAGTCCGTCGTAATGTGAGTTGCACAACTTCATTTTCAATGGTGACTTCTTTTGTTTGAGAGACGCCCAGTAACGCTTGCTGCATTGAAAAGAGAGGCTTGATAAGCTGATAAAAAGCAGGCAGCCATTAATGAGTTAAAACAAACGGCTAGAGTTGTTTTAGCCACGAAGTTAATGAAAAGAAGTATTTTTGCTTATTACCTGGGTTTGCCCATCCTCTTGCGTAAATCGATTTTCACTGCGTTTTTCGTGATGGCAAATACCAAAGTTTGGCGCTGTAGAAGCTTTCCAGGGTCGTCTTGGATTTGCTTTAGCCATTGGGTTTTAATGCCTGCTCTTTTTTCTTTGTCTAATGTTGTTTTAGCTTGTTCATTTCTTATTTGCTGGTCTTAAGTTTTTATTTTGTTCATTAATCCTCAGGTGTTTTTTGTTGTCTTGTTTTTCGTCTTTTTATTGTCTTTTTTTGATTCGGATGGTCTTTTGAGTCATTTTTATCATTAGAGTTCAGATTGACTTGGCTGTTTGTTCTGATCCTTCTCTTCATTTGTTTTGATAGAAGCCTGTTTCATCTCTTTTCTTTGTTGAATTTTCTTTCTTTTTTTGTTCTTGCTCTTGTTGTTTAAGTATTCGAGGTTTTTTGGCGGCTTTTAAGGATGGGGGGCTTGCTCTTAGCGCTGTTTCATACGCTTGCATCGCTTTCTTTTGTGGTTCGCCAGACAATGCCAACGCGTTACCTAGGTTGTATTTTCTGCCGCCCGTTTTTGTCGAGTTATCCAGTGCTATGTATTGCTGCGGGGTAATTTTTCTAACGGCATAAGACGACGCGGCCTTCAGTTTGGTTGTGAAAAGGCGATCGGCTTCTTGCCAGTTCCCTTGATCAACGCATGTGGGCCTTTTTTTGTCTTGAGTCAAAACCCAATCCAGAGGCCGATCTTGCAGCTTTTCAGCAGGCAAAGAAATAACCCGATGAAGAAGCATCAACACCATGCCCTTTCTAAACTGGAACGCGAGCCAGAACAGAAAGGGCAGCGCAAACCATTGTCCTTGTTTCGGTCCAATGAATGCTTTTATTTGGGCTTTTTGAGTTTTGTTCGTTATTCAGTGATGTGCTGGGCTTATTGCGCAAGTTCACGAGACGTTAATCGCCCTTGGTGAAATGTGCCTCCAAGATTTGGTTAGCGCTTTTAAATCGGATGATAGGGCGCTGTTGGAATAACATTTTCATGCCATTTTTTTTCAAAAACTTGGCCCGTCAGAAGTTTAATTGGTCCGCCTTGTGGAGTTGACCTACCGCAACTATATCCAACTGTATGTTTGAGGGCCTTTAATAACGTTGGAATTTTTTCTTTATCAATCTGGCTAAGGTCATCGGTGAAAATGATTAGATGCAAAGGAGCTGAATTCGTCTTTTGAGTGTAAGCGGTTGCACTCCGCTGGCTTAAAATTTGCCGCCATACACGGCATAATAATGGGTCGAAGCGCCAACAAAAAATTGCGTGATGTCTCTCTGTCTTGGCTAAAGCGGGCTAAGTAGAATCAGAAGCCTTAAAGCATGCGACACAAACTAAAGGGCTGATATCGACCTTCTTTTAACTTTGAGCTCTAAAAAAGTATCTCACCTGCTTAGTCTTCTGAACTTTGGGTTCTGCTACTATATAGGGTTGGTGAGATTCCGGTGGTCGGATCGTACCTACCGGACAAAGACTGACGACAATATATAGAGAAGACGTTTTCTGGGTGTTTTCGAGTCACCACAGTGGTTGATGGAGAATTTTGTCCAGCTTGGACAGCCAGCTAAGCACATTCAAAGCTTACAAGCGCTAAATGCAAGCTCTAGACTCGAGTACCTTACACATAATATCAGCTATTGACTTGAGATTCGGTTTCTTCAGTATATACAAAGGCTGGTGAGTACCAGTTCCGAGATCAGAACAACCATTTATGCGTAATGGCTATGTCTTACTTCGCAATTGTGTTAGGAGCGGAAAGTAGAAAAAAACATACCTGAGCATACGGAGTGAGCGCAATAAAAAGAAGCGCCTGTTTAGAGTCGCGCTCTAAATCATGACAATAGGCTTCGAACAAGAGCACATTGAGTTGATTCCTCCCTTACGACCAGTTCACTTCGCTTCTCAAAGACCACCTTGTCGAGCTGGCAACGCAAAGATAACGCTAGAAATAACAGACTCAAGAGCCACATAGCACGTGAAACAGCTGGTTAGCGGCCGCTGCAAAAGTAGTCTTCGCCGCTCGAGATCAAGGCTCTAACGGCATCTGAGGGTTCGGTATTAAATGGCTCCGTTCAGTGTCTTCGGGTGCTATTGGCGACCGAAATACTCTCCGACAGCAAAATTAGAGCGGCCAAACTATATTATTATAACAAAAGATGTTCCGTGTCTAGACCATCGCTTGGAGGGGGTAATAATGGCTTTTGAGGCCCTAAAGAAGCTTAATGCACACATGGCATGCTATCAGCCCTATCTGGCCGTGAGATGTGTATGCGACCCACTTTATTGTGAAGCGGCAAAGGTAGGGACGCGGCTTTTGTGCTTGGGAAGACTACGTCCTTGTCGGTCCAGGTAATTGGCTGCCGTCTAAGTTATCATAAGTAGATGTATAGTATGACTTTTTGTCAGATGGATGTTAAAGTCTATCAAGCTTGTTATGCCTCAACCCGATCGCATGCGCACGATAACAACAGTTTGTTCTCAGACAAACCCCAATTGAGTAAATCTTGAGACAGCCTGAATTACAATCGGCCTGCGTTGGGGTATCAAAACCTCAACGGCCGTTTGCATAGTAGGGCTTTCTATCGCAAAGCACGCATAATACCAAATCGTTATGCAAACTACGGTCCGTTCTCTCTAAATGACAAGTCGGACAAGACCCAGAATTGTGAGCCGCATCGCAGGCGGTTATTGCACATGGTTAGTCATGAGCAGGGTCTATATCTCTCTCTGGCGAATGGCTGACCAATTCGAGTTAAGTATCCAACGCGATAAGATATAGTCCATACGCCCGATGTTGTGACTTGTTAGGTTCGAACCTCCACCAGAGCGGGTGAACTTATAGCCGGAAGTACCAAACAAAAAACCAGCTAAGTGCTAAGCAGGCACGTATCTAGTGTTTTGAGGTGTCCCTAGGAAACGTATACTGCCCTGATCGATGGAAGTTAGTGTGTGGCGGTATAATACACCCACCAGATGCCATTCCTCGACTTGGGTGTTGAATGATAAACGGACTCGACACTTGCCAAGCGGTAGCAAGTGAAGCAAAAAACCAAGGCCAGAGAAGCTCCAAGCAATGGTGTGGTTCCCTATATCCAGTAGCCATAGTGACGTATCTACTCATTTCTAACTTGCCTGTTCAAAGGGGTTAACCCTCGACATATGGTCGACGTATTAGTCTCATCTACGAAGTCAGAACCCCAGTGCCGAGAAAGCGAGTTTGTCTGCATGGTCGCTTGAATCTGAATCTGTTTTGTGGTCAGGCGAGGCGTGGCGCTAGATAAGAGAGACCGCATATTCGTTTTTGTGCCCTCTCAACTTCCATCGAGACCAGCGACGAAAGTCAATTTCACTGCGACAGCAGTAAAAACATGGCCAGGCTTGTCTGCCACATATACACTTAATTGTTGCCATGATGTCCGCTATAGAGGATGGCTTTCCGACTGTATAGGCAGGTATTCTAGATCGTGGCGGAGTTAAACGTCTGAGAAAGAGAACAGGTAACGACGGGCCCAATCTATCCCAATAGGGACATTGTAGCCAAGACCAAGCCAGATCCACCAACAGGCGGCCACATAAGGGATAGATTGAGGGCGTAAGTAGGCTTTGTTGGGGCAAATCTATGCGGTTGCCTGTACGGAGCGGGTAGGCATGCAGTGTTAGCGCTTCCTTGAGGACAGCAGAAGCGCGCTATTTTTTTAGGTGATTCCAGTGATGTCAAATAATTGGTGGGCGAATACCAAACGCGGCCAGTTTTTTACGCATCATCGCATTTTGTTCAAAAAAAATCTATTTTTGCCTGCTGCATACTGTGTTACCTTTAATGGCACTGTTGACGCCGTGCGGTCGGCCATGATATTGGCCTGCGGGCAGATTATAAAACATTTGCTGTCGATGATTTGTATCCAAGTTACCGAATTGTGTTTGGCGGCTGGCATTAGCGCGGCTTTCTTCGCTGTCCGCTCCACGTTTGTTTGTCCGTTCCAGAAATAATCACGTCTTTATTGTGCATCTTAATTTGTTAGCAAAGGTGTTTGACCAAATACTATTCAGGGCGACGCTCATTGGTTCTGTGTTCTAGGTTGAGACGCCTCTTTTAGTTGGCTAATAGAGAACGACAGGGTTCCAGAATTGATTGCTGGCGTTGTTCTTCTGCGCCGTAGGAAACGATAGGAGAGCGTATCGCCTTGCTGTTGGTGAGCGCCATGCAATAATACCTGCAGCGGATCAGTCGTGTGGAATAAAAGTTGTGAGCGTGTTCCAAAGTAGGCGCTACTTAGAAAGATCTAACAAATAAAAGCCGCTGGTGATCGTTTTCCTGCGCGTAAAGCCGAAGTATGTGCTGACCGGTACGGAGTCCGTAACGCGCCAGCGATTGTGTCTTAAGTCATCGCTTGCTTGATAGGCACGTAAGTTCCAGCATTTCCATGCCGTGACCCTTTTGTCGAGAGCGCGATCACCGGGCATTCTTGCAAAAGCGAAATGGCTTTTGGTGGCTCGCCCTAAATGACTTAGGCGTAATGTGCTAATAGGGCAAAATGGGCTCATTCCACTCAGGAGACTCGGGTGATTAATAATGGGCTCATCGTTCAGGGGGCCTGGTTATTGCTGTTCTTGAGTTAGTGAGGCCTTGAGTTACAACGCGTGAAACGTGACTACAATCGCTTAATAGATCGTCAACGGATAAACCCGGCGGTTGGGCTTCAAGGTAAGTAATGATGCGATGGCGCAAAAACGGTAACGCAATTTGACGCACATTCATCGCGCGTACAAAAGTTCCGTCCATCCAATAAAGCGTTTGCCCTTGCGCAACGATCGAGAGCCAATGTGCCGCGTGGGCTACGCAAACTCATTTAAGTTCGTTCCTTTACCTGCATCGCTAAATAAAGCTCAGGCTGTCTCGGTGGCCATGACCAATTGCACTATGTATTGCTCGACACTTTCCGACAGGTATAAGGACAAGGCTTTTTGTTGCAGTGCCAAAATATCACGTTGGTTACATAAGGGCTGGAGAGGTTACGTACGAGTTTTATGAAGATCCTGTTTGTCTCACTAAATCTTCCTAGTACTTCTAGTTCGCTAGCGGCACTGGGATAACCTAGGTTAATCTTCATTCATAAAACCGAATCAAGTTGGGCTTCTGGTAAAACGGATACGTCCCTTCTTGCCTCAATCGGGTTTTTGTGTCGCAATAACAAAGAACAAATCGATAAAGTGTAGTATGGTTGCCACTGTAAACTTGTCTTTTCGCCCATGGCTTCCAATAAAACGCAGATTGTATTTTGGCAGGCGCGCGGTTGATCTCGTCGGCCAGCACGATATCGCTTCATGATAGGGCCAGGGTATGGAAACTGAACTTGTCCCGGTTTCTTGTTGGTTTAAAATATCGGAAAACCCGTAACGTCGCCGGTAATAAATCAGGGGTAAATGAAACGTTGAAACGGCTGTCGATGGCACTGGCCAACGCTTTGGGCGGCGGGGTTTGCGATACCTGGTGGGCCCTCTAGCAACACATGACCATTCGCAATAATGCGACGAGTAATCTCATGGGTAATTCTGTTGGCCGACGACGGCGCATTTAGGTGTCTTTAATTGGTTTCAAATTACAGCTACCATCGAACCTAGATTCCTTTATACTTCTGTCAAAAAAAAGTGTCAACGCAATATAATAGTCTTCATCTTATCGGATTCAAATCTTACGCACAGAGTGATATCTGTAAGGGTAATGTAAGCAACAGAAGAAAAAATGAAAAGTTGGTTTTTAAATGTGGCTTTGCCCGCTTTAAATATGGAGGCTATGTTATGGGGTTCAGCGAAAATCTAGTCGCGAGTAGCCTAGATGGACGTAAAGTACAGTTGCCTTTGTCCGCCTTCAAAGCGCTTTGTAACGCACCAAGGGATTTACGGTTCTTTATGTGTTTGAAGTTAGAGTTTGATTGACATGAAATAAATTGATTGGCCGTCACTCAAATTCAGATAGCAACAGCTAAGATAAAGCATTCACCAATCTCAATTGTCTAGGAGCCCTAACTAATTACCAACTTGCTCGCCTCGTATTTTTAAATTAAGACCCAGAAGTGTTCTCATTGGAATTGTCATTGGATCTTCTTGCAGCAAGCAGTGATTGGGTTTTGAACAAGGCTTTTAGGTGGTTACCATCTACGAAAGCCGTTGATGTGATGGGTTGCGTTTTCCCAATGCAGTGGGTGCTTTAGCGGCTGGATGGATAAGAATGCAGACGCTTTTTGAAGCATTAGGGCTTTAGGTTCGGGTTTTGTAGAAGTCGGAAACCGTGACGGCTAAAGGGCAGGTGGTAATCCTAAGCCACGTCTTTCGCTTACCTGGCATGAACGCGATTATCAATCGTATGGGCCTTTAACAACAAATAGGCGTGGATCATTTAGTATCAACGGATAAGTTCTCATCGTTATTCCGGGTATTATTGGGCTGTGAATATGGTAAAAACCTAACCACGTCTGTGGAAGATGCCGCGGGCGGATTATTTAACGTGCTTAGAAACGGTTATTCCATACGCCGATTACATTACCGGCAAACATTAGCTCACCAAATACACCGGGGTACGCAGTCTCTATGTGGAGAAAAGCTTGCGCCAATTATTGCGCCGCTGGTGGCGGCTCGAGATCGGTATGAAGCAGCAGAAGAACATGGAAGCAGTGTTCCATTCGCCGTAAAAAATGCGCCAAGAATGACGTTGATGATGAAATTAAAATGGTCGCCGATACATTAGTAGAACAGGGTGTGATGGTGTATTATGCAACCAAATACGACGGCTTGTCTCGTTGATTGCTGTTTTAGGCCACCAGTTTGAAAAAGAAGCAGGTGGGCTGAGCGGCGCGCCAGTTCGTGACGCATCACTCATGTGGTTAAGTGTTAGCGGAGCATTAAAGGACACATTACCTATTATAGGTGTAGGTGTATTTCAAGGTGGCGGGGATGCGGTGAAAAACTTCAGGCTGGTTGGCGAGATTGGTACAAATTTATTCTGCTTCGAATTTATTCAGGGTCCAGAATTGATTAAAGAAAGCGATAGCAAGCACAGACGCTTATTATCGAGAGCTTGATTTAGCATTTAAACAATCGAATTGAAAAAACAAGGTTGTCCAGTGGGCGCGCTTGTGTGGCAGGCGGAAAATGATTCCGCCTTCTTTTTATATCGAATATTTCATTTCAAATTTAAAAAAGTAATTTTAAAATGGAGCACTATATTACAGACAACGGATTCAGCAAGTCAGGTTTACGCATAGAGATAACCTGTCCTCTTTGGATTGGAAAATGTCTTAGAAAAAGAAACTGCATTGATGAAGCCTAACACAACCCGTTTTGGGAAGGGCAGGTTAAATTAACACCGATTTAGAAGGCATGTATAAAAGCGTGTCTTTGGTCTCGTGTTGACAACCCGAGTGATGCGCCGATCGCGAACTGTTAAAAATCGATTCAGCCGATTTGAACTTTATGACGGCGTTGAAGGGCGATTAAGTGTCTGATTCATATGTCAAGCAAGCGAGTTACCATTGCCATGATTGCACGGTACTTAATTCATTCAGTATTCGCAATACTCAGTTTGGTGCGGTGCGCGCCAAAAGATGCGATGCTGACTATTTTCGTTGAGCTATCTGGTGAGCGTTCCCCAAATGTAAAAAGAGCAGCCAGATGTGCCGTAATCGCTTTGCGTATTAAACCGTGAAGTTGTCACGGTAAGCATCGATTTATCGGGCGAAAGTTGCATCGCACGTGGTTATCGTCAACAAGGCAGTATGGCGCCATTGAAAGAAAACCTCGCGGCAGGGCTTATTGATGCGTGCTGGCTGGGGAAGAGATTGCGGTTTAACCCCACAATTGATTTCCTATGTGTGGTTCTGCGACTTTCTTGGGGAAGCCGCCGATGATGTTTTGGACATTGCACGGGTTTAGGGCGCCAATACTGGGGCTTTAAGGGCTGGAAACCAGCATGACCATCGTATCCTGGCCAACAACTGATTGGATTTTGCAAAAACCGTAAAAAAAGACCCTGCGAACTAGGGGTTGCGCTTTTCAAGGTTACAGCATTCGTGATCAGAGAGCGATCGCGGCGCTCGTGAAAGCCAATCAAACGTGCAGGCATGGTTGCGGGTTGATCGATTGTTGCAATTGGAACGCCTTTCCAAGAGCATGAATTTGATATTAATCCCAGGAAGTTACCAGGTTTTGTGATTACCAAACCCGCCTTACGGTTGAGCGGGATGGTGGACGAAAATGCACTGATTGCTGTATCGCCAATTGGGTGAGTGGTTGTCAGTTCATGTGCGTGGATGGCAGTTTATGATTGCTGACCAGCAATGTACCATTGGCTCGTCAAAATCCCGGCACGACTGAGAGAAAAAGTACTCGTGTTTATTAACGGTGGTATTGAGTGTCGTGCTTATATATTTTCCCACTGTTTAGAAGGTCGAATTAAAGAAGACGTTGGGCGCCAATCGGGTATGACTCCGGGTGCTCAAATGTTTGCAATCGTCTGCAGAAAAGAAAATGTTAAAAAGATTGAAAAAGTGGGTCGATAGGCAACAAAAATCAATGTTTATCGCGTTTACGGATGCTGAACATGCCTGGAATTTACTGGCCGTGGCGGATCGATATTCTATCAAGATTGGGCCATGTACAGGGAATATCAGGCACCGAAAAGTTGTTGATCCAGAAAAAGCCAAACAACGTCTATTTGAAGTGATGTCTGCGATCCAACAGCGTGAAATATCCAGAATTCCAATTGTGATCTTGAAGCAGCGTCAACGTCAATCAGCAAAGAAGCAATATGGAAAAAATTAGATCAGTCTAAGGGCACCGAAAAAATGATCGTTTGGAGAATACGGCTGTGATTTCATTGTGGGGAATCTAAAAGATTAACCCTAGACACGGTTTGTTTTTGGATCCACCGACCAGTACGAAAACTGATTCAAGACCGTGGCCAACGGTAAAACGGTTTCTTTGAAAATCTCTTTGTTAACACAGCGACAGCATCGCGTTTTACATGCTTGGTCAAGGTGGTTGCTCCGGCAGTTCATTAAGTGTTCCCGACATGTCGAATACTTACACAGGGGGAATGGCCGCGCCGTTAATATTTGAATTAAATGAGATTCTCTGAAGCGTAATCATCAAGTGAAGCGCGCTGGACTGTATCGGAATGGTTAAAAAGCAAAGGTCGGTGCATGTGTTTGATTTTGATATTCAGTGGGACCCTTTCCGACTTTTCTTAACTCGAAAAAAAAAATGGCCGTGTGCTTAGGGACATTCAAAAAACGTTGACATGGCGAATTTTATTTGCGTTTTTAGCAATTGCTACGATTTGGCAAAAAGGCGGAGAAGTTTAATATTTTCCGAATAATTATCGTCGCTTTATTTTGGATTTGCCAGATCTTAGAGCAAAGAGTTCGAGTTGAAAAATTATTCACTCATGAGGGGACCTTGGTTGAATTCCGGACTTTAGAATCGTAATAGCCAAAAATTCACCCAATTGGTTATGTTATTAAGCAACAAAGTCAGGGTTAGACTTAAAAAATTGTTTGGAAAATTTGATTGTTAATTAAAAAAAAAAAAAAAAAAAAAACCCCAGGTATTTGAAATTTTTTTTGGGCCCAGTTGAAAAGAACCGGGGAGTTTAGAAGCACATTAAAATGCCCCTGCCGTTGCCGTGCCGGCCCGCTGGTTTTTTTTTTGT
>Ga0163217_1051469_pt1 | contig 10600 bp, 7 predicted proteins | sample SynspAceP_FD_185933 | JGI IMG/M metagenome (GOLD analysis project Ga0163217, IMG submission 185933) | Saline lake microbial communities from Ace Lake in Antarctica - Synechococcus sp. Ace-P (PacBio error correction) | ecosystem: Environmental > Aquatic > Non-marine Saline and Alkaline > Saline ... | reverse complement strand
GCTTGAATAGCGCCTCTCCTGAAATGTGAATGCCAACTTACTTCATTTATTAAGATAAGGTAAAAGGAGCTTTTGTGGGGCTTTTTCCAATTTTAATGTTGAGTGAAATACGAAGAATTATGAGAGAATAATAAAAGCGCTGCCAGATGATCTTGTCCCTAAGCTCGTAACTGAGATTGGAGGACAACCTAGCATAAACGCCGATAGACGTTGAAGTTTACAACCTTAAATCAAGCCCTAGCTAGCAAAAGGTAATTAAAGAACCTAATCCGGGTAGATTAGAATGTGATGTCAGCTACTCAATCAAACTAAGCCCGACTGCGACCTTCTTGCTCTTGAAGGCTTTTGGCCAACTTAGCAGATTAATCTCCAAACGCACGGAACACCTGAGCACTAGTGACCTGAAAATTATCCATACCTTTCCTTTTATGCTTTAGCTAAATAAAAAAGTGGGCAGAATTGCGCACTTCAAACAGTCATCGGCAATTCAGCCATTTTCTTGAAGATTAATTTTAGGAGATTTCGTGCAACAGGTTCTAGCAAAAATAAAACTAAAACATACAAATAATATATAGAAAGGCGATTGATGCCAGATTCAGCACTGATAAGCTTGCCAACAATCGGCAAAGAAAGTTCTCATAATCTTCACTGAGATTAAGTTTTACGACAAGAAGCAAACGTTTTGGACCTACGTAGATGAACTTGCAAAAAAGATGTCACATGCTTCCAAAGCGACCGATGGCGATATTAAAAAATCAAAGACCGACAAAGTAAAAAAAATGAAATTGATGCTTTTAACCACTCGCAAAGTTTGAAATAACACTCTAGGCTTTTACTTTTCAACTTTGAGTACACGCCTCTAATAGACACACCTTTTGTTTTCCATTATGCCATATAGCAAATTTCCAATTTGTCACTAACAAAACTAAAGTTTATAGTGTGTCTTGTTCTATTCATATGCATATTAGCAAATTTCCAATTGTCACTTAACAAACTGAAATTTAATAGTGTGCTTTGTTCTATGTTTTTCTATCCCGACACTGAGTCAGTACCGAACCCTAACAGATCCGACCGGTCAAGGATAAATGCCGCTGACCGTTCACGTTGCATTGTCCTAATACAAAAAAAAACTTATACTCAAGACAGCTACTCATTTCACTCAGGTCCAATTACCCTATCAGAAGATAATTATAGGGAATTACGAAATGCAAATTGCTCGCAGAAAACCAAAAATATTGCCACAAACCTCTTACTCACTGTATGAGCTCGTTGTGTCGCCAGAGCCTTTTTATGCGGATTATGATAAAATTTACGGAAAAGTTTTGAGCACCGTAGAGATTGTTTGAAAAAACTTTGCCAAGCTTTCATCAGCATTTTTCCATTAATGTTTGCGCATACGCTATTATGCATATCACACCATCTGTCTTGCTGTAGACCCACAGAGCGTATGCAAAAGCGTGACCGACATAACGTCATACAAACGATGGCCACTCAATTTACACCCAAAACAAAAACAAATTACAGCTATGCATATCGAGTCGCAACAGAGAGAACAAACTGACACCGATACAATTATCTACCATTTATAAAATCACTAATATTTATAGAGAAAGGACTCACTAATATTATTATTTCATGAAGCATTGAACCAGTACATGCTCTCGGCCAATAGAGAAATAATTTTTCTGACATTTGGAGTCTCGTTTCAAATCTCAACGCTTGGATGAGCGTTGCAATCATCCAGTATGCGATTACTCGACTAACCCAATAAGAGCAGGCATAGCGTACTACACTAGAAAACTCACACTATACGAGTATAAAAGAATTAAGCTTGCTAAAGTGAAAGCAACCGCTGAACTAAATGCTTAAAAAACTCCGCTCAAAGTGGGCCAACTATCAAATTGAATTAATCTGTTATTACACATCTATTGCGTCAAACAGCAACTAGTTAAAGGAACGCTCGAATATAAATACACAATTATGAAGATTAAAATCGAGAGTATATTAAACAGTTCCGGATTGATGAAGGACCAATTGGCTAACACTACTTCGCATATCGAAGAGGAATTTAGTTCAGTTTTAGATCGTAACATATATGGAAGAATACAGAAAAAAAAAACTCCATCAAAGAAACTTAAAGGAATATCGACAGCCCCTCGACTGTTCTCAAATAATATTCTTTTCACTTGATACTTTACCAACGTAACTACTTCCACTCGTCTTTCAATCTCTTCCTTACTTACTTTTAAGTATTCTTCACTTTGGATACGGAATTACTTTTGCGAAATTGTGCATTATCCCTTCCTTCAATTCAAAACCATTGAATACTTGCGGGAAAAATAGAGTTCATTGCTGTTCCAAAGACATATATATTTGAATTGTTCAGCTGTTCTAAAGGGTCCAACGGCACCAAAGTAGCCGAAATTAGCCACCTGCCATATCAGCGTGTTAAATCAATAAAGCGTATAACCAACCCTCCATAAACCTCGTCCCATTAAACTCTTTAAACTCATCCAACAGCGATACTTATACCTTGCTCTGATAATAGTTTAATTGCGCCGAAAATATAAAGTGGCAAAACCAAATCTGCCTATTTGCTAAAACTGGTTTTCTTTCGTGCCGTCGATGCATCTAACTGCAAATGAACAGATCACCAAAAATCGTTGAAAACGGCGGTGTCCAGCATAAAAATAGCTAAGCCATAATAAGCAGCTTTCATTTCTTAATGGTCGCTGAATTAGAATTCCTTTGGATTCTGTGCGCTCATAGCTTTCGCTGCTAGCAAGACCTTATGCAAGTAATAACTTCAGAGATGTGTCTTTATTTTGCGTGCGAGTCATTGGGTAGAGACAAGGCTTATCCAAAGCCGTAGATAGTGTGCTGTTTTTATTCTCCAATAAACTGTCTTTCATCCATCACTCTGAAGTCTAATATTTTTAATTCTCTGAGCAGAGGATCCAAGGATTCGACTAATGATGACTTGATTGGATATATCAGTCTTGCTACTTGCTGAATCGCCTTCTAGCCAACTTCACTATTTGTATATGAAATTTACTAATATTCATCCAACTTAGTGCCCAGCCTCCTCGAACACTAATAAACACCGACGAAACACTTTCAACGTCCAGACCTTTGGGCTGGTGAACTTTAATTGACACGTTAACATACGAAGATAAAGATAAGCGGAAGTTGATACGAGACGAGAATTCAGCATGAGCTTCAGATATTTAATACACTATTTACGTCGGTAAAGCGCGCTGAGTAAAACCTAACAACTTCAGCGTTGCGAATATGAATTCAATTTGCTGAGGATATATCATTTCGCAGCGAAACTGCACCGCAGCTTGTTCAAATTAGCTCTGATACCATTTCTGCATTTTCAACTTGCTCATGCACATTTCTTTCAAATCATTGTGTTGAAAAATTGATAATAAAATCACCAAAAAAGAAAAGAGAAAACTTAATTAGAACAAAACGGCTGTAACTTTGATGAATCGTGTCATTGCTAAAACCCAAATATTTTTAGAACAACCGCACAACCACTACCGCTTAAATTACCATTTATGTCCAACCAATTGCTTTGCGATCCAGGAGGAACGTTTTTGGACAGAAGCATATCCATCAGCTCCAACATTTCCTCAGCATCTATGGCTATTCAATTGCACTAATCTTCGAGATTTGGATCCATATTGTTCCTCTCAAGTTGCAAAGGATTTCATTTTCACCTAGCCTTTGAATCTCTGCCACATTAACTTGCCGCGTTTTTTCTGCTTCAATCTATCTAAAGATTCCCTCCTCCACTTTCGTCAAGTGCGTTAATAACTTCTTTACCAATATCGAGTCCTAAACAAGGTGGCAAGCAACATAAACATGGCCATGAATCAACCAATTTCTAAAAGTGCTTTACAAATAGACGCAGAGCAATGTTGCAAATGCAATCCATCAGAGTCGCATTCAGCCAGAATGCAAAATTTTACATAACGTAGACCTATAAATCGTCAGAATCGGACAATTCCAAGCCGCAACAGATAGTCAGTATCTCTGCGACTAAAAACTGAATGAGTCACTTCCCACTTAAGGATTTACCTCTCAATGGCATTATTGCTTGAAATTCTCTGTTCTTAGCTGTTTGCAGAGCCGCCAGCAAAAGCACCTTCAACCAAAAACAGCTCCTGAAATAATTAATGTCCTTGAGATGAACGTCCGTTATTTACCTGGTTTTAAAAAGCTGCGACTTGATGACTTTCTTCGTGCAACTTTTTTACTATTACGTAAACGTTTCTGCGCCATATTAATACACAGTATCATGGCAAGTAGCTCTGCAACGTCGTATGTTGATTTAACCACAAACTAAATGAGTCTTTCACGACGCCAAAACAAAAAGCAGGAAGCTTGACGAGAGATAGTCTCTCTTTGTTTGACCGGCAAATTGTGGAGTCGTGCATTTTTGTGAAAGAATATAGCTACAACGATCCCAAATATCGTCAGCTGTAATTTTCACGCCTTGGCATCATAATTTCAAAAATTTCACAAAATTCACGCATGAATCTAAAACCCTTCCTAAGACCATTTACATGAGTTCCACCTTCGAGCAGTCGGGATCAGATTAACATAACTCTCTTCACCATTCGCTCCGCCTTCAGGCAGCCACATTAACAGCCCAAATCTGCTGCCTCTCCATACCTGATATTTGGCCAAACAAAAGACTATCATGGAATAAAATATAAATCTTTTATCGACTGTAGATGGTAATCTCTAAGTCCTCCTCTAATACGCCACTCTGTCGTTGCTTCGGAAATTTATTCATCCAAAACGAATTTTTAAGCCTGGCATTAGCACAGCTTTTGCGCGCAAAAACATGAAGTAACTTAGTAACAAGAGAACTTTGAAGAGTCAAAATACTTGGGATCAGGCCAAAAAGTGTACGCTCTGCCGTATTACGTTTACCGCAAGTATCCACAATTGAAAGTTTCTTCACTTTATCTCGTTTCCAAACGTCATTTGATAAAACGTTACCATCCCGGCGTAATAGGACGAGTACTCTGTGAATAATGCATTGACAACATATATACCCACGCCGTTTGTAAGCCACCTAATATTCATAATTTTGTTTAGAAACCTTAGCACCCAATGTAATTAGTCGAGATTAATTTCAAACCCCTGAAATTTTTGCTTCAGGATTGAAATCTACAGGATACCTCGACCATCATCTATAACTCTAAGACTGGTCTTCGTGCAATATTACTTTTTATAGAAAGAAGCATTGACAGCAAGCAGCTTCATCACACTGTTATCGATAACTTCTTGGCTAACAATATTGGGCGGTCGTTATCAGTATACATTCCGGGTCTTCGCTTAACCGGATCCAAGCCATTTAAAGACTTCAATAGCATCAGGAATTATATTTGTTGACATAGTCTTCTTGCTTAGGTTTGTATTTAATTTGTTAGCATGATATTTTAGCAAGCGAAGCCTCTTGGCAATGAAGTTTTAGCTAATTCATTAGTCATAAAAAACGTAAGCGAAGTCCCAAAATAGACCTTTCTTCTATCTTAATCTAAAGCCTATTAAAATTCAATCATGTTCATAAAACAGGAGATAACATCAATGATTAGACGAAGCCACTCAAAATGGCAGCAACTTATCGACCGCAAGAATTAGCGATATGAGCATTTGCGCAATTTGCCACACCACAACATTAACCTTCCACATTTTATTTGCAAACGCAAAAAACGCCAGATATGGCGTTCTTGCCGCAAATTGCCACCGCAATGGTTACCCTTGAAACAATTGACCGCATAGTGGCCAGATACTCGCCAGTGCAAATCGAATTACCTTGCCAAATGTGTGCGTGCTCAACATGATACCCACGCTAATGGCTAAGGCCGAGTACAGCTAAAATATGGCTATTATCTTGGCATTGCCGAGCATGCGTAAGCAATTCGACGGCGCTTGGCAGGATTAGTGAATGTCAAATCAGATGCAGGCCACAATTATGATCTGGTTCGTGTTTATAAATCGCATGCCACCATGGATGAAAGTCTCTTATTATCATCAAGGAGCTTTTGTTTATGTTCAAAAAAAGACTCGAGCGAGGTACCTTCGCACGTTGACTGGCATGAGAGGTAAAATAGGCCTCAATCCGCGCATTACAGTGTTTAATGATGGTATTTAATTGGCAAAGAAAGTAAACAAAACAAGCGACATAAGGTAGCGAATTTCCTATACTTCGCCCAGAAAAGCGCCACTAGATTACGACTCTCGAATACCGCCCATATTCTGTGAGGAATACAAAAAGTGTGCGCTAAATCGACTGCTTTACAACAACAAGTTTGACTGGTTTAAACGTCAGTTGTTGTTCGTAATGTTTGAAAAAGCACCTTTGGGAGAATCCAGGACCAAAAAATGCTTGTTGCCAGGCGAAGCGGAGATATCCCGGCTGCACCTAAAAAAGGAAATCAAACAGCTAGCCCCGCTCCAATAAGCAGAAAGAATGATAATAAACGTCAATGACACAGTTCTTCGTTTACCCGTGAGTGCCTACACAAATCATCCGATGTTGCCCGTGCCCTGAGCTTGAAGTTGAGATCGGATAACTAGAAGTCATGGCACCAAAGAAACCCATCCGCTTAGCGCAAACTGCCAGCAGTTATCAGTATTAATCTACCGTTAAGCAAAGTTATTGCGCAAAAAAGACAACGGAACATCTTATCACCTGCAGCACCGGCCAAATGTATTTAAAGACGTTTATGCCATGTGTCCGTAATCCGGGTCTTATGGTCGGACAAAGCGTGTGAGCATTTACCGCTGGCATCTTCAGCACTTACGTATTGTTGCAATCCAGGTTACCTTATCGCGGGCGACCTTGATTAATTATGAGGCCAAGGCAGATTACTCACGCCTATTGCCAAAAGCCCCATGCTCGCAAACATTCCATAGGCGTAGCCATATCAGCATGACGAAACGCCGATGAAAAAGGGCGGGTCGACAAAGCCTCGGACTCGCCGCTCAAAGCTCACGCCAACACACACAACGCCATGAAGCAAACTTACTTCTGCCGATGTACGGCGAGTCAAATGAAGTGGCCTTACGGGGCGTTCTTCACGCGGCAAAACAAATGCGATGAGCAACTAACCGGCTTTAACCGTTACCTTGCTCAGCGACGCTTATGCTGTCTATAGCCAATGATTGATACACTCAAATAGCCAAGGCCAGCCACATTACGCAGCCGCATGTTGCGCACACTCGTCGTTACTTTCGAAAAAGCACTGGATTATTATGCCTAAAGAATCGCAATACGCCTTGCTGAAATACAAAAGTGTGTATAAAGTTCGGAAGCCCACAACCGCCAGCATTCCACTTGAGTGCCGAAGACACCGTCACTATCGCCTCAAACACAGCGAGCCAATTATCGCCGCATTGCTTAGTTGGATATATGACACAGTCAGCGCCCGATTACTCCCTAAAACCCTTAAGCAAAGCACTGGCAAATATTTGCGTATGAGCGCCATCATAGTAAAAGACTTAACCTAACGCGATTGCGCAAGGAGCATCGCATACTAACCACTTGGAGCGAGCCTTACGCGTAATTCCATGGGAGAGAAGAATCACTTGTTCTGCTGAAGGTGATAGGCGCACAAGCACTTGGCTACTACACTCGCTCACTGTGACCTGCAAATTACCACAATATCAATCCCTATCACTACTGGTGGTGGCTGCAAGCTGTTCGCAACATCCAGCAAAAGGACGTTATCGATTTAACCCCTCGCCTGGAAAGCATTATTCGCAACAACGCCGCGCTCAGATTTAGAAAAAGTGAAGGTGCCATGGGACGCAACAACGAAAACGAAACAACGATAGAACATCAGCCCATTTATCCATCGACCAGCTATATATACTCAAATCAGTAGTTGTGAGCGAATGATGAGTTACAAGCGAGACAAATAAAGAGCGCTTGCTGCGCTGCGGCCTGTCATGCAGTTGCAGTTTACTCACGATGGCTCAACGGCACCGGCACATACTCAGAAAAATCGGAAAACGGGGCTAATTTGAACAACAATGGCAAAAAACACGTCACAAGGTAACCGCGAGAATAGTGAGACAGGTATGTTGCTAAACTAGATCTTAGTCAGCTGTCAAGTAACGTCTAAAACTGATCGGTTACATAAAACAGTCAATAAAGACACAACCTATTTGAAGTCAAAAAAAACATCAAAAATTAGAATTCTATATATTGTTACAACAACGCAAGACCTTATTTCTGCATAAAAATCCGATAATTCACTAATTATATTTTTCTAGTCCAACAAATGAATTATTCCCGCCCTCTTCGAGATTACAACAGTCACTACCAGATTTGGTTTGCTAGACATAATCTAATGTTTCGTCTTTTTTTGAAGGTAAACCAGATCAGTTGCGTATTTTATTAGTTACTTTGTGAAGAATAATTCATCACGCTATGTGGTCGAATAGTAACAACTCATCGGGTAAGGATTATGTGCTCCCCAAAATAATGGTTTAGTCAACTTTGAAAGGCTCAAACGGCAGGATTAATAAGCACCGCCTTCCTCCATAAGTTTCCAACGAAGTGAAGTAATAAAAAACCACCCATTGAACTTCCATAACCCGAAGTTCATTTACAGGTTTGTCTTTATTCCAGCTTCTACGAGGTGTCTTTATCCAGCTTGCATGTAGGAAATATTAGATATTAGGTGCTCGACAATCCTCTGCAGCCTTTGAAGGACGCCCGTAGTGTCGGTATATGTAGTTTTAATTGGATATTTCGTAGCAACATATTTCCGATACCAACTTAGCTTTTTCTGATTCGGTGAGCTCAGAAATCCATGTAAGTTAAATAATATGTTCCATTTAACTTCCATAAGTGTTTAACTATTGTAATTTGCATTTTCCGTTGCTCTAAGAGAAAGTGTAAAACCACTCAGCCAAAAACACAGCACCATTTGTTTCTCATTGCAAATGCAGTTCAATTAGGATATTCATAAACTCGGCTGTAACTTAGAAAACCTGCTGACAGCTTAAAACCTCTGCAACCTTGCGTCATAACAACCTTATTTCCATGGAAACGTCTTAAAAAACTAGGGTATGTCGCCCAGCTGCGACATGCATATGGCTTGGTAATCTGCCGAATCCAAAATTTTATTTATATTCAATTCATCATTAATTTAAAAATTCAATAACTTAAATCGCTTTGAAATCGCAGTCTGAAGAAGCTTTTAAGAGCGCACGCGTAGTTTCTCACAAGTTGCCAAGAAATACTGGGTAGATGCTACAACTCTTTCTTCAATTGGATTCTCAATCTGATTCATAATAGTATTTCGGTCTAATGTAAATAAATAAAATTTGTGCGTTTAATGACAACTGTCCTTACCAACGTAAACAAACAGAGTGTGTCTATTCCAACTATTAGTTAGGTAAATATTTTGCTTGTTAGGAAGAAAACCATTGCAGGGCTATTAATTGCCGCTGCTTGTCAATTTCCGTTGTCCAACCCATTGCTTGCGTCTGATTCTTTCCCCTATGTACCAAATCTTCTGATTCAGACTCCAAGGGTCCATCACTCCCTTTGCTAATGTTGCATTTTGTGTTCGTCGGCCATAATATGTGCAAGCGTTCTGTTGTCCACCTGCTCGATAAATTAAGCCACACTTGTGAAGCCTGTGAGTAATAGCCAGCCTCTTCGAAGACCTCCGGACACACTTCCTGGGTTTCATTAGTTCAATCAAGCCCCCGCAATGACTTCATATAACCCACGTTGTCTCACTCGTTGCATATGCACTAAACGAAATTGCAATAATACCCAAACTCCTCAAGAATTTAATTTTCAGATGGCAAAACAGCCACCCGCAATGCCCTCCGCTCGAACATTTCACGAACAAAAAGACACGGCTCCAACTCATCAAACAGCCTTGGCTGAAACTTGGAAATACGCTCATTCGGAAAAAAAACCTTTAAAAAAAAAAAAAAAAAAAAAAAAAAAAAAAAAAAAAAAAAAATACGTTCTCTTCTTCAGTATTTTGCATATCTACCGATACTTAATTTTGTCATCGTGATCCTCCTCGGCATTTTAACTAAACTAAACGATAACAATATTAACTTCAGCATTAAAAAATCACATTCGACACTTGAGGGGTTATATGTAACAAACCCAATCGTTATGTTAAAGAGCAAATGATATGTCTTTAGTTACACTAACATCATTGAAAAGCTCAATGCAAAAAATTTCTATTTTAAAGGTCATGTTGAATGAAGAAAAAAACGCTACTTTCACTATTTACGGTTGTAGTCTCGCCGCGCCCAGTAATATAGGCAGACGAAAACTTAATCTCAAAGTTATTTCAACTGCATTACAAAATGATCCCTATTATTAAATCGAGCAAAAAAAGCTATAAAAGGAAACTCGCAATACAGTGAAAATGCATTGAAGTTAGAAGACCTAAAAACTTGTTGGCCACAAACTATTCGATCAAGGTTCTTACTTCACTTCAGTTTTTTTTCTTGTGATTTTTCCAAAGTTTTCAACCCCCACCTATTCAAAAACAAAAAAATCTCTCTCTTTTTTTTTTGATATAAATTTTTTTTT
>Ga0163217_1032931_pt1 | contig 10600 bp, 9 predicted proteins | sample SynspAceP_FD_185933 | JGI IMG/M metagenome (GOLD analysis project Ga0163217, IMG submission 185933) | Saline lake microbial communities from Ace Lake in Antarctica - Synechococcus sp. Ace-P (PacBio error correction) | ecosystem: Environmental > Aquatic > Non-marine Saline and Alkaline > Saline ... | reverse complement strand
ATTTGGAACTAGGATTTTTACTCTTGCTTTTATGGTAGCAGCTAAAGTTGAAATTATTACACTTTCGCATACAGGAAGCGCTCAAAAGCGGTTTAGATGGGAATGTGATGGTTCGCCAAATTTCTCATAGAAGGGAAACTGAGAAAGCTTCAAGAGGTACCAAGGATATCGTTTTGCACATTTGCTGAAAAGATTCTTAGAGTATATAGACAAGGCTAAGATTCACAGATTGTTGGGATAAGTATTGCAAGTTTATGCCCGATTGAAATCAAGTTCGGTACAAACGGAAAGAACTGATAAGTAGGCGAAGGAGATGTGGCGAAAGAAGAAAAAAATAGTTGTAGGATAACATCTCAACAATCCTACTCCGAGCTTGGACGAAAATGCCTGCTGATTAAGCCAGAAAAGGAGTATAAGAGTTTCTAACAGAGAGTTTGTACCCAATGACTTTTGATGAGCATTATTTCACATTCACTTGAACGTAGCATTACCCGGGTTTAACTTAACGGTATACTTGTTTTTCCCAAGACTGAAGGGAAACATGGAAATGCAAAGAATAGATTCAATTGTATTTCAAAACCAGTGTTTGTTACTGAATCAGTTGGAAGGAATCGTTCCTTGATTTCTTTAACCATGCTTCACGGAGTGATTTGATTTCTCCGGACATTCCATTGAATGTTTCTTCGTTCATATTTGCAAAGTGATGCGAATGTGAAGAAAAAATTCTCTAAAGTATTATTTCTTAGAAAAGCTGCGGATAAGTTTAGAAGATTTATACAAAAATGATTCGTGCTGATTTTTTGAAGAAAAGTGGGATGGATATCAAGATTTTTCCATTGAATATGGAATGTTAATCTGATGACAAATTTCTTAGAGAAAAGCGAAGAACTTTGCATTGTTGGAAAAAACCACATAAGGTGTATAAATGCGGAAGAACAATGGAAAGTAATTTAGAGTTCATAAGCCATTGCAAACGGATAAGGGAGCGAGAGTGAGAGAGAGAAGTAGTTGGTTATTTGTATTCTCCTAATAAAGATGAACAGTATCTATATTCAAAGCAGCAAAAAGACAAGGTTATATGTTGGTGATGATGGATTTCTCCATTGTCTGCGCACTTTGTAGGTAATTGGAAGCAAGAGTTTAAGGACACTTACTTTTACTCGATTAGATGCGATACTATTGACAAATTATCAAAGAAAGAGAAGAGATTCCTTCAAAATTTTTCAGAAGACGAAGAGAAGAAATTGAAGCCAGTTATTGAAGGAGCATTGCCAAAGGAAAAAGTACCACAGTCGTATTTGAAAGCATGAGGCGGAAACGGAGATCAGCCTTCACGATTAACACAGTCTGAATTTATGAGAAGAATGAAAAGACATGAACGCTGTTGGGCGGCGGCGGTATGATGGGAATGGGTAACCTTCCTGAAATAGTTCAACATGGTTGTGAATTCAAAAATCACCCATTTGATTTTCTAAAATTCTTAAATGAGAAGAGAAATCAAGCAAAAAGACATGGCTAACAAGCTACCGATTGCGTTTTGTCGCAAACTTATTGAAGGAGAAGCTTGAATAAGTTCATCAACGAAGTATTGAATTGATTAATTAAAAAATGCAAATGCCTCCTTGACGAGTTGAGGAGGCATTTTTTTAAATTACCTTTATCAACAATTCAACCTAAAGACAAAATGAAAAAAATAATAAAATAATGTTCGTTGCTTTTTTTGCAATTAGCATGTCGTCATGCGGTTACAATAGCATGGTAGAAAAGGAGCGAAAATGTGGATTAAACTTGGGCTCAGGTTCAAAATGTGTATCAACGAAGAGCAGATTCTTGTTCCCAACTATAATACCGTTAAAAGGAGCTGCTGACTTTGAAAAGTCAACTTTAACAGCAGTAATCGAAGCTAGACAAAAGCGACAGCATGAAATGATTGCATCTCAATTGGATGCCGCTGGTTATGAAAAAATTCAAGCCAGCACCAGGCGAATTATCAGGACTTAAGTCGTTTATTGGTTCCGTAGAGCGTTATCCAGATGAAAAGCGAATTCAAAAACTTTTCTTGGAGTGCAAGCTCAATTCTAGAGGGGACGGGAGAAAACAGAATTGCGGGTAGAAAGAGGTCGATTTAACGAAAGGAACTACTGGAGACACCAATAAGTTACATCAAAACAATTCCAAGAAACATCTATTCCGGGTGGTTTGATTTTGCGAAAGACCTTATTTTGAAGCAGATGCAGGAGCAGAAAAAGTACCAGAAGTACAATTTTAATTATGGCAAAGAACTATTTTAACACCCAGCAAATTTAAACTACTTGATCCGCTATTGGAAACAGCTTGAAAAAAGCTTACTTCCGGAGAGATTCGTGTTCATATAGAAAAGCGATGTAAGGAAGATGTTTTGGACGAGCATTCTCCACTTCTTTAGCTTATTGGAAATGCAGAAGACAGAGCTCCGACAATGGTTCTGTTTTATTTAGCAAACTGAGGACAAGCAATTTTGCTTATCCTTTGGCGATGTGGCATCAATGCAGTAGTTCCAAAAGGATTTTTGGATGAGATCAGAGATAACATGGTGAATTCTTTAGAAAGAGAATTCACTGAAGGTTAGCTTATTGATCCAAAGAATTCAGAGTGAACAATTAAAAGCACACTTTTCCAGTATCAAAAAAGATGATGTGGCATGAAATTGCCGAATGAGATTTTCATTTGGAAAAAAAAATTATGACTCGAATTAAAACCAATTCTTACTCTTCTCGTATTAAAAATCACTTATCATTAGGTATCAGCTCAAAAATGTATTCCGATAAAACCGGGCTTAAGCAGCGTTTAGTCAATGAGAGTGGGGGGCGAGAGAGTGGAGTGAGATTAGTTTATAGAAGAAAAGTTGGTTAATTTCAATGATACTACTTCTACTCCCAAATTGCGGTATTACCGTTAATGGATTTATGTGATTACGATGCTCCTTTCTTTTGCTTTTTGAATTAGGGAGAAAATGGGATCGGAAATGCTGAGTTCGACATGGGATTTGTTGTTCTATAAAGCCTAAAACCAATGACAGCAAAGACAAATTTTTATTGCGACCGGGGATACGGTTTAGAAGGCGTTTTACCTGTGCCATTAGTTAAAGAATGTAGAGGAACGAGATGATTCCTTTGTTTAAGCAAGGGGCCATTTACCAAGGGATTAATCGTGGAGTTTCGGTTATATGGACATCGTTTGGTGGAGATATTTCATTGATTGCATATCAAAAGAAAAGTACTAAACCAGTGCCTATCTCCATTCATCTTGTACCTATTTATCATCTTTATCTTCCCATTTTTAGTTTCGGTTTAAACGTGCTTTAAAAACCTAGTTCTTTAGGCCCACACGTTTCGCTATGGACTGCATTGTTTTTGATGGGTTCATCAACTAGAAGCCATGGTGGCAAGCTGGAATAAACTTTCACTCTGGCAGGCGGTGGCTTACCGGTGTTTGGTGGAGGCGGAGGCGTTTTGGGCGGCTTCGGGCGGCGGTAGTTTTGGGTTGGCGGCTGGAGCAGGAGAAGCTGGCTAGTTTTACCCTGATTACTTCTGCAAATTAAAATCAGATAATTCTCATCTTCATAAATAGGATTCAATTCACCTGAATTTCTGTTTAAGCGGTGTTTTGTCACTGTTAATAGTTGGCTCCATAGCATTTTAAAGAATCAAATATTACTCGGTCTTACCACATCATCGGTTATGTGCTGTCCAGCCTTTTCGGTGGGAAAAAATATATGTCCTGTGGAGATGACCTCCATTGATTACAATCAATTCATTTGTTGGAATGTTTTTCGATGGAAATTTCAGTTCCAACTCCAATTTAATTACAATTTAGAATCTTTGATAAAAAAAAAGAAGGTTATTTTTTTTCCGGTTAGGGGTTTTGTTTTTGATTTTTTGGCAATTCCTCTATTGCTATTTATGCCAACACCATCCCAATTGATACTGATCGGAAAAAACTTAGAAATGGCAAAGCGGGCTATAAGTGCCATTATGGAGTGAAAGGGAATAATGTAGTACTTGTGCAATGGAAATACCGAACCCTGTCTTTATAATTGAAAAACTATGAACACGATAGAAAACCAAAGTTATTTCCAACTTTCAATAGACGGGTTTGCTTACTTTTGCGATAAAATAAATCCCGACGATTAAAGCATAAAGTGGGCTGCAAAAGACTTAGCGAACTAAAGTAAAACTTCTCCAACAGTTCCAGGAATGTATTCTTTGATTTCGAGTAATCCTTCATAAATCCTTTGGAAAGTACCAAAATTGGTATTGATTATATGGCCAACAAATGCAGGGCACCCAATAGAAATACCACAGACAAAACAATTTCCGAAGCTAAGAGCTGCTGCCAGTTAATACAGTGAATTTTTTCGTGTACACTGATTTCCGGAATGAATAAAGTTATTTCCTAGCAAAACTAAAAAGACTTAATGCTGGATTTTACATTAACATACCTAAGGTGCAGAAAGTAAAGAAAAGAATACATTTTAAGGAATTTTCCCCAATTTTTTAAAAAAATTGATAGCACTTAATACAATCCAATGATAATTAATGGACACGCTGAATGTGTCTGGCATTATCTTTTCGTGAAAAGCAAAACCAGATGGAAAGCCAGAGAACTATGCTTGCATTGAAAGCAGTTTTCTCATTTGACAGTTTCTTCACCAATAAATAGAAGTAATAAATCCCTGTACTTGGAACGATTTAAATTAATCAATCGCCCATTACCAGTGTTTCATAGCCCAAATAATTCAGAAACTTAAATAGATGAGTAAATTGAAAAGCGGAAATTTCAAGAAACCGATTGATTACCTGTTTTTTCTCCAGCCATATCATTAGCTGGATTAGACAAGATTTGCCACCATTTTCAAGAAAATTTCGAGTATCATATTGTCAATGATTGCCTCCAATTTGTGTCCAATTTTAGTGGCGCATTGGTTAATTTCCAAACAATCGAATAATACAAAAAAATAGGGACAATCCAAAACCGGATGCTTAAAAGCATTTTTTTCTTAAACGAGTAGAGTTGTCTATTTGCATGACCGAGCTTCGGTATCATTATGTTCCAAAAACTAATGGCTTTTAAAAATCTAAAAAAAAATTACTAATCTCAAAAAACCCGCTCGTCCACTACTTTAATTCTTGCGGGATGCAAATATGATGGAAAGAAATCCCCATTCCAATGGCTACATAACCACCCATCATAATGAATGCAGTAATCCATCTTCGCCTGAGAGTAATATTAATCCACCAAAAATAGGCCTGCAAAAAAACCGTTAGTTCAACTGACGACAAGCAGAATTGAAACTCCATAAAAACTGGCCTTATTTTGGTCGAACCGATGAGGTTATCATAGCAGGTTGAAGAATCATTCGTTCCCTGATCCAAACCAAAGAAAAGGGAAGTAATCAATAAATACGATTAGCAATTGGTTGCTCAGTCCAAAATTGGTTAGAAAGAAAAATCAGGGGGACCTATTCTAGACAATGACGAATACTTTTAGTCGCACCGAAACGATCGCTAAACGGCCAATTAAGCAGGAGCTGGTAAAAAATGGTTAATCACCTCCAATTAAGTAAATATAAGTGATGTCTTTTTCGGAGAAAAACCTACATTCGTCACTAAATACGGAACTAATAAAAGGAAAACTACAAGAGGAAATGACTAAACATGATCACTATTCCAAATAGCAAGGCATAAAGCTGGTTTTTATTATCCAGAACATTTTTAATAATTTGCAATTGAGTGAGTCGCGTTCCTTCTACTCACAATGTGAGAATTCATTGTAGGGATGAATTTGGCAATCGGGATTAACGTCAATAATGCCAATTCACTCCTAATGAAAATGAAATGGGAAATGCCAGGTCGGATAATGTCGCTAATACCAAACCTAAAGGAACACCAAACTAACCGAAGCTAAAGAAAAGGGAAGCCATTACCAATCCCATCGCTCCTCGCTCTTCGTTCCATTGGGAAACAGGCAATCTCCAATGATGGATAAAATCAATGCGCTTAAGATTCCTTCCAAATGATCCGTAAATGCTCGAGTGAACAGCAACAATATGATAGGCTTATTTGAAATCCGCAGGCGATAGTTTCCCCAAAGCAAACCCTTGTAGCCATAATGATGGAGGCATCTTTTTACGATCAAATCGATCATGAAAAATGCGCCAAACAAATCCAAAAATTCCGGCCACTAAATGTATAAGCAGAAACCAAATAAGGCAAACTGACTTGGGAGTATATCAAATGCTCGCATCAGGGTAAGGACCTAGCGGGCATAGGATCCTTAAAGTCGGTAATGTGGGAAAATTGAATGGACTGCTAAGGTCAGTAGCAGTGCTCTTTCTTTGGTTCATTTTAGTAGTAATTAATTAAACAAGATAATTTCTATTCGAAGGTCATTTTGTTTCTAGGAGGCGCAAAAATTAGAGATTAAAATTAGAGTAAAATGTGGTTTTTACTTGAAAATATATGATAACCTGAATCTATTTTTGATTTTTTTAAGATGGAAATTACTTACAATTTTTTACTTGTTTCAAATAAGGGAAAAGGTTGGTATTGCTTTTTGGGAAATCTTCACGAAGAAATGATCCATAATAATTTGGGTGGAGCTTAAATAAAACGTCTGGTCTTGTTTTGGTTCTTGTACAGCAATATGAGCTGTTAGTTTGACCATGGCAGTTGTTAACCGAAACTTTTCCGTCTTTCATTCGATATTTTGTTCCATGCTAAATGAAGGGTAAAGTCTTAAACCTATCAATAGGTAAATAATATCATTATAAGAAATATTGTCTGCTTTTTGGTGTCAAATTTGAGGGGAGTGATTGCAACACGATGTTTTAAATGAGATCGATGAATTAGAAATGTTGGTTAGAGCACCAAGAATAGGAAAAGGCCAATACATTTAACCAGTGGACCATAATTATTGATTTCTCCCAAGTAAAACCCTTTCAATAATAAGCGATGGGGAATTGAAAATGCCCATTAAAAATGGCAATTAGCATTGAACTTTTCTTAATCAAATATTTTTAATTTAAGAAATGCGTGTACTCTTTTTATAATGTTGGGCGGTTGTGAAATCTTTGGAGACTTTTAAATAAATCTTAATCGTTCTTGAACAATATATGCCCTTTAAATGGGCTTCTATTTGCTGCGGGCCATTCGTCTCTTCAGGATACAGCGGCATGTAACGCGGTTTTCCTTTGTCAGCATATAAGTCCATGAATATTATATCATAGATTTATAATAAACTGTTGTTGTTCTAAAATTTCTGTTTGAATTGTTGGAAAGTAAACCTGTTGAATTATCCCATAATATGGAGATACACCACCGTCTTGATGACAGGCTTGCAACTTAATTCATAAATTTTGCCATTTGTAGGGTCGCCAATTAAACCGGCATAACCTATCTATTTTATTGGCAGGATGCTTTAGGAATGTAGCGGACTCTTTAATGCCATATTTGGATTTTAAAGTTCAATTTTATCAGCATTATTCCCATCAGTCTTGCAGGGATTAATAATTCGTCAATTTACTCAAGTTTAAGTCTTTCTATAGTCAATTGATAGGATTCGTAGGTAAGCCAAAAATTGTTGCTTCCAATTCCCAATCTTCTAAATAACGTCACAGAAATGAACATACTTTAGACATAATGAGTAGCTTTCAATTAGGGCTTTTGTTGGCGAAAATAACTAAGTCGCCATACTTTTAAAACATTAATTCATCATTGTACCAACTTTCTCGGGTTTAAACATCCCCAAAAAGTAGTTGCTGGATAAAAATTGTTAAGTTGTTTTTTTCTGGCGTGAATTAATTCGTGCTTGAGATCGAAAATGGCTAAATGTTGGATCTTCTTGTACTTGATTTGTGGCAGCTATAGTACATGCAAAATATTTACTAATAAGGGTCCCATTTTTCCATTGGGACCTTATGGCTCTGCCATAAAAACCAGTTGTTTTCCTTCTTTTCAATTTGTTCTGCACTTGCATTTGGTCGATAGTGAATCTGAGGTGAATCACCGAGTTTAAGCAAAGCTTCAACTTAACCTTTTGGTTCTTTTTGAATCTGTGGATGCTTAGAATCGAATCCCACCAACTGAATGAAAGAAATTGCAATACAAAGCAATGCCAACGGTTTAATGTGGTCTCATGTTTACTTGTATTTTTTACTTTCATTTGGAAAAAAATCACGGCCTAATAATTAAATCCTTAAGAAAATATCCCCTTTAAAGGGAAATCTTCTCGAGTTTTCTGAAACGAAAAAATTTATCATCATTCCTTTGAGAGTTAGAAACATGCAATTGGAAAACGTGGCTTATTTTGTTTGAATGTCAAAATCCAATGACCAAAGAGTTTGTGAATTCATCACCAATTGAATTCGGGTTTAAAACAATAGTAATATTCAGCCTGTAAGAAATAATCTTAGTCAACTGATACGTGTAGCTGCACCCAAATGGGAAATAAATTTTCACCAATTTTTTTTCAGCTTGGTGTCCACTTTAATTACGCAGTGAATAATGTGGGCATTAATTGAGCAGAGAATGCATCACAAAATTTTCGAGCAAATCATTAAATATGATGACCATATATGTCCATGCGGTTAGCAATTGTCATTATTTCTTCTCCTGGGTTATTAGGAAAGTCTGCTGTTCGGATGGCAAAATTTACTCTGCCAGGTCATGGTAATTGGCATTTTCTTTAACTCCGTAGATTGTCTTTAAGAGTTTATATTTTCCAAAACCATCCACGCGTTTTTTTCGAATGAACTACGACTATACTATGGTAAATCGATTCAGTAACTCCATAGTCCAATCCTTATCGAAAATGCTCGCTTCAATCAACCCAAAAAAGTTGTTTATTCCTTTTGCAAAGTAATTCCAAACCGGTCGAGAAATGATAAATTTTAGCTGTCGGTCCTCGTTTTGTTTCAACCGATTGTCCATTTACGATTTCGAGTATCTTTAAGGTTTCGCTTGCATATTCTGTTGTTTCTTCTTGCGCGATATTCTCCAACAAGAAATATAAAAAAGTTATTTTCCAAATCCTACTTTTTCATACTCTTCTAATTACTTTGGTGCGTCCTGATTTAACCAAGATTCAATTTTATCTATTTCACATATCGGGCAGGGGTGCGTTTTTGTGCATTTTTTTTCCGCAGTCAACTACTTCGCTTTTCTAATTAAATCTCCATTGTCGATTTTTGTTTTTAATTCCTTGTAAGTAGTAAAATCTCCATCTATTGAATTCTTCCAACCATGACAACCTGGAAAAGGCACAATTGGCTACAATATTGGGTTAATGTTCCATAGAAAAAGACATATTTACGGTTGGACAAACATCCATGTGTTCTTTAAATCCTTTAGGAAAAAGTTCTTCTTGTTTTCAGATTTCACATGTGCTGTGAATTAAAAACAGGAAAGCAGATGCTTACATTAAAAAATAATCAATTTATTCTCATATAATAATTCGTGTTAGACTGTAGGTTTACAGTAAGCGTAAAACGTCGGCAAGGATAGTTGAAAAACAGCATATTTCAAAATATGATTTCGTAAGAACTGATTAATTGTCGCTTTTTTGACTACGTTTTTCTAAACAAAATAATTACACTCAATGTGTTTTAGAAATTTGATCCGCGATCGGTCACGGAAGGACAATTTGCTGTTAAATAAGTACAGGAAGTTTAATATTTTTGGAGAATATTGTGTGTTGATCTGAAAGTCAGCTTGTGAATCTTCCATTCCCATTTAAAATGTCTTGCTAAATTGCTTGTTGCCTGATTGCTTTCTAATGGCCGCTTTGAAGTTGTTTAATTACAGGGAGAGAATTCCATTCTCTTTTTGCCAGATCTATTTAGTTTCATCAATCGAACTATTAAAATGGCATTTGACTCTTCTCATTTTTCCTTGTCTTTTGGAATGTTCGTTCTGTTTGTTTCTTATTTAAGTCATGCCACATTAGCAATAATACACCCGAATTGTTGGACTTAGATTTGCAATCAATACTTTCTTGGAAACGGATAAGATCAATGTACAAATTGGTGCCGATTATTGTGCGCTATGGAATCTTGATTAATGATGGGCTCAGGTGTCCTAACTGCGGGTTGAAAATAATTAAGATGCATTTTCTATTTCTGAATAAGCTGTTCAAATGAATTGACAGTCAAAATATATATTCTCGTTGTGCTAGTGTTTGTTGCTTTTTCAAATGAACGGTTTAAAAAACAACCCTCTTCACAATTCGGAAATTTTTTATGGTTTTCGGCTACTGTTGATCCAATTTTCACTGCCCAATTATTACAATTGTTGGGTTTTCTGAATTTGGTTGCCAAATTCCGTTTTGCACGAACTACTGCTGCTGAAGCTTAATGAAGTGTTCCCTTCTTTTAAATTTTGTTTCGTGTGTAACCGTTTATTTGGTGTTGAATATAGTTATGCATCAATCGATTGAAGAAAAGGTCTCTGCTGTTTGCGCACTGCAGATAATTGGTACGCCCTTTTTACTTGATTAATGATTTGCATATCACCCCAAAATCATGAATTTAATCCCAATGAAAACTTCAAATAAATGCGAGACT
>Ga0163217_1026435_pt1 | contig 10600 bp, 8 predicted proteins | sample SynspAceP_FD_185933 | JGI IMG/M metagenome (GOLD analysis project Ga0163217, IMG submission 185933) | Saline lake microbial communities from Ace Lake in Antarctica - Synechococcus sp. Ace-P (PacBio error correction) | ecosystem: Environmental > Aquatic > Non-marine Saline and Alkaline > Saline ... | reverse complement strand
CGACCACTATCCCGCGGTGGATCTTCGGGTTTCAAACCCCACGGCAGGCTGCACCAGCGACGCCCAGCCTCCAACCGGCCAACCAGCTGCGGGCGATTTACCGGCCAGTTCCTTTCCAGCGACCTAGCCCCCTCCAGAGTTGAAAAGCCCTCCTGCAACACTGCCCACTGCGCCCCAATAGCCGCTTCATTGCCACCAGTTTGCCACGAAATAAAACCCCGTGCCTGGCCCAACTGCACTTCATTGGGCCAGATCCTGAGCGCGCCGAGGGCCGGCCGCAGCCGGGGCCATGAGGCAAACCCAAGCCAATTCATCCAATTCGCCGGGCTGATCTTTGCCCTCGTTTTTCCAGACTAGGCCCCGACTGCCCCCTGACCAGTTCCACCCAAGAAGGCAGATCAACGCTGAACCCGGGCCGCCCAGGGAATTTTTGGTCCGCGTTACTCGCCGCAATGGGCCTGGAACTTAGGCCTTCGCACCGTTCACCTGTGCAGTCGGTATCAATATCTGCCGGAGCCGCCCAAGTCCCAAGCTGCGGCTCACGCTCCTAACCAGTCCTTTCAACCACAACGTATTGTACGCCCCGGGCACACGGTGCGCTCCTCCAGCAATACCGCCAACGCCCAACCCGCGCCGCTCCAGCCAAAGGGTGTTGTGTTCGAGGCAATCAACAACCAAAAACTCCGCACTGCTTGATCCCCGCGCGGCTGCCAGTCGCCGATGCTTTGCATAGGGGAATCTGCAAGCCAGGGGGCACAACGCTGGGGCCCACTGGGCGGGGCATGTAGCATGTGATTTGAGCTCTTGCTCCCATCGTCTGCTGGGCAGAAGGCTGATCACGCCGGGGGTAGCGATTACGCCCCAAGCGTCCCGGCCAAACCAAACGGGTTCTGCACTCTTATATGTCGCTTCATTAATCTTTCCGTCCCCAAGCGGCCGGCGCGTGCATGCCCTGGATGATGCGCCCGCCCCCGGATTATCCTCTGCCAGGCATGGCCTCGGTCCGCGAGCGAAGCCCGGCGCCGCGCCACCGGCCAAAGAGTCCAGCGTTAGAAAATGCCCCCAGGCCCGCGAAATGTATACGGCCCAATGCCGCATTGCCCTGGCCTATGCGGGCCCGCGGCAATTCTGCCTCCAGCACTGGCCGGACAGCAAACTGTCACTCAGCGACACCCCGATCGCCATTTCGTCCTGCCACGGCCAGCGCAATAATTCGGCGCAACACGTGCCGAGCGCCAGCCGCCCAGCGCGCCCAAAGCTGGCTAGTTGGCAATCGCGTAGCAGATTGCACCGCGCTGCCATTCAATCGCGGATATTGCGCCAGACGGCACTCAATAGACAGGATCCACTCGGAGCTGAAAACCCAGGGGCTTGGTGCAGGTACCCAGCATGCCGCTGGCGGATCGTTGCGAATCATGGCACGTCGGGCCGGGTGCTCCCAAGTTACCTGATACGACCTGCACGATTCAGCCGGCCGGGTCACTTCCTTGAGCCACCCTGCCTCGTGGTGCGCACAGACGGTGCGACTGATTCAATGCTTTGCAAAACCCGTATGCCAGCCTACTGCCAGAGGTGTAATTCGCCCCGATAGAGCGCCTCTGCAACCCGGTCCAAAGCCAGTCCCACCCGCCAAGCCCCGCTCGACCCCAGGATTTGCCCCAGTGCCCCGGCAGCGCATCTTCCTTGCGCAATTGCTCCAGCTCCGAGTCCAAAAGCCCGCCGAGACCGTTGTGGCGCACAGCAGCGCCGCCAGCCGGTCAGTACGCCAGAACCGCCATAGACCCCGCCCCCATCAAGCAAACCCGAGCCCAGCAAGTTGCCAGACCACCCCCGGGTTCCCCAGGCCACCACAAGCCATCCCGAGTGCTCCCAGCCCGGCTCCCACTCCCAGAGCCGCCGCCCACCCCAACCACAACCGGCCCGCAGCAGTACCTCTTCCCCACGCCCCGCGGAGCTGGCCAGGAGGGGCTCACGGGTCCCGGCGCGTTCCCAGCCGTCCCCTCGGGCTAGCCGGCACTCTCAGCTGCCCCCTGCTCCCATAGGTTTGAGCTGCTCTGCCGGTCTCCACCCCCAGCCCACGCCTGAACCTAGTTCCACGGCCCGGCTCCAGCGCCTGCGCCTCCCATGTTTCCCAGCAATATTGTGGCTGTCGCAGTTGCTGTGGCTTGTGCTTCCCATGGACCTGTGCGAACCCCCTCGACTTACTTCCAACTGACCCAGCGTCCCGTCCATACCATGTAATTACTATCGTGGAGATAAGGTTTCCGTTTCGGTGCAGACCCGGTCGGGCCGCGGGCGCGCAAAGTGCTCCCCAGAACCAAGGGTCCAGTCCCTTTCCACTGCAGATTCCAACGGGTCCAGTTGCTCGTGGTAAGTGTCAGGAACAAGCGCAACACATCGACCCTAACTCTATAGCAAGACGCAATCCGAATCTCGACTATCCTCCTCGATGTATATAGATACTATATATTGATCTAGTCGCCCAACTCAGCCCACCGATCACTGCTTGTCCGGCCATCCTGCCTCTTGGCCAGCTCTCATCCGCCTGCCAGCCCGGACAAAGCCCTTGGCAACCCTGCACCCCCGCCCACGCGTGTGGGCCCCACATTTCATCCCGAATCAAAGCTGTCCACGGAGTCACCAGTCCCCTCAGGGCATTGCTGGCACATCGCTTGCTGCCGGCCCACGGCGCCCCACCTGATCCACCTTTAGTCCGGCTGCAATACATGGCCTCATGCAGCGCACAGTGACGCCCCCTTTATGGTCGCCATGCACGACCCCTTAACGGCCGTGGTGGAAGACACACGGCGCCTGCCATCGGCCCGTAGCTTCGGGGAAACTGGCGCCGCCCCAAATACGCGCCCTCCCAGGAGTCGCGCTCACCAGTTGCTCATGTCACGCAGACTGTCGCAGCCCTGCCCGGAATGCCCTTGCATCGAGTCAACACGTTGTTACCCGACCAGCCCCCCCAGTATCTTGCCCGATCCAGCACGGTTGCGACAGAATTCTGCTCTTCGTAAAAAGCCCTTTCCACACCCGAAGTCCCTACCGGTTCAGATCGTCGAGAGAACCTCCACCCCTCGTGCATCTGTCCCACCACCTCGTTCCCAGCAGTCGCCGCCGATTCCCTCGGCTATATTGAATTGGCCCCCGAAGTAATTGGACAAACATCCAGCATACTGTGAGGCCGGGGCGACCTTCCGTGCCCCCGGCAAGCATGAAGCCCGGCCAGGGCTGACTGGCCCGCGGACATGGTGTCCGACCCTCACCTGCCGCACGGCCCAGCAGGGGTAAGGCCCGTCAGCTCCTTCCCGGTTCCCAGGTTGCTTAGACGGTAATGTCCCAGTGGAGCGATTTCGCATGCTGCGGCCCGGGATCACAATGGCTGCAGCCAGCGCCGCTCTCCGCCCCGGGATAAGGTCACCACCAGGGCTCCCCGGGCCCGCCTGCGGGCACTCAGCCATTCTCCCAGCCACACGCGCGCCGCATTCTACCACCACACAGATGATCCCCTCGGATGGTCAATCTCCCCACCCGCAGTGCCAATGCGAGGATCCGAAGCAGCGCATTCTCCCCGGCGCCATTATCAGTCCAGCAAACTCCAACGGCCCGCACGTGGTGCGGTCGTGCCGCCTGGGAAATTTTTTCAGACCTATGTCCCATTGTGGCCCGAAATTGAGCAGACTCCGATATAATGACCGTGACCAGATCGGGACCAGTTGGACACCGGCATGTGCGGCGGTTGGTGCGAAGCAACGGCCGCCCCATAGCCGCCTGAGGGTAAGCGAATGGCTGTCCACCCTGTTCGAGCGCTGCCAACTACCGACAGCAGCCGTCCATCCAACCAGGCAATTGCGGACGGACAACAGGCCCCGCCGCCCTAAGAGTAGATAATATAATACACCGTCTCGATTGATCAGTACAGCCTCTATGCTATAATAGAAGTGGTTCTTTGCCGAGCCCCCGCTCAAACCCCGGTCACACCGACTGCGTCCAACCCCCGCTCTGTGCCCATCGCCCAGCCGCGCAGCCAATGCTGCTGCCCATGCTCCACACCCACTTCCCACCTTTCTGCTTTTCAACACTGCTGCAAACGCATGCTAGGGCCCACTCCCCAGAATCTTTAAGGTGTCCTCATGCCATCCTTGGCCCAGGTATCCGCTATAAGTCCCACCCACTTTGAACAAGAGGTTGGCCACATGCGGTGTGCTATTCCAGCCAACACACTGTCCAAAAAGGCAAATCTCGTGACCTTATCTCCTATTGAATCTTCGGTGATTTCTCAATGGGCCGCTCACCCCGTTTTCTATTACCCGGCAACCAATCAGCCCCGGGACCCATTTCTGGTTCCTTTACCCCTGGGTCTGTCTTCATTTCGCTGAATTGTGGTCTTTTTCCCTTGATTTCCCCGGTCGCACAATTGGACCCCCCAGGTCCTCGACCGGCCCCTGGATGTCGCCAGCCGGGGGCCCCGGTCAACTCAAATCATCCAGTTTGGGTTTATTGAACTCCTTCCTCCCGGCATCTTATCTTTGGTGGCCCAGCCGGCCTTGTATCATGGGGCTCGATGCTGGAATTAACCCGCCTATTAAAAATCTACTCTTTGCTTCCACCGGGAAGGGCTGTTCCTGGCTCGGGGGATACCTTTATGGATTAACTGGCAACTTGAACCGAGCCAGATCATCTTACACCCGCCGTAAAACATGCAAACGGGAGGGCAATTACAACGTTGTTGAATCCGCATGATCTCTTTGCCCCTGCCGTCCGGCCCGGCCAAATAGCTAGACCCTTGCGCCCCGTTTCCCAGGTCATGCCAGCCATCGGTTTAGTCTCTATTGTTGGGGAATATTCAAAGGAAGTCACCTTCCCGAGGCAGCTCCACCCCTGTCCTCCCCATGTGCGATGCCACAAAATGTGGGCCCGCCCATGCATGGGACCATTACCTTTTGGTCGCCCATTCATTATCCAGCGGAGAGCCCCCCGATTGGGCTCACAAGCGCTGGAATTCCGGGGGATTTTTTTCCCGAGTCTGTAAAAGGCAGTCTATCAAGCCGCTCTCTACTGTGAAAGCGCCTTTGTACACCATTTAATTCTGAAACCCCGACCTATATCCCTCGTGCCTTAGTCAAACCCCGACACCAGGTGACACCTATACCTGGCAAGTAGGATTATGGCGCAGCTCAAGCCCGCTGCTTGCGGACCTGTGTCCGACCACACATATCCGTCGAACAACCGGCCACCTGCAGCTTGTATTTAATCCCGCCCGGCCGGATTGGCATGTCGTGATTACTCTCTGCCCATCGGCCGACGCGCCTCCTCAAGAAAGAACGAAGCTACTTGTACTCTTCCGTGCTCCGCTTCCCTGCATCGGGCCGCCCGAAGCTGGTCATGTCCCGCGCTCGGGCTCGAAAATCCAGTGTCGCCCTTACGAATCGGGTCCTGCATCCGCGAAAGCTGCGCCCAAAGCCCCGCGAGCCGTCTAACTGCATCCCGGCTCCCTTGGCCGCCCTTCCCAAGAAAAGGGTGCCCTAATATTCCAATGCAGTTCCACTGAAAAATTGAATTGGGCCTGTTGCCTGGCAGCCGTGCCCATTCACGCGCCGGATTCGCCCCGCCGTTGTTCCAGCCCAGCGTTTGTGGCCCCAGCCGGGCAGCCATCCTCGGAAATGCCCCCGAGGCTTTCCCCAACCCAGCCGGCCAATCAAGCCCCGTCCGTAGCCGCGCCCGCATGGACCTGTCCGGCCTGGCCGATCCCCGTGCTTTTCCTATCAACCCCCCAGTGTTGCCGCCAAAAAGGTCTTTGCGGACCACCACCCCGGCAAACCGCGCTAGTGCCCGCCGGCCTTCCTCGCCTAACCTGCCTCCTTTACCCTTGGGAACCGAGTTAAGCGCGATAGAAGCCGCCCTTTTTCCGGGGGCCTGGGCGTTTTTGCGTGTGCTCAAAACTATCCGTTGAGCCCCTGTTTCGCCGCTCATTACCCCTTTGCCTCGGACGAAAGAAGTGTGACGGCCCCGGCCATCCCAGGAGTACTCTCACTGCCGATTGGTTCGTAGATGGGGGCGCCCCCCCATTCCCAAGCTCCTGTAATTGCCTGTGGCTCAGGCCCGTGCAGCAAAACCGCTCTTGAGATAGCGTCCAATCACCTTGGACCTCGTACAGCCCAAGGTTTAGAGTGTGCTCGCCCGGAGCCTTCATCCAATGCCGCAGGGACAGGCAACTTTAGGATCCTCTGCGCCTGCTCCAGCAAAGGCGCTCTGACGGTCCTGCCTGTTTTCTCTCTCGGCGCTCGCGCTAAGGTCACCGGCAGATTTCACAGGGCTGTGGCAATGTCGCCGTCCGTCTTGAGTAGCAGAAAAGGGGCAGGCCCGGGGAAACAGATAACGTGATTTAAAACAACTCCTAGGTGGCCGCCGGCAGCCCTCTCCACCATCGTGTCCTGATCTTCGGCCGAGCGTTTCATCCTTTTGCCGGACGTGTTCTGGTAGTCGGACAAAAATAATCCAAATTACCAAAACCATTGCGGAAGTGGCTTTTTACAATACATTGGATAATCCTTGGTTGTGATTTGACCCAATGCAGCCAACATCGACCGCCGAACCGAATACCATGCAACGACCCGCCTGAATACCCGGAACCTGCCACTGAACCCAACAAGATCTACCGCTGCTGCTGCGACAGCGCGAAATTGCCTTTTGGCAAATACCAAGGCCGCGTTCATCGCTGACCCTTGCCTGGGCACTATCTCAACTGGTTTGCCCCGCGAGCGGGACTTTCCCACGTGTATAGAATATTCGGACGCAATGCTGCCGGCTCATGCTGAGGAAGATGAGCCACAAAACGGCTTATCCTATCTTCTGGACCCGCTCCAGGAGCGCTCCCGGCACCCGAGGTCAGAGGCCCACGCTTCTCCGGATTTGGATAGCACCCCGGCCTTTGCTCAAAATGGGGTTCATTGCGATTAACAGCAACTCATCCGGGCAGGGTGCATCAGATAGTCCGTCCTTCCTCGGCGGCAGGCCATTCTGCACAGGTTTTTGATAACCTTGCTGCTCAGAATTTATCCCAAACACCTTCTGTTATCTGTCAACGGCCCAAACAACTTGCGCCTACACCGGGGTGTTTGGTCGAGCACGCAGATCCCATCCGAAATTCGGCTTGGCCGAAGAAACTGCATCAACGTGTTACCGGCAGCTCACTCCAGATCCCCTTTTTGCGCCAAGATCGGTACGTTACAGTACATACCATCCTTGCGTTTGCTGCGATAAATCGAAAACACATGACCCTTCATCAGGCCTTTGCTCTGCCCTGGTTGGCTACGGCCAGCAACTCGTCGCCCATCAAGTGAGGCGTCGCCAGCCATTTCAGCTCATCAGGCAAGGCGATAAAGGACACCCGGAGTGACCGGGTTCGCCACCAGAGCTTCGAGATGCTTTTTTACGCAACATCAACACTCTTTCCGCCCACTTCCTAACCGAGCGGCCATGGCGCTGTGGACCTAACTTGGACCAACGAGAGCGCCCTTTGGAGCACCTTTTGTTGGCGTCTGCTGGCAGGGGTTCGCGCAGGCGTTCAGGCCAGTCCGCTTCAGACAGGCTCTGGCCAAAACGCGGCAATCAGCTCGAGAATCGCCTGACGTTTCCTGGGCGAAGCTGTCCGTCGGGTGCATAATCTTCAATACGCGACAGCGCAGTTGCAGATTTATTCCTGCTGGCGCTGGGCCAGCGGCACAGGGTTTTTCTCGCGACAGCAGGCTATTGCGGGCCTGATCCCGCTGACGGGCTTCCCACTCTCGCGCCAAAAACTGGCCAGGCACTTTGGAGAATAGCCCAGCCTCCGCCGGTTTCCAGCGCCAGCCTGGTTAATATTCAGATAGGCCGGATCTCTTCCCGGCGCGACAGCCCACATGTCTCTCCGGGTCCCTCCGGACCCGCCATCGTCGCGCACCGCGGCAATTGACCAGCTCGGCGCCGTCCTCCAGCAACCAGGGCGGTAGAGCCCGCCGGCTTGCGCTCCACAATACCGTGCGCACGAGGATCTGATACAACTCGGCCAGGTGCATGCCATCGGCTGCAGGCCGTTTAAGGTCACCCTGATGGTGGTGGATCTCAAACGGCCGCTGTCAAGCGAGGTGTGGAGCCTGTGGAGTTTCAAGCATGTTGGGACAGAATCTGCGATACAAACATTCAAAAGCAAAACGACAATTGACAGCGCGAATAAAATAGAAATGGCCCATCGAGAAATCCATACCCAGCGTACGCGGCAGCCATCTTCTGCGTATCAAAAAGCGGTGGCTGGCCGCTACGCCCACATGCGCTTCATGAGACCTCCGGTCCTCCGCATGCAAGCACTGCCAGGCACTTGTGAGCACGCTTCGGGCTCTGCAGGAGCATCACCCCAGCTGGCGTTCCAGTTCGGCTGATCGCCAGTGGGTCGATCAGGTAAGCACTGCTGGCCATCGCCGAATCTGGATCAGGCCCGCCAATCCCCGGAAAAAAGGTTTCCGGTGCGCTCGGAATTCGGTGCGTGTCCACAGCAACGAGGGGAGCGCCATCCAGCGCTCAAACACCCAGGTGCCAGATCGGCGTCACAGTCAATCATCAGGGGGTCAGGCAGTTGCCGCTGTCATAGGCAACCTTCATTCATTTTCAGCGCACGAGTATACCTGATCAGCCATTAAAAGGCGTTCGTGGCTCAGCTGTAGTTTTCAGAGGTGTGAATAGGCCTCAAAGATTGACCCGGCACGCGTCAATAACGATCCCCCCAGACGAGCCCCTTTATTATCCCCTTGCCCGGCATCCGCTTTCCGGGCGTAGCAAACCATCTTGGAGCATCGCGCGGTGGTTTCTTCATCACCCTAAACCGTTAAGTACAAATTCTGCGTGCAGTCCAACTCGGTTGCCTTTGTCACCACTGCCTGCTACTGGTGCTGGCCGCTATCTGGGGTCCGCAGCAGCGCGGTTTTGGCCAGGACCAGCGTTAAAGCGGTTTCGCCCAAAGCACTTGTGCGGCGTCGTACGATTTCCTTATTTACCGACGAGTGTATTGCCTGCCATGGCCCAGGGCTGCGACAACGATAGCACCCGGAGCTGACCGCCATTGCAAACCGGCTTACTGCCAGCGGCCGTCAAATGGGCCCGCGCTTCCTGGTACCCAGCGCCCCAGCTGATCAGATCGATGCCGAGGCCGTTGACTGGCTCTGGGCCAGCAGGCAGGAAGGTCAACTGCAGTTGTGGGCGTTAGCGACGCCCCTATTTGCAAAACTGCTGAATCGGACCGTGCCCCCCTTCTATTGCACTCAGCGTTACCCTTGCTGATGCTGATGCTGCTAGGTCGTTGTCCCCAATTGGTTGATCTCGTTTATCACCAGCCACTCATTGCGCTGCGCGACGTCATGCCTGAAGGGGTTACAGGAAAAGCGGCGACCTGACCGACCTTGCGCGCCCACAGCTGACTCGCAAACGACGGTTGGCTCCATGCCGCGGGCTTTCCATGCCATTGCCAGGACTGCCCAGCAAAACCATCGGTCCGGCCTCGGTCCGGGCAGGCCGCCGATCAACTGTGATTCAGGGCGCAGGCAGCTGGTTCAGCGGTTCATATTTGGCCGAGTGGGCCATATGCCGTGTGACACGGCATGGTCAAGCCAGCAGAGCCGAGACCGAACATGCTGTCGCCTGACGCAGCAGACCGCCAACCAGAAATGAGCCCCTGCCACAGTTGGCAGGACTTGCCCCGCAAAACCTTCAACCTCACCGCGACCCAATCCAGGCAGGCCGACCTGCTGGCTAAGCCCAAGGGCAATGAGCAGGTACCCGCGTGAGCCAGGGACCATTCGGCCGGACTGGCCCGACCCAGCATCCGGAACCCCTGACCCAGGCATATGGAGCGCTCCTGAAGGCGGTAATAGGCCCCCAAGCCATCGTAGCGTTGGGGTGCAGCGTTCTCATCTCCGCCAGCATGCGCCGCAGCAATCCAATCTGCTGGCCTTAACCGCCGGCATCGAGCAGCAGCACGCCAGGCCGAATGCCCGGCCCGGGCCTTTTGCCGTGTACGGGTCGGCTGATGACGGAATAATTTGAAGGACTGGTACGCCTAGCACATAGAGCTTCCTTTCGCAATACATCGTCTGGCTTCAGACAACCTCCATGACGAAAACAGCACATGATCGATCAAGCACCTTGCAACGTGGGCACGAGTGAGGCGGTTGGACGATATGCAGGCCAGCGCCGCACTTGACGCACGATTCGGTTGAGGCCAAAGCCCGAGAAGCGTGGGCTCCGATGGCCGCTCAGGTATCATTACCCCGGATTGCTGTGCCAGCCCGTATATTCCGCCCGATCGGTAACAGCGAATTGCCTCCGCACTGCGGCGGACTGTCGACTAACATAGAGCACCCACTGCGCACACCCGTAATTTTCGAACAGCCACAAAGTGATGCCGCAGAGCTCAATTACTCATGAGTGTGGTGGCAGATACGCGCATGGTAACCGAAGCAGACAGTGGCGCAGACCACTGCTCAGTTGCCGCCACCAGCGAGCAATACTTGTGCCCGCATTTTGGCAAAGACCCCCTGAGTCAAGGTTCCGGGTCAGGCCGGCTTAG
>Ga0163217_1019908_pt1 | contig 10600 bp, 3 predicted proteins | sample SynspAceP_FD_185933 | JGI IMG/M metagenome (GOLD analysis project Ga0163217, IMG submission 185933) | Saline lake microbial communities from Ace Lake in Antarctica - Synechococcus sp. Ace-P (PacBio error correction) | ecosystem: Environmental > Aquatic > Non-marine Saline and Alkaline > Saline ... | reverse complement strand
GAATTTTTTTAACTTTTTGGGGCGCTTTTAGTGGCGCTAATTTTAGAACGATTTCTATTTTCGTGATTCGTATAAAAATCAAAAAAACACGGTTTACGAGGAAATCGAAAATGAAGTAAGTAAAACAATTCTATCATTGTTGTCGCATTAAATGCCGAATTTGAAAACAATGCTAATTTTGATGATGTCCCTTGAATTTTGTTTTTGGAAATATAAATGAAATCTTAGAGAAACCGGGAGTCCAATCTGTGATTGGAGAACAATCACCGGCTGAATTCAGGATTTTATAAAATTTGAGGAAATAAAAATTCAAAGGACGAGGGCTTTATTTTAGTTTCGTTTTTTTGGCGGACAGAAAAATGAAAATCTAAATCAAAAAAAGTAAGCCCCATCTAACATTAATTAATGACTTTTCATTTTCTAATAAATAGTTATGTTGATTTAAAGTTAGATGTATTTTTATATTTATTTTTAATTCGATTACTTTTTATTTTTTTATCGGACAGTAGTGCAATTCTATTAAACTAAAAATTTCAACCTACTCATTCCAAAATCATCATTCACTTCATTTTTGAATTTCATTTCCTCTTTTTAAACTCGAAAATGTTGGACCAAGTCTGAAGTTTGTATTTTAGCTAATAACTCCGAGCATTGCATTCACCAATTTCTTACAAATTCTCAATCTCTTTCTTGTACGTTCTGTAATACTTCCCCATGTGCTTTCAAAGCATTGCATGTTTTTAGGACTCGCATCATCCATTTCATTATTCACGATTGGGTAGCTGTAGCTTCATCCGAATATTGATCGGGACAACGATGGCATCTAGATTTGACGCCCACTTGGTAATCGGACCGTCTCTGTACTCCACTCATCATGCATGTCAATCACGGGTTTACCATTCTGCAATTTCCCAGATCTCTTTGCTTTATTGTAGGATAATCTTTGTTGCTACCAGCGTTCCCAATGAAAGAATTAACATATCAGCATAAGCAGTAACAGCCGATGAGTTCTTCTTCTTTCTGAATAAGTTTTCGTGCCTCTGCATATGCACAAAGCGTTGGATATGGCAACAAACCACCATTCAACCACGTATGTCAACGATTTAAATCCTCTTTGATGCGGGGCGCATTCAAAATAAGTGGGAGCGTGCGGTACTTTCAGCACTTCCCTTACCAAGAAAATTATTGCCATTTAACGCATCGTGTTGAGTAAAAAATGGCTTTCCTTTTTCTATTTCGAGGCGGTGATCGCGTTGGTTATTATATTCACTTAAAAGTTGCATCTCCCATGTACTCTTTTAGCCACCTTTTGCATTCCTTTTTAGGTACTTTTCAATCCAGATTCCACTCCAGATTTTATCTTATGAAAGGAGGAATTTTTAAAGATCTCTTCTCATATATCTAAATACAAATCAACAATTGATGGCCGATTATTTTGGGTTGTCATTGGTTTATATTCTGTGATTAGTAACAGCAACTTAAAAGAATACCTTCCTGTACTTTTTTTTATCCAGCGATCAAATCAAGAGTAATCGCATTCTAGGCTGGAATTGCACTCACTTCTTCATTTATTTTCGATGTAGATTAATATGGTCCAGGGATAATCTCTAATTCCCTCCACCATCAATTAGAGGTTTCGGGTAACTTTTTTTTAGCAGTCATTGTATTTAGTTTTTATTTATGCATTGAAACTGATTTATTACTTTTATCGCCAATGACTCAAGCCAGGTTTAAGGGCTTTAGGACCCAATGGTATGGAAGGATTAGAGAATAGGATCCAACTTCTTTCTAAGAAGAGTAGCTTAAGACCAGTTTTCGTTAAAAAATTATAACTCACGCTCCTATATTGATATCTGGATTCACTTTCCTATTCTGTACAATCATTTTCCTTCACTGTCACCAGCAGGATTTCTGTATTACTTGATCTACCAACAACTTCTATATTAAGCAATGTTTTCTAAAATTGGGTGTTTTTGCTCTTCAGTTTATTCTAAAGGTTGTAGACGTTGGAAACAGTATTTTTTGTATAATTCAAATCGTAAAGGTCATACCGCAAACAGTTAAAATTGTAGATTCAAGACTTCCACCAAAATTAATAACTTGGGAAGTAAACCATAATGACATTCTTGGAGCTAAGAAAATTCAAAATTATTGGTCGGAAGTTCAAAAGCAGAGATGCCGCAAGTCCATAGAAACATCCTTTGACGATGCCTAAATAGGTTTTTTAAAGTTTTCAAGAATACTTCCCTTTAGAACTTCTCAATTTTCACTTTTATAATCACAAACATCAACTATTCTAAAAAGAGGATCTGGTTTGTCCATATTCGAGCAAGGAGTCGGCTAATTATGGCATTTGAAAATTAATTCGATGAGTTTTACATTTTAGATTCCATCACTTAATTGTATCTGTAACATTCTTTAATAAAACCAAATTTACTCTTTTGGAGGTAGTGAAAAATGCATTGAGCGAAAGTGTAGTTAAAACTCCCTGAATGGAAGTAGCCAGTTTTTCCATTTTTTTTATCTATCGCTTGAATGCTCGCTCTATTTTTAGTCCTTTTTAGTGGGGTAAAATACTTTTGACCTTCTCATGCGATGCCTCCGAATTTCCTCCATTCCCAAACAAGCTTTGAGTGGATGCCATGAATTGAAAAATTTCTACCCATGATTCAAGTGACTGCTAGGTGATGATCTTCCAAACTTCACCGATGGATTAGATGCCCAATAAAGGCTAAACTCCATTGAAAAAGTTATTTTGGAATATAGATATTCGAGTCATTCATGCTAGTGAATACTGCCGTTTACTAACGCTTTAAAAGACTTTGGCTGAAGGATACTGTTGGTTGACATCAAGCATACTAGCGCAGGGAGAACTAGGGGTCTTTAACTTATTCAACGATCTGCCCAAATAACAAAACGAATAGACAGTTAATTTCCTACGTAGGTTATCATTTTTTCTGCTTCGTACATTATTCATGATAAATAAAAGTCACTTGCTCTCCGGCTTCTGATTTAGGTAACTATAGCATACAATGCTAATCCCATTTACTTTGGAATTCTACACTAATTTTCTCCTCTTTTGGGAATTGGATTGACGACATTACAAGTAACCACAATCAATCTATTCTAAGTTTTGAGAACATTCCAAATAGAAGTAGACCTGAGTTGTTGAATAGTTAAAAAAAAAAAAAAAACCCTTTGCCCCTTTTTCCCCCCCCCCAAACTTGGGGATGTCGAATATTTGGCAGCACTTCATTTCATCTGAAAGCAATCAACACTGAATTGTACGCTTTGCCATCCCTCAATTGCAATTTTTATGTTCGATAACGGTAAGATTCAATCATTTAGTGTTCTTTGTTTAGTTGATTCGTTTAAAGTGTTAATTCAGATACTGGATAAATTTGGTTTAGGTTAACACGAATCACATGGAGTATCAAATTTAGTGATTATAAATCGTTCCTACTTCTCGCTTTTGTATCCTTCTTTAAAGTACTGAACTTATTTTTGAAGCACTTTTATATCGTTTTGATCTCATCTTCAATTTACCCAATACTTTCAAAAAAATACTTGCTAAGAGCTTAAATTACCTCTTCTTATTGTCAGCTTTAAATTTTAAATTGATACGATCCTCTATAATTAATGAAATTTCCACTCTTAAACTTACCGATGATGCTGTAAAGCTTTTTCAGATTAATTAGGTTTTCACCACCAATTGTTATAGGCTTTCCGTTAAGTTTTGGGATGATTGTTCTTATTTCCTTCAGTTTTAAGATTCAATCGCTGCGGTATCCGTCTGCAAAGGAGGGATAAGTGTATGCACTTTTCAATTGCTCCACCAAAAATCAGCGAGTTTTTTCATCGGTGTCAAATTTCATTGGATATGGGCCGTTCAGAAACGGAATGGATACTAATTGGATTATCATTGAATCACTACTTTTTGAATACTGCAACAAACCGCAAATAACGACTTCATGCAGTTAAGGTGTAGACAGTTTATTGAGGTAATTTTCCTTGATCCCCTTTTAATTCACGTTGGTTATTTACCCAAGAGTGGTGATAATAGCAGTAACAGAAAGATTTGATAATAAAGACCAATAGATTGGTTTTTCAATTCATTTTTTAAGAGTGTTTAGTTTGATGACATTTCAATTTATTGCAATTTAATGACTAAATGTAGTTCATTTATCTTGTCGAAAAATGAGGGAAATCACCCATTTTTTGGGGAAAACATGTTATCCTATTTCTGCTTGATTTATTTTAGGAAGCTTACAAATTAGCACTTAGGGAGGATACTAGTTTTAAGTACTATATTATATTTTACCAAAATTTTAATTCTATTTACGCAGATATTTTAAATAATCTTTATCTTAGAAAAATCAACCAATTAAACTATTATTCTTTCCATTATTTTCATTTTATTACGTTTAATGAATTCGGTTACCGGCTCAGGGATAAAATGCAAATATTCATTGACAAAGAGGATCACAATGACAAATGAAAGAAGTAAGCGAGAAATTATTATAAAAGGAAACCATTTTTTCCAATTTTGGCTTTTAATAGAAAAGCGATGATTTTTCGATTTGAAACTTTGTTGAATTTAACTGGACCCAGGAAATTTATTGTTCCAAAAGGTAGACCTGGATATCAAGTGAGAGGTAAATGGAGATGTATTTATAGTATTGAATTGCCGTGCTGCTACTCCTAATTCATATGTTTCAGGGCCTTCAAGTAATGACTTATTATTCAATGTCTTATTTTGCCACAAAAGAGCATGGAGTTTAATGCTAACATGGATCTCGGTATTGCTACCCATTTAGGTATTAAGACTTTACGTTGGAGTTTCAAAGAAAAGAAATTTAGAAAAAGATTAAGCCAAATTGCTTGTATGCTAGTTGATTAACTTAATTAATAACGAACTAAATACTAATTACACTTAGCTGTAATTGATAACACAGCATTTGCTACTAGTTCTAAGCGATCTATACAATCAGATTTTATGTTTCGGATGTTAGGGTCGCTTGTTTTACTTTCTTTCGTTTCAAGAAGCAGAAAAATGGTAAATGATAATTTTTGGAACATTTTATCAATTAAAATAATGGTTCAAAAAACCAAAGGACTAATTAAAACTCACTTTTTTTATGAAATCTCACGGACTTTATATCAATTCCTAAGACTTCTTTCTTAATAAACTTTACTAATCATATCAAATTGCGAATAATAGGATTTAAGAAACTTTTTTATTATCACATATTAAGGTTAATCTCGATTTTCAATTATATCAGCAAGGACAACAAAAAACTCATAGGATTCTTCATCTTAACATTAAGTTAAACCGTCCTCTATATTTAGCAATACAGAGGCCAATTATTTTTCTTGAATACATCGAAAGGTTACATTGTTTATTGAAAATAACTTACTTTTCATACTTTGTTAAGTAGATCAACTATTTTTAGATTACTAATATTATTTAAACTTCCTTTTTTGGTTTGATGTCTAACCTTTCTTTGTAGTTTTAGCAAACTCGAGGCTGTAGCCTGATTTACATAAATCATCTATATTACGGTTTCCATTCTTCTAACTTTTTTGTATAAATCTCTAACCTTCATATATTAATTAAATTCCCATCGATCAGAGACCATTTATCCGTGTGTATTAATGTTTAGAGGACTTTTAGTTCCATTTGACTAACCTTACAATCCTACAACAGGAAATCAAAACAAATAAACTGGGGGACCATTACCCATTTCAATTTTAATAAGAGCTATGCACTCATTAAAGATTCCTACGACTGCATTTCATCTATTAAACCGGTGTTACTAAATGGTACATGATTAACTTGGAGATTGAATTTAATTATAGATTACTAAGATTCTACGTATCAAAACTCAAGGCAGGTGTTATTTGCTCTTTGACTATTTATTAAATCCACAGGAACTAACTTACTATGCGAAACTTAGAAAGCAGATTCTCCTTTTCATTTATTACAATCCAATGCATCAGTCATGCGGATCAATACATTTCTTTATCCTTGCATTAGAAAAGGTTATGTGACCATCTTGGATAGAATCCTCCACAATAAAGTCTTTCAAAGGAGTTATTTTTTTATAAATTCAATTTTATTAAACTTATTAATTTAAATCGTTTCATCGGAAAAGATAAACATTATCTACTCCTGTAATCATCGTCTAAAAAATTAATTTTTTCCAATTTGGTAATTAATCCTGTTCGCGCGACGTCTTAGTCTAGTATATTATTTAGGAGGACTTTTAGACTTCAAATTACCAAACTAACATGAATAATTGCATTATTGGAATCATACCTATTCCTATATTTATTGTATTGACACTATAATTTTTTTTTCGTCCATTCTGATTCAGCTGTAAAACGATTCTAGTTCAAATTCACCAAACTATTCGAGCAGACTGACGCACACCGGCCACTTCGTAATTTAAAATCCGATAACGTGAATCTAATTTCATCTAAGATCAGGTATGTTCTATTTTTCTAAATTAAAAAATATCGATTAGTGTATTTTACTAAAAACCTCTCCAATAATCAATTTTCTCCATCACCATCATAGATATCACAATTAATTACAGTAAAATACCCAAACTAACATATAACAAAGTTATCTCTATTCACTACAGAAGCAATGCAAATTATCATTATCTTCTTGAAATGATGGAATAAATTACCATAGTTTTGTTTCCCAGAAAGTATCAATCTGATTGCCAAAAAATAGTTACATAATTCCTTGATTTATTTGCTGTGCAAACAATTAGGAAAAATAGCAGTATTGCGAAAAATAAAATGATTACACTGTCTTCATAATTTCAATAATATAGTTTAAAGTATTTAGAGTTCTGATAAATAGTCTACAAAGATAACTATAATTAAAACCAGTTCAGACGTCCCTTCATCAGTGTGTACAATTTAAAGGATTTATAGTCTCTTGAAGTAACAACACTAAAGAAAATGCAAAATATAATTTCTTCCTCATTCTACTTTTAAGCTATAAAAAAATCACTTAAACTGTTGGAAAATAAAAATAAATATTGAATCTTATTTTTATCAGAATAAGTAGAATAATCAACTTCAATTTTCTATGATCCAAAGTAGAACTTCATTATCCAACTTGACAAATATTAATTACAAAAAGAGTCATGTTGCAATAGGTAAGAACTATTAGAATTCTTTTCTCGTCTACTTTAAAGTCGTTAATGTAATCAAATTAAACTGTCAATTCTCCAGCATAGATGCTAAGACACCAATTTACTCTAGATTGAGTGGTTTACCTTCATTTCCCAAAAAACTAAACACATTTGGTTACATCTTCCCTCCATTATATTAAGAATATGTTATATACTTCATCAGGAAAATTTCATTTTGTTGGCGAAATTGATTTCACATCTCTTATCGCGTCTAAAATTAGTTTTTGATCGGTTTCAAAAAAAAACTATCATAATTTATCTATTTTAGTTCTACACCAAATTTAAATTCGTCCTATTCGCAGCGGACGTCTTCGTCTGTGTGTATAATTTTAGAGGACTTTGATATTAAAATTATCTTGATTCATGATTGGTCAATTTACCCTACTCCTACTTTCTTAATTTCATCAATCAATCTCAAAGATTCTGATTGACCTAATTCTCACCTTTTTGCCACAAAGTCATCCCAAGTGGATGTCGGAGCAACAATCCAAAAATTGGTCTGAGCTGAGAAAGTACACTTTTAAACTTTTGAATTGAAATTTTTAGTCTTGATGAAAACTCCTCGGCAGAAAAGGTTAACTCCAAGAGGATCCGCCTGAAATTCGAAACGACCCTTTCTGCTTCATATCCAAAGGTGGATCTAAACTGTGTTTTCTTATTGATTAACCGTATCGTTTGGTGAAGTATTGCCAAACCAAAAACTCGCGTAACATAGTAATAGGATCACTGGGATATAACAAACTCATGAAGTTTTAATTTTGGTAAGTGATGCTGTTGCGCTTTCAACAAAATATAGTATTTGGTATCCTTCGTTTCGATTTTCCGTTCGAGTGTATATTTTGTCTGGACATGCACAGTTGGCTTTGACTAACAAACACTTCAAAAAATGAAAAAAATAATCAAGTAGATAGACAACTCTAACCAATTGCTTTGAAATCCTAAATATCTTAGGTTCAATCTTTCTTTTGATGTAGATGTCGATCTTGGAAAACATCTCTCTTAACATAACAATGTGTTCTCCATTTCCACTAAAAGTAAAAAAGTTCCTGTTGCTTCCTGTCAACACCTAGGACCATTCATTTGCAAATAAAATCATATTTAAATCTGTTATTTTCTCTCAAAGTAACCCCTCTTTTACCGTTATTAATTTGGATTAAAAGTGTTGAAATCTTACTTTTTTCCTCTTTTCTTAAAACAAGTAATTAAAAACATCCATTGAATAAAATTCTATAAGCTCCATACACACTTTAGTTGGGTCATTTCCTAATCTAGTAATGTGTTTTTATTCAGAATCATATTTTTCGAAGATAATTTGATTTTATTTGGTTACTCAGTATTTCTTGAAAATAAATTTTCTAATTACACCCTAGAATTACGGAACGTTTTCAGTAATTCCATTTTCAAGAATTCTGTTTATCATACACACAGGCTTGATACAATTACAGAAGCACAGAGCATTAATTGTAACTCATTTTTAAGAATCATAAAGTGTTTTTTTGTAAAACTGTTTAGATTTTAAATATTGAAAGTATAAATCAACTCAGTTTCTGCACATTCTTCGGCGTGTGTATTAATTTAAGGGCTGTATAGTCCCTGGAGAACATCCTACCCAAGAAATGCAAACATACCTAATCTGTGTCATTAAGAAAAATTTACCAATTAATAGGTTTCAAAATGAATCATATGGACCTATATATCCTAGACAGAGTCGCTTTCTATTTTAAATTTAAACTAATGTATGAATTAAAAAAGAATGTCTAGATTATTATACATCCTAGGAATCTATTTTTAACAGAACAATACTCAGGTCAAATTACTCTTTATGGAATAATTACTTAATTGATACATTCAAAAAATCTATTTGTTCTTTCAAACCCTAAATATCTTATGGTACTAACATTATTATTTTGTTAAACTTCAGATCCAAATCATATGATCTAGCCCATAATTATAGAAATGCATTTTTTTATTCTCATTACACATCAAATTTAGAATTATAAATTGAGGTTATCAATTGTTCCTCGTTCTTTCTATGGGTATAATAATTAATAGAACACTATCTATGCCAATTTCCATAATTAAGTCAATTATCTTTCTTACTTGAAAATACACTATCCCTTTATATTAGATTTGACCGTAAAATTATTTTCAAAAAGTGTAAAAAAAGAGGCAAACAAAATTATTTCTATTTAATTTATCTAACATAATTCTATGTTATTAAATGAACTAACAAATATAAAACCTTTAAGCAAAACACTCAGTCGTCCTTCGTGAGTGTGTATATTTGGAATTTTTGATTTCCTGATAAAACATTAGTTACGGAGAAAAGATAATCAATTAACATTCTAAACAAAAAAAGCTTTACATTGTATGTGAAGCCTTTTTGTAGCGCGTGTTCGCCCAATTGCAGAAGAGGCGGGCACGATCGCCGTTCCGCTAGTAGCGGATATGAATCCGACCACTCTACATTAGAACTTTATTAAATTCCATCAAAGTTCTACCTTAGATGGATTTCAATTGTTTCTCTAATAAAAGCGGCGGAGGCTAGGCTTCTTCGGTCAAAGTTTCAGTTATAACAAACAATCCATGGCTATATTTTAATTTCTCCTTGTTCATCGGACCAATTTATTATGAGACAACATTTTTGTTCTAAATTGGAGGTATAACCTAATTAATTTTATTTTCATACGATTTGCTGTAAGAGCAGGTTAAACTATATAATAGATTTCTTAGTGTAAATTGGATCAGGCTTCTTATCTCAAACCTTCATTTTACAAGTTAAAAATTCTCAATAATAATTATATATATTTTCTTGAACATTTTCTGTTTGTCATTAAGAAAGAGAAGTACAACTCAAACCTTCATAAGTTGAAATCTAATTTTTTACAAAACACCTGTAAAAACAAAAAAAGCTTCACATTTCTGTGAAGCTTTTGTAGCGAGAGGGCGGGCCGCTGCGCCGACTCCGGGTTATGAACCGAGCCCCTAAAATTAAAAAAATACCTAAAAAAAAATAAAAACACCCTTAAAAATACTTCAGGAAAATTTAAAAGCATGCAAAAGTTGTTTCAAAAGTTGCGCATTTTTGTTCCAAACCAGCTTTATTGAACTATTGAAAATTTTGAGTTAAATTCATGTTTGATTTGAGTCTTAATGAGCACAAAAAATGCAAAGCCGTGTTTAGTATAAACTTTTTTACTATTACGTTCCTCCTGAAAACAAGAACACCCCAATAATGAGAAACCCACTTTAAATTTTCTCTTTAAAAGTCGATCGGAATTGGATTTTTTGCTTCTTCCGCCCAATTCAGAGCATTTTAATTTTTTCCCCACCATTTTTGTTATTTTGGAAGGGGGAAAAATTTCTTTATTTCCTTCTTTTTCCTTACC
>Ga0163217_1051659_pt1 | contig 10601 bp, 6 predicted proteins | sample SynspAceP_FD_185933 | JGI IMG/M metagenome (GOLD analysis project Ga0163217, IMG submission 185933) | Saline lake microbial communities from Ace Lake in Antarctica - Synechococcus sp. Ace-P (PacBio error correction) | ecosystem: Environmental > Aquatic > Non-marine Saline and Alkaline > Saline ... | reverse complement strand
AAATGAACAAAACTTGAAACCAATTCTCCTGATAGAAAGAAGTTGTTTTTGCAGAATAATTTTTAATCTTTAACCTACCAAGTGTTAAACGGGTCTTTACTCAATTGCGAAATTGTAATATTTTGTCTATTCCAGAAAAACTGCTTACCCAACCAAACTCGGTTTTCAAAAAATCATTTTCATCACTAGTTCTATTTCTGCAACCACTAGACCTTATTATCTCAGAAAAAACTCATCGACCTCTACAGTGTGTTTTGCCTACCTGCACCTTCAAATACCTAATTTATCAATACACGGCTCTGCATTAATTGCAAAAGGGCTCAGACTTCTTTGAACAGCGATTTCTTTTTCCCATTTCAAACCGAGAAACTCCGGTTTCATTCTTGCCTTTATACCGTTAAAAAAGCCTTGTCCGCCATAATACGAACGCGAACGGTACGTTCCAGATCGTATTAAAAAGCCTTGAAACAATTCTTTTTTTTGTTTTTGGCCTGGAGTTTTATACCTATCGGAATTCACTAAAATTACGTCTTATTTCTATCATTTTTTAAGTGCCAATTTTCTTTATGTCCGATTCAAGTTTAATCATTTCAAAGTGTATTTTGCCAACCAAATCATTAGGCCTCTGCAGTGGGTTCGGGTTCATGCTCTTTACTTAGCTAAACTACAAGCAGCATAAAGTTAAAAAACCTTCATCAACTTGCTTAAAACAAGCCCATTCTCCTGCTCTTTTTCTCAGAACATGGACCTCCATTCAAGGATGGTTGTTAAAATATTAACGTATTTTTTTATAGTCCAGCAAAGACCGCATTTCCATCCGCCTTTTATTTGGGGTAAAATACGGAGGCTCTTGGGGATTAGCGCCGAGGGCAGAGATAATTGATTTCAAGGTCTTATGATTTATTTGTTTTGGCCCAATTTCGCAGCAGCCCAACAGGAAAATACCAAAATCTATTTTTTTATAGGTTTCAGTTATTAGGTTTCTTACTTCGTAGTACCTATACACAAAAAATAGCATCCCCCGCTAAATAAAGCGCCCTTATACTTGGTCTAATCTTTAAAAGATCTATTAAAATTTCTTCTATTTTTTCGTTTTTCAAAATGCCTACCGAAAGGTCTTGAGAAAAGCTTTAATTTTTTCATTACTGATTGTGCTTTATTAGAGTCTAGATAGAATACCTCCCGTTAATCCGTCGCACCTAATAGTAGGCTGTTTTTTTGACGCTCTTCATGGTAATTTTATCCTAACTTTAAAGATACAAGAATTTCTTAAATTTAAAACTTCTAAAATTAATTTAACCTTGTTACTAGATTGCTAAAAACTCTGAATTTTATCTGCATAGAAGCCTTAAAAATTTGCCTATGCGTTCACGAGTTGCCTTACGAAAATTATTCATGTAGATATGGATCCTTCTTATGCCTCTGTAGGGAACTCGATCATCCACGAACTTAAACGGGTAAGGCTATGCTGTGGGAGGCAGCGAACTTGCGTGCTTTGTAGCCGCCGCAAACTACGAATGCTCGTAAAATTTGGGTTCGATGCTATGAGTAGTGTTATTTGCAAAAACGTAATTGTCCACAGATCAATTCTTTGTTAAAACCAAGATTTTGAACGCTATAAAAGATTTCCAAAAAATTCGAAAATTTTTTTATGACTATACGAGTCTGTAGAGCCTTATCTCTAGATGGAAGCGTATTTAGATTTACATAAATAAAAAGGAAATCCGTCTGCTACCCCTAATCGCTTAAAGAAATACGCCAAACGGATTTTTGATGGAAGTGGCTTGCCGCCTTCCGCCGATTCGATCAATAAATTTATTGCAAAAGTCAGCTACGATATCAACAAACCAAACGGACAAAAAACGTTAATCCTGAAGAAAGGTTTATTGGGTTTTTTAGAACAACTAGATATTCGAAAAGATTTTGTGTATGAGAGTTGGATAAGTTACCGCTAAAAAAATGTATATCTGTATTTTTACGGTTTAGATTTAAAGGAAAAATCTGAGCCTCTAAGTGCTAATTTCGGCAAAAAGTGGGCACCTATTACTACCACGTGGGTGCGTGGTATTTCACCACCAGTCCTGTAAAACCTCACAGGATCCAAAATCTGTTGTGCAGAAAAACTACTTTTAATTGAAAACTGAGCAGTGAAAGTTTTTCATGTTAGAAACGTTTAGCACATATTGCCAAGAATTGGAAAACCGATTATTGAAAAAACAAAATTTCTGGGAGGGTTCTAAAAACCATTACCCTAAAAATAAAATAGTACGATTACCTGAATACCAAGAAGTAAAATTTACCCTACTATATTGCCGATCAGCATACATCTAAGAGGCTGCAAAAGAAATACTTTATCAAGAAAAGATGGAAAATTCTGACGTTGTTAGGCATTATCTCTTACTAATTTAAACACCGATAAAAAAAGTCTAAAAAAAGGAAAGGTTCTCAAGTGGATAAAAAATAGTTCTGTACAATTAAGTTTGATTAAGGTACCCTTGTGAAGGGTAATGATGAGCATGGGGCTTCAAAAATTCGCTTTGGGAATCGTAGGTGAAGTGGAACACATGATATCTAGCCTTTATGAAAATGCTGCCTCTGAAATAATCAAAATAGCGGAACATAGTCATTTTCTTTCAGCTCCTCCTAAGATTGTAGCAAAAAAATACCCCGATACTATTAAGTATCGGGGGATGTTTATTTAGAATAATATTAATTTTGCGACTACTATTTTAATGTTGACTTTCTATCTCAGAAACTCTCAATGGTATCACCATACCCTTTATCTTTTCAATTGGCATAGCAGCTAAACTGTATAAGCATATCACCAACTTCTAAAAAGCCTTTTGAACAGCTATTCTATTTAAATCTTCGATGGTTTCGTCCGTGTGACACCAAACTTATCATCAGTAAAATGCTTTTACGCCCCATAAAGGTTCTAACTGCGTTAAATATTTCTGCGGTTCGCATGTAAAAACTAAAATATGTGCAACTGGGCCTCCAAGCTGAAATTGGAAAGCGGGGTTACCCACTATTCGTAAATGTAGAAAGGCTTTCGCCTTAATATCGTTAGCCATAAGAGCTGCATGGTAACAAATAGATTTTGTAAATAAAACGAATTCGTAGTACATGGGGCGCTTCGTTGCGGCACCTTAATTATGTTTTCTGGTTTGAGTTTTCTACCGTAGTTAAGATACTAAGCCATCCTTTCAATACTGAACTGGGTAATTCCCCACAGACGTCTCTCCCCAGATAGCATTACTGCATCAGCACCGTCCATAACCAGTTAGCCACATCGTTTACCATACGGCCTAGTTGGCTAAGACTTGTAATCATCGTTTCCATTCATTTGGGTTGCAGATGATCACGGAATTCTTTAGCCTTTTTGCTCTTAAAAACTAGTTGGCCTTTTGAATTAAAAGGTACTTCTTGGGCATGGTTACTTCTACTTCCTAAATCTCCACGCGAGCAAAACCATTAAACCATGCGCAAATAAGCCACATTTTGTCAAATTTCGGACTTGCTTCTGGCTTTTCAATTTTCGCAATTGTATTGGGAATTTTAACATCGGAATTCTCTTTTAATTAAAGTTTTTGAAAGATCAATTTAATCTTGACTAAACGAACAAAGGAATAAGGCCATCCAATCTACTTTTAGAGAGATTTGCGAAGTATGGCATCCTTTAAATCTTTTTCTTGTCAAATGCAGGTTAAAAAATATTTGTGTGTGTAGGTTTACCCTTTTTGATGTTTAAAGGCCACCTTGAATACATTTAGCTACCACTCATTTCGCCTATTGGTAGAAAGTACTTTCAAAACATCAATTTCCCATCATCCAAAAGTATGCCTCTCTCCTGGGTTTACGTCTTTTGGGAAGGGTGCAGTAATTCATATAAACGCGCTCGGCAGTTCCTTCAAATGCTTCCAGTACAAAAGGTTATTCGTATCGCCTGGAGCTACAACGACTTCTCCTGCCATTACCAACTCTACAGTTAGGACTTGTAAATACCGTAAAATAGAAACGTTAGTATTCCTTTCTTCGTTTAGTTCCCGATTCATTTTAACACATTCGGCGACATCTTCAGTAATCTGCATTGAGAAAAAATAATTTCTAAAGACATCTACACCAGCTTGGATCATTTCTCTAAGCACTTCTTTTTAAACTGTAGCGCGTCCTAGGGTAGCTACAAATTTTTGTCTTTTTTTACTTGCATTATTTAAAAAAATTAAATTATTTTTAGATTTTAAAGTACTCGTTTTTATAGTTATTGCGTTACAATTTTTGATAGCTAAAAGTGATTTCAGAACATTGTTCTGAATCCAGATCTTCTCTCCCCTTGTTCCAATTTTAAAAAATAATCCACATTTTTTGTATTCTGTAGTACATTACGTTGTAGTCAAAGAAGGAGTATCCTTAAAAAAACCAACATTAAGATACTTACGCTCTTCTTTTGAATATATTTTGAATCATAGTCCAATACGTCATTCAAGGTAGCTTTCCATTCAAAAACTGGAAGCGATATGTTTCTGAAAAAGAATTTAAAATTTGCTTTCGTTCTTTTAAACTACACTTAAAGATGGTTATTTATTATATAAGTAATGATGATCTTCTACAACTGCAATGCAAGCATTAAAACGAACGAATCTTCGTAAAAAATCAGATGACATTTAGCATGTTTTTACCATAGGCATCCAAAAAAAACTAAGATGTAAAATAGGATGATTTTCTACGACTCTAAATACTAGTAGATGTCTGTTTTTTAAGCTAGGGCGAAACGCGAAAAACGTTTTGTAGATTGAAAAAAATGTTCGTGTAGTCCTTGTCTATTTGTCTTGTAAAGCGTAAATACGCTCTTTTATCCATCTCTTCAGCCTTTTCTTTTAGGAAGAGGCTCTTGCCTTTGCCTACAATTTTGTCAGTTTATATTGCAATTTTACGCAAAATTGTTTTAGAATTTCATTGCCAGAATCTTTTCATAAATATCAAACTTAAATGATTTTTTTTGCTTTACACCATTCAATTCACTAAGCTTTTTATAAACTAACTTACCTTACCTTCTAACTGTTTCAATATCAACATAGGGCGCTACAACCCTACTTTGTTATGAATTTGTCACAATACTATGTACGCTCTATCTACATAAATGGCCCTACAATGCATTCAAAAAACATTCCCATGAATATTTACCGCAAATGTGGACTTGGGGAATTCTACATTTCTAACATACCTTATCATTTAATCTTTCCCTTAATTCTTCAGATGCTCTCTACTGACCAATTTTTGAACGCATTTTTAGTTAAAAATTACCCTTCATCGCAGTAGGAACTTCAATGTTATAAATATTTTGACGATAATAGCTTCCCAACATTAAATCGCCTAAAAAAATTCTTAAGCGTTCATAATTCATTGGTTCTCCTTTGATATTCTTTACATTTGGCAGAATCTATGTAAAAAAGCTTTTTTATAAATTTCGGAGTTTTCTTTGTTTAAAACCAATATTTTGGTCATCCCTAAAAAAAAATCCCCATTCCTCTTTAGAAATGGAATTAAAAATATTTGAGGGAAAATTCATAAACTAAGAATTAAACTTAATTTTTTAAAAAATAACACAAGCATTTATGACCTCCAAGCCGAAAGTGTTACTTAAAGCACTTTTTCATCTCTTTTTGAAGCTTTGTTTAGGTTAAATTTAATCTTGGAACCAATATTTTTCCGTCTTTCTACTGTCGTGTGGTTAAAGTCGGTGTACTATACCCATGAACATCGAGAGTATTAGCAGCATAGCTCAATAGCGCCTGCAGCTCCTAATAAATGCCCTGTCATAGACTGGTAGAGTTAATATATATTGGGCATGATCGCCAAATTTACTTGGTAAGCTTTTAACTATGCAACGTCTCCAAGGCGTAGAGGTACCGTGTTGTTGATAGCATCTACATCTTTTCTGGTTTAAACCGCATCCTTAAGCAATTTTCCATTACACGAACTACCCCAATACCTCTGGATTGTGGCGCTGTTCAATGATAGGCATCGCTCGATAAAGCCACCGCCTGACAAACTTCAGCATATTATTTTGCTCCAGAGCAATAGCATGTTTCGTTATTTCTTCTAAAATTAATGGCTCCAGCGCCTTCACCAATACAAAAACGTCCAAGTAGCATCAAATGGTCTAGAGGCATGTTTCCATTTCATCAGTTTCTTGTGGATAGCGCATGCATGGCACCCCAAACCACCCATACAGCAATAGTAACAGCAGCTTCACTCCCACCAGTTACAATACATTCGCAATGTTCCTAAGCGAATCGTATTTAAGGCCATCTATTTAATAGCATTTGCAGAAGAGGCACAAGCAGAAACAGTCGTATAGTTTGGCCCCATAAAGCCACTTACTAGAGAATTACCCGGGTGCAATATCTGCAATCATTTGTTGGGATAAAGAAGGGTTAAATCTCGGTGTTTGCCATCTCCGGCTGCAAAAATTCAATACTTCGTTTTGAAAGTTTCTAAAACCTCCAATACCTGCTCCGCCAAATAACACCAAACTCTAAATTTATCGACAGTATCAAAATCAATACCGCCAATCTTTTATGGCTTCATCAGGACGACCACTAAGCATACTCGCAAACCGGCTACTAATTTTCTTGCTTTTCTTACGATCAAAAATTAATCTTCCAGCATTGAAGGTTTTTAAGTTCGCACCAAATTTTGTTTTAAAATTTTTTCGCATCGCAATAGTTTATCGGCGGCTGAACCGCTGTCTTCCGTTTACATAATCCCGTCCCAATACCTCCTCCTCAATAGTATTACCGATTGCGGGTTCAACTGCTCCAATTCCGTAAACAACAAACTCGCTTTAACTGCAATGGAATAATTTAATACTATTTATTACATTAAAATTAAAATGCGTCTGGGTAATTTGTTTCTATCCTGTCCTTATTTCAAAGAAATAAACCCTAGCTAGTGCCATTGATTTGATTTCTACTTTTATCTGACAAGCATAGTTATTTCAATTTCTTTAGACCCAGGTTCAAATTCATTATGGTATTTTTCTTCTTAAACTAGGGGTAAATTAAAAAAAAAAATATCCATGCGATAATACGCATGGGAACTTATTTTTATAATCTTAAGCTAAATATCATAAAATTACTTACTGCTTTCTAATATAACTATAAAAGCTTGACCAAACAGTAGCAAATGTTCTTCTGCTTGATCTCGGGAATTTGGAATATCGAATCTTTTTCGAATTCCATAATTAATTCTACGTACTAGTGGAATCTGCTCCTAGGTCGTTCGTAAAAGCCTTGCTTCGTAACAACTCTCGTTTTCATCTTACACCTTCAGACGATGTGATTAGCTTTTACCTCTTGATGCAATATCTGACATAATAAAGTTATGTTTTAAAATTAACTGATGGCAAAAAATAAAAAACTTTAGATTAATAACACCATTTGTCGTTAAAATGATATGCTAATTTACGAAAATTAATACAGAGTGTTATTTTCGCTTCAAAATAATTCTTCTTCAATAACCTTAAAAACACTGCAATGAAACGCTATCGTTTCTATTTGCTTTCAGGTTTCGATCTAATTGAAAAATTTCAAAAATATTTTGCAACATGCCAAGTTAACCATAGCTGCTGTATTAACCAATAAAAGCGGATTCTCAAGTATTGAAAGATGCAATAAACTAAAAATCAGTGCTTTTACTTTTAACAAGAACTTGCTTTTATGAAAACGATTGTGTTTTAGACGTCTTAAAAGCGAGTCGTTCCTGATTTAATATTCTTGCAGGTTTTCCTGGAAAATTCCTTGAAAGGCTAACCCAAAAGCTTACCCAAATTAAAAAATTTGTAAATATACGATCCTGCGCTTATTGCCCAAAAGGATGGGCGGAAAAGGAATGTATGGAGATGCACGTTCATAACGCGGTAAAAGCAAATAATTTGAGGACGAAACAGGCATTAAACGTATCCATTTTGTGACGAAAAATTTATTGATGAAGGAGCGATAATTAAGCAGGTAAGAAGTCAAAATTTCACCCTAAGGATAGTGTGAGGCTTATTGCGTAAAAAAGTGCAATGAGATTAGGAATTATGAGCATTTTCTAAAGTTAATTGATGAAATTATTACATGGATAAAAGCCTCAAGTACATATTTTACCGATGGCGCTGCCAGAGGAGAACCCTGGGCCAGGTGGTTAACGGAAATAGTTATGAAATGGGTAGCAAACCCTATAAAAAGAATTATGCAGAAGGTTTTGTTGCACGCGACCAAACAACCGAATGGAATACTCGCTGTTATTGAAGCTCTTAAATAAAACTCAAAGAAGAGGGTGTTTTACTTCACCGTTCTTACCGATTCTAAATATGTTGATACCGTGAGAAAAATGGTAACGTAAAATGGGAAAACCAATTTTAAAGACAAAAAAAATCCAGACTTGTGGAAACTGTTTTAATAGAATACTAGACAAACATTACGTGAGCTTTAAATGGATTAAAGGTCATTAATAACCACCCTCAAACGAACGCTGTGATGCCTTAGCGTTAGTCCGACGTCGCGAAAGAAAAAAAAAATTAAAAATAGATGGAAGGGTTTGTTGGTAAATAAACCGGGCAAAGCCAAAAAGTTAATTTATATTACTTCTCAGGCTTTTACCTTTCCTAGATTTTAAATCTAAATTAGATCTTGTCCTTGCTGGTGTACTTTCGCCTCCCAAGTGCACTTAATATTGGCCACTTTTACCATTGTTTGCCTGGTTCTTTTAAATAAAAAGAACGAATATCATCATTTGATTTTTTAAAATCTTCCAAGCGCAAAAATACATCAATATGTCCGCTTACCGATTAGCCTTTAAAACTCAAACCTATCTTTCATTATGTCCACTTGGGATCCTACTTTGCCACATAGTATATTTGGATTAAAATAAGTCGGTCGCCCCGTCATAATAGCCGCTTTGTATCAACACATTCAAATAAAGGGTGTTTGGGCCATAGCTTGTCTTAAGTTCAATCACGTGTAGTAGTCACACTTTATTCCCAAGGCTGCACTGGACCGAACATGTTGTATTTCACATCGGATCTTAAAAGTTTAATTCTCTTGAAGGTAATAATTTATAGCAGGTGTAAAAACTATGCAACCAGACGTATCAGCGCTGTAATCGGGTTGCATGCCTTCCGATTGCCTATCAATACCTAAGTACCTTACTGTCTAATCTCCCAAGGGTAAAAACGCTTTTTATCTTTCAATAAATGTTTCCAGAAATAAATATTGGGTACTACTAAATTTGACCTAAAATATCTTTTTTAGCTAAACCTGAATAGTAGCCATTTTTCTGCTACCTCATCTTTTTCAGCAGCGTTCTAATAAAACCAACCTTTAGATAGTGCTGGAATTCAAAGAATTTAGCGCTGTAAGCTTCTGCTTCTGGTAATATTTCTTCAATCCTTATTTTGCAATTTGCTGGTTGCAGCGCTTTGCTGATGCCACGCAGCAGCGTAATAAATAAGTAAGGATTTAACGCATCGGGAAAAACCGGCCACCTTCTCGTAACACCTTATTAATCTGCCGGAGAAACATAATCACTCCATGTTTAAATACATCCACTGCTGGTTTGTAAGGCTAGCGAGAAGCCCATCACTCTAGTGCCCCCATAAACTTTCTCGATAATTACTTCGTGATAACCAACGATTGGTTTCTGCGTAACAAAGGTGTATTAAAGCCATTGCCGCTAAAATACTTGATGTCTGCATTTTTAATTCCAAAAAACTTTTTTAGCGATCCACTTCATGTCTCCCGTCTCTGGAATATTCTACTATAGCCTGTATTTACGGGAATTCACGCTAAACGATGTCCGTGTCGTTCTAAAACAGAAACGATTGTCTTTACTCCATAAGTGAAAACAGGGTAAACCCTTCTAGCAATCAGATTTTATTAAAAAAACTCTGGTCCAGTAAGGCCAAATGCAATCCAAACGATTGTGAAGCCTGGCCCCCGCATTTAGAAATCAATAAAGGTCTTGAAGCCCTGTCTTTGATATCTATCACGAGTGGTAATTAAGTGATAATATAAAACTTTTGCCAGTTGGCTTGCCGTTCTTCATTTCCCAAACAGGTTGCATCCCAGTTTGTGCGGCGTAATATAGGGTATGGACTTGCCGCCCATTAATAGTTACTTTTAATGTTGTGTCGTTTTAAATTAAGCCAGTATCTTACAGCTTTTTTTCGTGGTTGACCAAAAAATTTACTCTGCCCCAACCATAAAACACAAGACCAAACCTTAGTAAAAAAAAACTTTCATATAAAAAACCATTAAATGAGCTGTTTAAAAGTTAAAAATAATACTAAAAAAAAATTTTAAAAGTTACTAGTATTTAGGACTTTTGTAAATTTCATTTTAATTTAAAAAACCATCTTAGAAAACCAATTATTTTTAAAAAACACGAAATGGTGCAGCGTCTATCCTAAACGATCCAGTTTGACTACTTTGAAAATTTACAACTCAGTAAAAAATTTTACTGGGGTGTTATTACTTTATAACCCATAGGGTGAAAACCAAAAAAAAAAAAAAAAAAAGCCAGCGGGGACTAATTCCTCCTTTTTCCCTCGGATA
>Ga0163217_1026237_pt1 | contig 10601 bp, 7 predicted proteins | sample SynspAceP_FD_185933 | JGI IMG/M metagenome (GOLD analysis project Ga0163217, IMG submission 185933) | Saline lake microbial communities from Ace Lake in Antarctica - Synechococcus sp. Ace-P (PacBio error correction) | ecosystem: Environmental > Aquatic > Non-marine Saline and Alkaline > Saline ... | reverse complement strand
CGGTTTCATCGGCTGCGCCTGATACGACGTGCTAAACCTTCTGCTCAGCCCCCAAAACTTTCTTGGTTTCGATTACCTAAACCTGTCTTCGACCACGACCTATCGGCCCGTCGATCGTCGACGCGCCAAGCCCGGCGTTCGACGGCTTCCTTTGGTTTTCTTCTTAAAGAAACTGAACACGGCCGCACCGCAGCAACGGCAAAAGCAAATCGCGCGAGTGCCGCGCCAAATGCCCCAACGGACGCCGGTTGCAGCGCCAGGAGCTGCGGTCGAGATCACGCTTGCCAGGCGCCAATAGCCGCCCGACGCAACCGCGAGCGCCATGTTGAAACCTGGCCCCGAGGCCACTGTTCAAAAGCGCGATGCCGCTTGTACATCCCGCCAAGGCAGCCGGCCCCGGCCACCGGCACCGCCCCGAGGGCTTGACCCCATAGGGATCCCGCCCGCGCAGGCATACCGGCACCCTGGCACGGTCCTGCAGCCGCCTGCACCGCCAACCCCTCGCGGCGCGATGCCCAGGCTGACCTTGATTCCGGTTTTTGCGCGGCCAGCGCGATCTATTTGGCTGATTCATGCCTTTGAACCCGTCGAGGATCGACCTTCTGTAATAGCTCCTTGAACCCCTTTCAAGCCGCCCGTCCCAATGAAATCGACCAAAGGCGTTTGCAATGCTGTCAGATCCCAAAGCGACTGTAACCAGATCCGCGCCTTTTCTGGTGCCCGTGTCCTCGGATGTATTGGCGGCCTTCCTTTCAAAGCATCCTGTACGCCTCCGGCTCTGTTTTGACCTTCCGAGCGCTTTAGCTGCCTTGCCAGCCGGATCCGCCGACCGATCCCGTCGAGCCCGCGAGATCCTCGAGCGGCCGTCGTTTTAGGTTTTTACGGCGCCTCGGCCCCGCGTCGTTTTCGTCGGCCGTGTTGGATCTCCGACATCGAAGTTAGACAACGCCGCGAACAGATACTCTGAGAAATATACTCCTGCGACCCCGATCGCAAGCGCCGAATGCCCGGCCTTCAATGCCAGCTCGCTGTTTGCCGCAGCCTGCGCCTTTCGCATCAAATCTCGGACAATCCCGCCGCAAGCCTTGCCCGACTGTCCTCGAGGGATTGCATCGGCAAACTTTGCCCATGCGGGGATAGTCGACAGATCCCGCGACCCCAAGCTGCGAGGACAACTCCTCCTCAGCGGCCCTTTCCCTGCAGCCCGACATCATCCCGTAAAGCTCGAGGCGGGGCCATTTTCCAAACCGCGCCCAATGCGGCGGGATCGCGCTCGCGCTTGTCTGAGATACTTGCCAAACGCCGGCGCGAGATCCCCAAGCGCCGACAGCGCATTGCCCCAGCCGCCCGAGGCTTTCACCAGGCGCGCGGAACGATAGACGCGCTCGCTTGGCCCGACCACCAGCGGCTGCCGTCCCCGTCCGGATCAGGCACCGCGCAAAAACATCAGGTACGGGCTATCATCGGAACCATCTCTCCGCCTGCGCCAGTCTAGAAAGCGCCGCCGATCGCTCATTGCGGCCACGTATTTGACCCCAAAAAACCCTCGCGCGACCCGCAACCTTTCGCATAAAGGTCGTTACAAGGACTCGATTACGTAGTTTTCCCGACCAGAGCCACTCGCGTCATAGGCACAGCCAAATGGCGCCGGCCCCTTTCGCGGTGTTGCATAGGTGCTAGTTTTCGTAGAGTTTCATGCCCTCGGCGAGGCTGACGCGATTGCAGGCACAAATAAGCCGCGGTCAGTGGCAAGTTCTCTGTTTAGTCCGGGCGTATTCGCGTTATGCATCAAGCCCCAAACGGCCGAATCATGTATTCATTGGCGCGCTCTCGATTGCCGTTTCGTACCTGACTGGATTTTAGTCAGCTCGTTCACATATCCTTGAGTATCCCGTTTGGCGCGCGGCGCGGATCGCATCGCGCCGCCCAGGACAAGGGCAACCGCCATGTGTGGCCGTTGCGGATCCCCAAGTCGCGCAAAACGGCTGTCGCTTTGGCCGGCATCGAGCCTAGCTTTTTCCACTGATCCGCGATCGTTGGGCGAGCTTTTTCGTTCGGTCATCGAGCCCCTGCATGTCTCACCGGCCGACAGCCCCAAAGCATCGGAGCGCTCGGCTTGGCGTTTGCCTGTTCTTTGCCCACAGCTTGGATACAGCCGCCGGTTTCATTGATCCTGGACATCATTCCGGCCAGGCCAGAAGAGGTTTACACTCCCGCCTCGGCCGGCTGCTAAGGCTACGTGTAGCGGCACACGGGATGGCCCGACCCGTGCAATCTCAGCGGCGCGCGGGATTTCGTCTAGGCGATCTCACCATCCTATTTGGCAACTTTTCGATGCATACGCGCCACCGGCAATGCTTCGCTCAGCTGCAGAGACGCAGCACACCATGCGGCCGCAACTCTGCCCCGTGCGCGCTTATACGCTTGCATGCCGACCACTTCAGCATGCTTTCTTTATAGAGGCTTTCGACAAGGGTCCACGAGCGGCTAAACTAGAGCACTGTTCGGATTGCCCGATTCGCTTGTTACGTATCGGCGCCGCGAATAATGATTGTGCCATAGACATAAACCCCTTTCAAAAGGATATTTAGTTGCACGAGCTTTGAACACACTGAGTTCTTATGAAAACGGCCGCGATTCTGAGCGTGTTCTCTCTGGGTGGTTGGGGCTCTTTGTCGGCTCCTCTTTCATCTTGGGATTCATGCGTAGCATTGCCTGAACATACCTGATTGCGCGAATATCTCGGAGGCGGAAAAATAGTGCCATTTCGAACGCTCGGCTGATCTGCCGTGATGCATCGCGCGCCGGCTTAAAGATCCCCCGACAAGCGCAGATTGGGGCATGAGCAGCGGCACTTGGTATGCAACTCTGGCCCGCCTCTCAAAAATTACATATTCTCTCGGCAGGCGACGTCAGGGTTTGCCACCGGGAATTCCGCGCATCGAACAGTGTTCGTTACGCCGTCGACTCGTATATTTACTCTGTCAAAATTGGGATCTCGGGTCCAGCTTGAAAGCGACGGCGGTATAGATCGTGTCGGCTTTTCTGGTGCAATTTCTTGATCCCGAGAGATCGTAGCCGGTGAATATTTTCGATTCTCGACCTAGTCCTTGGGCCATAAATCAGTTGCATTACTGGCCGCGCCGCTTGACTTGTTTCGCGACTTCAATCGGACACCTGTTTTTACATCTTGCGCGGATCCGCCAAATTTTGGGATATTGTCCGGTTTTCGTCGACAATACGCAAAGTGCGACCAGGTCGCGAGCTCATAGTGTGCGTTTGCTGCGCGACGTGCTTTCTCAGATGCAACGCGCCTTTAATTCAACGCCAACCGCGCAGATCATCACAATCTCTCGTCGCGGTGTCAGAATTATAACGCACAGATAGTTTTTTACCCTTAGCGTCCCAGCCAACCGAAGGGCATGTGTCTGTCAGTTCACGGATCCCTGACTTTAGCGGGCTGTGAGTCTGGGCAAGCTTTCCATTTGTCCGCGTGGTTATCTCCATGGATATCCGCCGCTCCATTCATACTTCGTACGCGCATCTCCACTGGAAGCGAGGCACAGACAGTTCATTCGCTCGGCATCTCTGCACTCTCTCGCCGATATCCGGCCCGCTCGACCAAAACCGATTTCATCCATCAGTATACAGCTCGACTTCTTACATTGCGTGTCGATCGCCTTCACTAGCCTACCCCAAAAGCTCTCGAATGCGTTCTTTGATTAATCTCGCGCTCTCTCGCTCTCGACGCAAAGGCGGTCTCGTCCACTCGTGACATAATGTGTCCCTCGGTTTCTGCGTCCTGAAAGGCCGGGATCATTGCGTTAATGTTCTGGTCAGGCACATCGATAAAGGTCTAAGAATAATGCGACCTCTGCTCTTACGAACTTAACTCTCTTGTGCGCTCGCGCTTAGAGGTCATTACTGTGGCCGCCCCTTTCACCCAGGAAACATCGCCGGTTGTCCGGATCGACCCACGCTTCATGTTACGCGTGAACGTGCATTACTCGACTATGTCGTCAATGCTCTCAGAGATCTATGTAATGGTCGTCGGGAAAGCGCTGAACTCGAACACTATCGCCCGAGCTTTGGCCGGGCGCTGCCTCAACGTATTCGCGTGCTTGTATTTTTATGCTTACGGCACATCTAGACGTCTTGTATCGCGATGCTGTTTGTCTCGTAACCTCTCTTCGCCTCGAGGTGTTTTATTAGCCGCAGGCCCAGCTGGATGCACGCTTCTCTCGGCATCTTTCCAATCGCGGGACGTGGTATTATCGCGAAAACCCGTTCGGGCATAGTAGAGGTGGTCACGCTCCTGAGAAGTCGGTTTCCGATCCATACGCGTGATACGCGCATTGCCTTCCACTATTTCAGCGCCGATTCCTGGCAGTGAAAATAAGCGCTTGTCCACGCCCAAATAGATGGAGCGCTCGCCACTCGCTATGCCCGTCCATTATGCTTATAATTTGTTTGTTCATGTGTAGGGCTCCTTCCTAGTTTGAGTAAGTGTGTGAGAGTGAAACAATATCGAGCGACGAACTGACAATAAACGCGAGCCGTTTCTCTATCGTGCTCCTGCATTTTCCGATCGTCGTTCATTCTCGTCGGTGCATTATCTGTCACGCGATTTATCCCCGCACTGAAGCGACACATTTTAAATCCCTCGGTCGCCGCTTGTAAATCCAATCGGGGTTCATAGTGGCTTTCTCTTTGAAACCATCCACGCGCGCGAGAACGATTCGCTCGTTTGCTCGCGGCACTATATTGCAGCCGAGAAGCAGAATCTGACACGCTGGATCCGGCACCCGTCAGCTGCTCGGCGCGCTAGGGCCCTGAGAGCGTGACAGGCCGTCTGTTTAGGTTCGCTTAATCGTATTGAGCAACGTCACTCAGTCCCGCGCCGATAGGCATGTCGTTCGAGGGTTTTGCGTCTCGCCATAACACTTGGTCGTGAACACACTGTCTCGCGACATGGCTTGCTGCCGACGATTATCGATCGACGCAGTTTGCTGAGACTCCTGTACCAGCGATCCTTCCATCGCGTTACCCTTTTGCTTGCGCGTGCAGAGAAGACCTCGAGACCGCTGATTTTCTACTCGAAATTCCTGCTCGTCTCAGAGCTTCGCGCGGTGACTCCTCCGTAGCAAATTCTCATACGTCGGCGCTCGTCCTGCCCGGAGCGGCGCACGCTCGGGCTTGCGTACGTGAATTGATTATTAGTCCAAACGTGCTGCGGTGCAGAAACTACCCCGGTGCGGATTATCTGCGTTGGCCGAACTGATCGGCCTTCCTGTGGCGGCTCGGTGCCTTGTCTCCGTCCGGACCATCTTGCGATTGCCTCCTAGCCCTCCTTCATCTGGCGTATCAAATCCCATCCCGTCTCGCGTGCGTCCTATTTCGTTAGCTTCGGTGATCGCGAGTAAGTTTGTAAAGCGATATTCGTGCTCCCGCCCTCAGTCGTCCAATCGTCCAATCCTCCGGCCGCGCAATCAATCGATCCTCGCGGCTGAATCCCAGTCGAATCTCCCTCTCCACGATCTCGAACAACGCGCTTTATTCTATCTGACCGCCGACTCTGGAGTGCTTCATAACGGATCACCTTCGCCACACTCCGGCGGCTTCGTGAGCTAAGACGAGTCAGCTCCTACTTCATCGGCTCCCGTACCTGAAAATCAGGATAATGTCGATAACCGGTCTGCTTCTCGCTCTGTGTATAGTCTTTGAGACATGTTGCGAGGATCTCCTCTACCCTGCCCACCGTTGGCGTACTCTCCGCGCGTCCAATTCGCCCGGGACGTCCACGTTATAAAGAATGCCCAAGATCCTCAGTCGCCTCTCTACCTAATTCGAAAATATACCATCATAGCGCCTATCTCTCTGCAGTCGGTGGTGACTGGACGTAGACGGCCAGGGCCCCGCCGTATAGGCGTTCACCATTGTTCGCTGCATAGGTTGCTGCATCGTCCACTCCTATTCGTGCCCTACATAACACCGATTGTTTTCCTAGCGTGTGATGAATAAGCCGCCCGCGTGATCGATCTCCCGGTATACTGAGTGCCGAGCTCACTGCTGCCTATGGCTTGGGTCGTTGATACCACCACTCAATCGGTATCCGCCGCGTTGATGGGTTTTTCCTTATTGGCATCTTCTACACTGTCTAATATTCCGTCGTTATCATCATCTAAATCTACGCATTCTGGAACACCCATCACCATGCCCGCGTGTCTGGTCCTCTATCATCGCGTTGGATTCTAAATAAATCGGGCGTACCGTCATTATCTGTTATCGTCATTCGTTGGGTCACATCGGTATCTGCATCTTCATCTGGCGTATCCAATCCCATCGCCATCGTCATCTAAATCTTCTATAGTTTAACGAGTCTGTGCCCGAAGCGCTGCGAGCTCCATCGCATCGTGTCTGGTAAGTCATTCGCTGGATCATTAAGACAAGTACAAAGTTCAGCTGACGTCCAGAAAAGCCTCGGATCGGATTTCTACGATCCGCGGCTGTCATCTGCGTCCCCATGCCTCCTTCATCTCCATACCGCCCTGGTTCGAACCTGTAGAGGTCTTGATCTTGGTCAGAGGTGGGTCGCCTCGGCCATCTAAAGTGTGTAAATATCGAATGTTCGCGGCCGCTTTCATGGGTATTATCCGGCGCGGTGAGACGTATGATCATGTATTCGGCTATCTAAAGTCATATAAATCTGGGTAATCTGTACCACCTACCGTGTCATACTGGAGTAAGGCCATACTCGCCTGTAAACCATCGCGTACGCATTATCTAAGCCATCCCCACATCAGCTCATCATTGCCGATGCGGATTAAAATCCAGCTGTCGCGTTTGTGCTTCTACATTGTCTGGAATACGCGTCGTTATCAGAGTCGATATCCTCTAAAAGTTCGGATTCCCTGTATCGTTATCAGAATTGATAGGGGTAAACCTTCTCCAGAACCAGGTTGTGGTTTCATAATGATCATCTAAACATTCCCGTCTTTATCTAACAAAGCAGGCTTCAAATGTACCCTGAAGGATTTTGTGCTTTCGCGGTTATCTATAATTCCGTCATTGTCAGAATCAATATCTCTAAAATCAGCTTGGCGTCCTACATCAGTATCGACTGAGTGATCCCTATTGGTCGTTTCCATTTTCATAATGATCATCTTAACTACGTTGTTGTTACTGTCAACTCCGCAAGGCGCCAATAAACCCCCACCGTAGCTGAGACTTCAACGTTATCTTAAAATACCGTCATTATCCGAATCTATATTTTGTAATCGGGCTTTCCATCTTTATCTGTATCTATTTGGAATTAAACCAACCACAAGCTCCTGGGGTTTCTTCATAGGCATCGTCTAATCCATTACATCTACGTCTTTACCACTTGTGGTATATACCCAGCGGTGTTTTGGCTTCAATATTATCCCATATTACCTATCATTATCAGCATTCAATATCCAAGATAATCTTGGGAATACCATCTTTATCTGTATCTCTTGGCCGGTTAGCATTTAGATCCCTTCATGTCGTATCAATAATGCCATCACCGTTCATCGTCGATATCGACGTTGTTTGGAATGCCATCCACCATCGGGTATCTAAAACACCACAGAAATAAACCTCACAGAGGTATCGCTTCATTAAAAGAAAAAGAGTTATACCAAAAAACACCAACAATAAACTCATGATAAGCTTAAGTTTGTTGTGACACTAATTTTAATACAAGTAAAAAAATCCATACCGTTAGCTTTTTATTCAACTAATCACCATGGCGTAGGTTTAATATTAAGTATATGTAAGAAGTTGCGGACTCTTCAATGAAATTATGGTGGCAAGATATAGTTAAATTAGCAATCGATTATGCTCTCGAGGCCTTCGGATATGTTTTAACAAATCTATAAAAAACATATTTCACCGACCAATGACCTATGCCTTAGCCTAGTAAATGGCAGGTTATCGATAAAATAGATTTTTTATTTTTATAGTTTATCCTAAAAAAAAAAGCATTTAAAACGGATGTAAAGGGAGAATACAAACCATAATGCCCCAGATTATGCTGAAACAAGAAAATTCCTATGCCAGTTTAAGCCTACAAACCTATAGAAACCAATGATACTAAAAGTGAACATATGATAAGCGACAAAAAATTAATTTAGCTTTTTTAAAAAATTGATGCCATCCAATCTTATTTTTAAACGTATTTTTGCCCGAAAATTTGAGTATGAGTTTTGAGAGTTGAAATTAAAAGAAGACGAAAACTTTTGGCATTATATCTCACCCGATGCCGGAAAGACGACTCTTACCGAAAGTTAACTATTGTTTTGGTGGTGCCATTCCAAGAAGCTGGAGCGCGTAAAAAAATAATAACAATAAAAAGGCGCCACAAGTGATTTATGGAAATAGAAACGGCCAAAGGGGTATTTCTGTTGCCACTTCTGTCTTGCTTTATTTTACAGCCGGATAAAAAAAATTAATATTTTAAGTACCCCTGCCGTCACAAAAGAAATTTCGCCGGAAGATTACCTTTAGAACACTAACTGCTGTAGAATAGTGTTATTGTAAGTCATTGATGTGGCAAAAGGAGTTAGGAGCAAACAGAAAAAATTAGTAGAAGTTTGCCGGGATCGTAACATTCCAATTATCCCTGTTTTTATTAATAAAAATGGACACGGGAGGGTAAAAGATTGCCTTGACTTGTTAGACGAAGTAGAACAAAACAATTAGGTTTTTAACCGTTACCACCTTAAGTTTTCCTATTAGGCATGGGCATACGACTTTAAAGGTATTTACAATTTATTTACGAGAAAAACATTAAACCTTTTTTAGTGGTGATAGTAAAAGAAACATTGAAGATGTTATTGCCTTCTCAGCGATATTTAAAAAGTCCGGAGTTAGGAAAAAACCCAACTATGGTGGCCACGAAAGCCAGCAAAAGAAACTCAGGAAAATCTAGTCTTGTGGCATGGTGTTTATCCTGAATTTAATCGAGAAATTATTTACATAAGTAAATTGCAGCCTGTATTTTTTGGCTCTGCCTTAAATTAATTTTTGGAGTTCGTGAGTTGTAGATTGTTTCGTAGGATATTGCGCCCACACCTAGACCTAAAATGTCTGAAGAGCGACTTGTCCACTGCCAACGAAAAAGATTTTACTGGTTTTGTTTCAAAAATTCATGCGGAACATGATCCTAAAACACAGAGATCGCCTAGCGTTATTTAAAGTAGTTTCTGGAACCTTTGAAAGAAATACGCCCTATTTACACGGTAGGAGTAATTAAGAAATTAAATTTTCGAGTCCTAATGCCCTTCTTTGCCGAAAAAAAGAGATTGTTGATATTTCATTATCCAGGAGATATCGTAGGAATTACATATACCGGTAGTTTTTAAAATTGGCGATACCTTGACCGAAGGAGAAATATGCATTACAAGGGCAATACCTAGTTTTTCACCTGAACATTTTAGGTATATTAACAATTGCGATCCTATGAAAATTAAAGCAATTAGAAAAAGGTATTGACCAATTAATTGGCATGAAGGAGTAGCACAAATTATTTATTCTAGGAAATGAATGGTAGAGAAAGGTCATCGGCCACCGTTGGCAGCCCTACAAATACGAAGTAATACAATACCGCTTAGAAACGAATATGGTGCTTAAATGTACCTATGAAAAATTTCCAAGCTGTTTTTTAAAGCCTGTGGGCTGGTACCCAAAAAGACCCAAAAAAACAGACGAATTCAAGGAAATTTTAAAGCGTGTAAAGCAAAAGTTTTGGCCTCCCAAAGATAAACGTGGGAAATTAGTGTTTTTAGCGGACTCCCAATTTTCGGCTTACAAATGACCCAACAAAAAATATCCTACTTTGCTAGAAACTTAAATTACGAGTCTGAGTTTGAGTAATCTTAAAACCCATAAATAAAATTAAAAACTCTTAAAACTAACTAGAGAGCTAATTAATAGCCGATTCAAAACGTAAGCATAAAAAAAATCCTGTTCTTTTACCAGAACAGGATTTTTTGTTAGCGATAAAACCTTTCAAGGCTTTACGCCTTAGTATAACCGCTTTTACGATTCTACTTTGGTTTTTCAGGCATGTTGGGCTTCCTTCTCAGCCATTATTCAGGTATATTTTTTTAACCCAATAGCTAAGCGTAAATGTCCAGAACTTTTGAAACTCGATGTTAATTTGAACTCGCTCGTAGTGAATGTCGCCCCTCTAATTGGTGGTCCAAAACTTAATCATTATCTATTTTTTGGATAATTTTGACCTAAGATCCGCATTCAACTCCCGCCATGGCAAGGCGGCTACATTTCGGCGCTGCCTTAAAATATTTTTATGTATTGATTTTTTTTAGCACTTCTAAAAATTGCCCAATTCGGATTCGGATGCCATCCAGGGTAATCGCCACTAAAACTAACCTTCCCACAATTCCCGCAAAGTTCAAAGCTGCACGCAGCGATTGTGCTACACTATTTTCCAGAATTCACAGAAGATTCGTGTTAAAACATTTGATATTCGTATTGTTTCCCTTTTTCAAACCTCAAACTTTTGACCCTATATTATATAGAGCTTCTAAACTAAATCCTCAACAAAGCAGCACTCA
>Ga0163217_1105567_pt1 | contig 10602 bp, 12 predicted proteins | sample SynspAceP_FD_185933 | JGI IMG/M metagenome (GOLD analysis project Ga0163217, IMG submission 185933) | Saline lake microbial communities from Ace Lake in Antarctica - Synechococcus sp. Ace-P (PacBio error correction) | ecosystem: Environmental > Aquatic > Non-marine Saline and Alkaline > Saline ... | reverse complement strand
CAAAGCGCCATCAGCCCGTCGTTTCGTCGGAATACAGGAACTGTTTTCGTCTGATAGCCCACCACTTGGCCACAAAACAGGGTGTCTTCGCGCGCAGTTTTAAGCATCTTAATAAGACGGTCAGGCATCAGATTCCGTTCGTCACGACGGAATACGATCATACTGCAGGTGCCAAAGCTCGAAAAGACATGCTGCGAGGGCAAAATGTGATCGGGCCAACCCGAAAATGCAATTTCACATCGTCCGCCATCGATTAAGGACAACATCGTTGGGTTTCAACATCCGACATCACGGCAGCTTCTCCAGCCATTCTGAGTTTTTTCTTAGTCAAAACCAAGAAAAGTAGCCAATTGGTCTGAGAGGGAAGGAAACAATAAAACTTGCTAGTGCATGCAGCAACTTTCGTTGAGATTTTCCGAAGAAAGAAATGCCTAAAGTGGCTTGAAAACTTGCAAGTGGAAAACAAATGACGATTTATTCTGGGCTTCGGGTCGTGATGCGGCATGGTCTTTGGGGGGTACATGCCTCTCTGCGGAGACATTGGGCAATTATTACCCACGCGCTGCCGTTCGAAGGCATGATGATCGGGTGGTGAGCCGCCGGCTCGGTTCGTTTTACGCGGCCAATTCTTTTTGCCAATATCGCCGGTGCAGGGCGGGCATTGGTCAAGGCCTTCAAAGGCCCAAATGGGAACCAGGCGGACGATGTTGATTCGCTCAAAAACCTTCATGTATACCCTGAGCGCGTAAGTTACCAAGCAAAAAACGCGTATGCTCGCGCTGGATGATCACATTGAAAAAACCCACAGGAAGTTCGATCTTTTCGCAGTTACCCAAGCTGCAGAAAAAAAGATCACTTTGCCATTTATCTGATCACGGAACAGTTTCGCGTGTGGAGCCGATGCAGTTCGATGATCCGTATTCAGGCCGAAGACGTCATTTAACCGCAAGTTGAAAAAAAGCATTCACACGAGGCACTTGTTGCACCGCATGGCTGACACCCTTCCGACGGCCCTTCCCCCGGCCGATCGGAGATCGTATCGGGCGTTCGCGTGTCAAGACGATGTCCATCGATCGACAAAGCCGCCGGCAGTTTTGGGCGCGATGATTGGCGGGCTTTGGTCTACCTTGGGGTTTCTGCCTTCTTTTCGTCTCGCCGGGTGGGCCCAATCGTCTTCATAGCCATCGAATGATCAGGACGTATTTACTATTGGCCGGATCCGCGACATTCTTACTCTCCCTGCCATGGCATCTCTCCGGCGATCTCTTGTACCGAAATCGGACGTGGCAACATCGGCGACAAGCCTGCAGCCCAGCACCGAGATGGTATAGGCCCGGCAAAAACAGATGCCAAGAGGTGTCAGCCGGAACTAGGTCCGGACGCCCCCAGATTGCTGCGCTTAGGCTGATCAACAGCATCCCTCTCGCACAAACTGGACGCGACGAGCAGAGCTTGCGGTGTCTGCGCGCGCAGCCAGTCTGCCCTGACAGTATCAAAGCGCGGCGCTGATCCTACGGGCGATTGACGAACAGGCGGGCAGGCACCCTTGGAAAACGCAGCCTATTTGCCGGATATCTGTCGGTCGGTAGACAGGTAAGCAAACGCGGTCTGGCGCCGAAGGCGACGCCGTTGAACGGTCAAATCGGGAACCGGTAATAAAAATGGCGTTGTTCGGACAGTTCCCTGCGCTATACAGCAGACTTTGTCTTTCATAAGGCGCAAAGCGGGTGCCCAGGGCAGAGATGCCGACCTCCTGCGGAACAGGGGGCGATGGATGAGCGTCGCGCGCCGCTTTTTGCGTATGCAGCGGCGGTCTCTTTGACTGTTTTTAACGGCTGTCTCTCTCTGCTACTGAACTTTGACACCCACACCAGCGAATTCTTTTCCGACCATTGCGGGACAACCAACACGGCAAACCGGGCCCAGGGCCGGCGGCATCAACCCCTGCGCAGTGGGCCTATCCCTCTCCCTTAATATCTCTGGCCGACCGTCCGTTGATCGCAAGGTTCAGCACACACTCTCCTGCGACGGTGGCGAACGGAAACCAGATCGGACGGAATCGTCAAAGGTCACTATGCTTTCCTGTTTCGAGCCAGCTTGCCCACGTCTGGATGGTCCACTGCGGCGATGGTTAACGGCTGCGCCGGATTGCCGATGGTTCAGCACAAAGCGGCGAACCAGCGCGCGGCACTGTACCACTGCGGTTGATGCGCTGCCCGGACGCCGCTTGTTGTCGGTGTTGATTGCGGCTTCGGATCACGCAGATGCCGGCATTCCGCTACCGCACCTGCGCCGATCAGCGCGAAAGCGTGTCGCGTTCCGCTTTGTGTGATTCCATTTTATTCAACAAGGGAGCGCCGGGACGCATTTTCAACGCCTGCGGCGAGACGACCAACATCTGCCTTGCCCAGTTCGGAATTCCGAGCCCAAACCAGCCTGTGTGATCTTGCCTGCCACCAAAGATGTTCAGCCGGCGTTCTGTTCTGACGGACCGATGGGTTCTGCGTGCCTGTTTTTCCAGGCTCGCCCGGAAAAGGCAGTTGGCGGCACGGACCTGCACTGGCGTATCGGGCCCGGCGCGTCCTCTTGGTCAGGTCGGGGCGGGTGATGATAATTCTGTGCCCACGTCCCTCGCGGCTAAAGAACGTGATTTCCCCTTATGATGGTCGACGATGGACCTTTGGCGATTGTAAGCCCCAAACCCGTGCCGCTTGGGACCGGCTGTCAGAGCTGTCGCCTTGCAGTAAATTCTCGAACACCGACGCTTGCGCCGCCGTTGGATACCTGTGCCGAAATCCGGATCCGAGATGCCGCAGCTGATCCCCCACCGGCGTGCAGCGCGATGAGGATCTTCTCCTCCGTGCTGCTGAAAATTTGACCGTTTGGACAAGCAAGTTATCCAGCACCTGCACCAAACGTTGGGGTCGCCATAGGTCAGCGTGGCGTCAGCGTCAGATGTTTCCGTCCACCCGACGCAACGACACGCCGGCGCGTTCAGCATATAGCTTGGTTCGGCCACCAAGGCAGTGTTCAAGCGTTGTCAGGGACAGTTCATCGCTTTCATCCGGAAATCCAGCGTACCGTCTCGATTCTTTTTTCCATGTCCAAAATACTGTTGATACAAACAAGATCAGCCGGTTCACAGCATAGAGGCGGCGATGGTTGACCAGCCCTTTCATCTTGTCAGGCAGCTGGCCCCGTCTCCCACCGACAACAACCAGCCCCCAAAACGCCCTTTGATAGAGGTTTCAAGTGGCGTGCGCAATTCATGGCTGACGTCGACAGGAATTCGGTCTTGGCCTTTTCAGCCACTTGCGCTGCGGAGACAATTCCACGTTAGATTGCGATTTTAAAGCGGGGTTCGTCTGTGCGGGGCTGACATACTCGAGGCTGATATCATAGGTGACGCCCGATTTTTCGCCTCGAACTTCCCATTGTGGCCACGACGTTCGGGGCTTTGATCAGGCCGGCACAACGATCCCCTAAGGCTCGCGTAATCGCGTTTGCCGATAAGTCGGACAGCTTCGCCGCGGCCAGTCGTTGCTTTCGTCGTGGCGCATCAGGTTGTTTTAGCAACGGACGCATTGGCATACATTCAGCCCAGCATAGGTCTGGGGTTAAAGACGACCACGTGATCTTGCAGCAGTTTCCAACGTGTTGTTTGAACGCAGCCTTCTGGACCCGCCTTTCGCGGGGTCTTGGTTCATTATCAGACGCGACAATCCAATCTCGCGCAGCTGCTTATCGCCGTCGGTTGATCGGATAAAGCTACACTGAAAGCCAGACGCTTTTCCGTCGGTCTTGGCTGCAGCACCACTGTGCCTTTCCACGGGGTGCGCCGTCATGGCCGGCAACACCTCCGACCCAAGAACACCCACGGTTGCCGGATTTCCTAATATCAACGAGCGGCGTGCTGATCCAGCCCTCGCGGGGACCGTCCGCAGGCTTGCAAAAACTGGTCGTTCACATTGGGTGATCGGCACGTTTCTGGTTTTCAACATGCAAAACACGGTGTGCGGCCTTCTACGCGTTGCGGACTAGAAAACTGTTTCGACCGCAGTTTCAGATTTCAGTACATCTTTGCGGGCGTGGGCAAGACGTGGTTTTCGCGCAGCTGAAAGATCAGGAAACAACAGCGAAAACACGATCAGCACCAGGACGCCCAACACTAGCCATTTGTAGGTGGAACGCATCCGCAGAGCCGAACGCTGCAGGTTAGTTTCGTAGGGGCGCGCCCGAAGGCGAGATCAAGAATTCAGCACTCGACTGGTAATTTTGCGGCGCAGCCAAACGGTTCCGCCCCAGACGGCAATCGCCTCGGGGCTGCCTGATTGTCCTGACCCAGCAACGTGTCACAAGAATGGTAACCGCTCTGAGGCACGCCGGGTATCGTGCCTAAACACCCAATCGGGATTACAGCATGGTGCGGCCAGAACGGGTAGTTCCGGATGAGCAACGGGGGATACGGGGCGGAAATCATCAAGGTTTTGATGACACCGTCACGGGGCCAGCCCTTCAAGTACCACGGCGGCGCACGACACCCACGTCTACCAGTCCGGCCTGCACGCATAGACACCTCGCGCTGGGTTTCCCGCCCGAGAAAAAGGGCGCGGGGGCCGCGATATCGTCGATATCCAGCCGGTATTTGCGAAAACTCGTGCAAGGCCAGCTTCCAACGGTCATTTCAATCGCGACACCCCCATTATGCTGCGCCCTGCAATATCTGGGATGCCGCGATATGCTGTCGGCGGTGGTAAAAGCCAAGACGACTTGGTTTTGTTCAAAAACCTGCCCCTTCCCCAACATCTGGGCGAACGGACAGCAGCGGGCGGGCATTGCTTTCGACCTCGGCCACAACAAAGGCCGCCGGTCAACGAGGAAAGAAATCAGGCGCGCCCTGCGCAAATCTTTGTTGATCATCGTGGGCGTCGGTATAGGCGCGATCTTTGAACGATAGTTCTGCCGCGCATTCCAGCGCTGCTGTATTCAGCGCTGCTGCCATGGGCAGCCAGCTTGTCAAGGCCGCGCGTGTGATTCCCTTCGAGGCGAGGATGCCGATTTGGTTGATGTCGTCGGGGCGGGCGTTTGTAATCTTGCGGTCTGTTGTGCGACGGCCGGTTTGCAATCGCAACGCCCGCAACCACAGCAGCCGCCCCAAAGCGCCTGTACGCAATCTGCCCATTTACCTGTTTCACCAATTTCTAGCGCCGCCATATCTCTTTCTGGGTCATCTCGTCGCTTTGCGGGACACCGGAAAGCATTAGTCAAAGCCAGCCTCCTTGGTTACCAAAACATCCACGGCGTCAAACCCACTTGTAAAAGCATTCCAAATGAAACGATTTCCCCGCGTTCATTTTACCGCAACATCTGCTGCAGAACATGGCATCAATCTGCCTCGTTTGAAACTTTTCCTTTCACTACTGCTTTAACTGCATTTTTTTGCTTGTTGCTCGTTGATTGGGCGCTGTTTGCAATTGCCAAAAGGCTTAGGCGGGGCGCGGCTTGGCGTTGGCAATGGTAAACCTCCGGTCCGGTACTACAACGCAGGGGTCATCTCGCGAGCAAGCGGCCTGAACCGTTCCCTTTGCATTAGTACATAGCCGCAAGCGAGCTTGGCCTACCCACCTTAGGACCCGCGACGCCCCTCACATTGAAAGTTTATTTGATCTTCTTAACAGCTAAACCGGTGGCTGAGGCAAACCCAAGGTTTGAAGCGATGGCAAATGCAACCATTTCTAGAACGGGGGCTTTCCCACGTGCCAACACATCCTCCCTGGCGCGATTGCGGTACTGGGCACCTTACTTGGCATCCATGTTTCTGGAAAAACGCGTTCAGCCCTCGCGTTCTGGACATTCCCGCGCCGATAACAACCGCGCTTAAACTCGCGGCAGACCGGATGCGTTGCGCCCGCTATGTTCATGCCAAACGGACGCGGAACCCGACGCAGGCAATCAGATTCAAACGCCGGCTTCTTCTCATGCTGCAGATATCTGCGGCCACGCCCCGTGCCCGCACACCCCGAACTGACCCCAGGAGGAAGTGACCGCCCCCCGTGCCCGACTTTTATCGTGTACCCTCCGACACGCCATATCGTCGTCAGCAATCTTGACCTTCGCGCGCGGGGATGCGATCACCTTCCTGGGTCAGTTTCCCTCCCGCGCCGATTCTGCGCGTCTGCCATTGTGCCTCACGGGGTCTTGTGGTCTGCGCGGACGGGGATGTCATCATCACGATGGAGAACGGCGCGCCGCCGCAGTGTTCGTTGGTGCGGCCCGCCGTCTCGAACAGCTGATTGATGGCGGTGTTCGATTTTTTCTACCCAAGGGCAGACGGCCCTTTCAAACTCCGCCATGCGCTGAACAACGCGACTTCAAGCCGAGATCGACACCTTCGTGACTGCGGCTCGGACCGATGAATTCGGACCGCGCTTTTGGTGGTGTCGGCAGCGCCTTGCGGTGTTGCTGGCCAACCTCAACACCCCCGCCGCGACCGCCGGCTTGCTCAATGTGCTCGAACCCGAAAACTGGACGAGGTTGTGCAATGTCGGTGACAGGTTACCTTTCAAGCTGCTGCTTGAGGAATTGACCCTGAACGAGCTTGTGACCTTTTCTTGGTGGCGTAAGCTCTATTCGTTCGTGAGCGCCAATTGGCGGACCAGATGGGGCCCGCAACATTGGACGCGCTGCTATGGGGCGCCGACCTTCTAGCTCTGTGGTTCCCCAGGTTGAAGCCCGCCGCCGGAAACATCTAAGGACCCGTGGGCTAGAGCCGCACCAGATGATGTCCCACATCAGCGGTCTTCCGGCGTCAGCCGACCACAGGACCGTTGCAAAAGATTTACCGGTTGCCCGCTCAGTCACGATGAAATCATTTTTCAGATGCCGCCGCCACGCCACACACATCAGTCAAAGCGATGCTCGGCCATAGGTTGCGCGGGTTGCATCAAACATTTCTGGACAATCCCGCCCGCGGGGAGGACACTTGCGTTTCGGCTCCGTTGTCAGAAAGCGCGTTGCTGCCGATTATAGCCGTGCATGTCCTCGGCCGCCTCCAGCAAGCAAGCGGCGCAGCCCTTGCCCGGTGCAAACCACAAGCGCGGGCGCGTCGCCGTCCCCTGCCACTGCATGCAAAACGCAACCTGTCCATCCGATCCGACAGCCAGATTGCGGATCGAATTGCGGTGATTTCCGAGGGCAGTTCGACCTGCTCTGATATGCGCCGGTCGTTGATATAGGTTGAGGTTCGGGCCGCATCGTTGAGGATGTTCAACTTGGCACGACCTTGAAATCGGGATGCGTATCAATCCCACCATTCGCAACGACCAGCGTATCGCCCCCGGGCAAGCGTTTGATATCATGAGACGACCGCCGCCACTGGCGAATTCATCACCCGCACATAACCCAAGTTGGCGGGCGGTCCCAGACGCCAATGCGCCCAATGCCGTGGCATAGTCGTTTTCTGTTGTGTACAGCAGGCTCCCCGCGGCAGAGAAAGCGCGTGACCATAGAAATGCCGGCCCCTCCGGGCGCGTGCAGTGTGGCGTATTCCGGCCCGACATTGCAGTCGATCACCAGCGGGCGAAATTCCCGGGCGCCGTGCAAAGGCCAACGGCTTGGGGTTTGGAAGGATGTGCCTGCAGTCGCGTGGCCGCGGACCGTGCAAGGAAGTGCGACAAACACGTCAGCGCGGCAGCGATCCACACAGCACCCAAAGCTGCCATCGCTACAGGCCAGGCAGCCGCGAGATAGGCTGGTTCCGCCCGCATCGGCCCAAGTAGGCGCGGACCAGCCCCGTTGCCAGCATCCCTGCGATAAAATGGCGGCGGTTGGTCAACGGTATCAGTCTCCGTCCAAGGCGTTAAAAACCCGATGCGACCCCAGTTGCGGGCCCAGATCGTCGCGCGCGACCCTCGCGGATTCGCCGCAACGGATTGGTTGCAGGGCAACCTCTATCCGAAGGCGCGATTGGCGTTGTTGGGCGTGCCCGCAAATACCGGATCGCCCAAGTCGCCTGCAACTGTCAGCGCGTCGTCAAACCGGTCGTCAAGGTGGCAACAACGGCGGCGCTCCCTGCTGCCAATCGCTGCGCTAGATTCCTGCCAGCGATATCAGCGCGACCTCAACATTGCGCAAGGACCGGCCTGACCGCCCACGCCTTCTGCCCGTTTTGGGGCGGGGGCGGTCAAAGCTGCCATTAGGCGCCGATGCGCGTGTCTGCGGTAAACTCCAGCCCGAGGCTTTCAGCGCTTTATAAAGCTCTTGTGCGGCTTCTCGGTGCTACCGGTACGGCCCGCCCTGCTGGGGCGGCGAGGCATCGGCATAGCCTGTCCGTCCAACCGCCAGAATGCATGGGACTGCGTGGCGATATCGGCCGGCTCACCGTTTTGCTACCAAGTCACCACGATAGGTCGCATCGCCCGAGGTGTGATCTGTTCGTCAAAAGTAGAAATTCGAGCGCATAGAAACCCGCGCCCCGCAATCGAGGGGACATCGGCATAGGCTTGGCGGATTTGGTGCCCACGGGATCGGCATCCTGCGATCAGGCGGCCAGTGTTTTCGGTGTCGCACCGCGGCTATCGGCCAAAATCCGCCAGCGCAAAGGCGCGTTTGTCGACCTTCGGAGAGGACCAAAGCGCAGGTGGCTCACGGCAATCCCAACGCGTCAAAAGGCGCTGGTGGTAGGGTATCGCCGGGGCAAGCCGCAGCATCGGGCGCGGCAGTTCAGTTCAAGCGGGCGTCCGCCAGCGCTCGCGCGTTTCAGCCAAGGTGCTATAGCCGGAGGATGTTGTGTGATCGACCACATCGCGCAACATTCGCGGTATCCACATCGGCCCACAGGCGCCCAATGGTCGCAGATAAGGACCAGGCGGAGGACCAGATTTTTCATATTACAGACTTTCCAGTAGTGGACAAAGCTTCTCGATCGGCGGAGGCATGTCAATGACGCGGTCCTTTGCAGGGCTCTGCCTCTCCGCAGCCAAGCACAGCCTCAAGCAGTGACGCGCGCGCCCGTCATTCAGGAATGGGTATGGCCTGACCACCAGTTTTCGGTTTCATGCCAATCCCCCAAAGCGGGGCGGTTGCGGCCTTCGGTTGCCGGTGGCGCGAGGCCTCTTGTGGCGGTGCATCGGGCCAACTTCACCCATGTCGATGCAGCAGCATGTCGGTATAGCGGCCCAGATCAGCTGAAAAGCTTTGTTCCGGCTGGTCGTTCAGACGGTGGGTTGCAAAACTGGGCTGGTGACACGCGGCGCACCCCCGTTTCATAAAATACCTGTTTGCCACGCCAACACCTCTGGCGTATCGACGTCACGGCGCGCAGGGGAAACGGCCAGATTGCGGCTGTTAAAACGTCACCAGATCCAGCCCTTTTGGCGTCAATTCTTCGAACCCGCGCAACATCGCCCAGCACCGTGGGGCGCATTCACGCACGCATCTGAATGGTCGGAAACAATCGCCGAACGGCGTCGCCGAAAAATTGCGGTTAGAGATTCCGATATCGCCGGCAAAGGCGCCTGCGATTGCTCCGCGGATCGTGGCATACCCGCCTTTAGGCCAAAGCGCCCAGCATCGACAGTTGGTTATTCTTTTGCGACCAAGACCAATGTTGGCGCGGGGCCCGAAAAATCCCCGGTCCCTATCCGCATCATTAGGGGTCTACCAACGCCAGAGATATTCCGCCGCAGGGATCGCTTCAAAAGACAACAAAGCCCGATCATCTGCGGTGTCACGCGGGCGGACAGCATCGCGCGGGATTGCAGCGGCCCATAGCCAAGATTCCGCCGCGGGTATAGTTCGGGTGCCGCAGCCGATACCGTCTGACCTGCCGGACAGCGTCACGGGAAACTCGGTAGTACTCAACCTGCCAAACGGGTATTATTCGGCGTTGTGCCCCCGATTACGGCCGAAATTCCTGCATTCTGGGTGCCGTAGGGGTCGGTTCGGCAAGGGTGGCCAGGATAGCCTTCGACTCTTTGATGATTACCGGCCGTCTTCGGTGCCCGGAATGGATTTTACGCGCAGGAAAATTGAAAAATGGCGCTGTCGTCGGGCCTTCGGCGGGTGGCCGCGCCCGTCTTGATGTGGCAGGCTTGGCAGGATTCGCGATTGAAATTAAACGGTCCAGCCCGTCAGAGGCCAGTGTCGACAGATGGCGGAAGATACCCAGAGCTTTCGAAAAAACAGCCCGTTGCCCAGCTTGAAGCGTCAGGCTCGTCCTCGAACGGACATATTCCCCTGACGCTTGCGGAAAAACGCAATCAGCGTTCAAGCGGGCGGGCGCACGGTGGCGGCACCGGCCGGCTTGTTTCCACCTCGAAAACGGGCTGGGGGGCGTCAAAAACTGTCGGGAAGTGCGGTTACATCGGCAATAACGTGCGTTTCATTCAGGCGGTACGCGGGGATTTTTTGATTATCCAAAAAAATGGGGTTTCAATTTCAAGGGCGGGCCCGGCGCTTAGGGGACCGGAACCCGCCTCAATAGGGGGGGGCCAAGGGGGGGGAACATTACCCCCAAAAGGGGCCTGAGGGATAAAAAAAAGGGAAAAACCCGGGGGGAAGGGGGGAAAAAAAAAATGGGGGGGCCCATTATCTCTCTCTTGG
>Ga0163217_1081966_pt1 | contig 10602 bp, 10 predicted proteins | sample SynspAceP_FD_185933 | JGI IMG/M metagenome (GOLD analysis project Ga0163217, IMG submission 185933) | Saline lake microbial communities from Ace Lake in Antarctica - Synechococcus sp. Ace-P (PacBio error correction) | ecosystem: Environmental > Aquatic > Non-marine Saline and Alkaline > Saline ... | reverse complement strand
TTTGCGGATAGTAATGTAGACAACATTTTCTGTTGTGGCATCATCTTAATTCCGTTCCAGCAAGTAAGGTGGTTGCATGGCTATGGGTTCTTGTCTAATAAGGAGTAATTCCTGATGCCAAGCTACACCCCTCCATGCTGGGGCTGGTTTACAAAATAATTGGTCTGCCAAAACCTAAACGGATTTGTACTCTAATAATTGATGCGCAGCCTTATAAAAGCTGGCGTTCCAAAGGAACATCATGTAAGCCAGGGGCAATGCGCCAATGACCAGGGAAATGAACAAAACCGAATTTGGTCTTGGGATTCTGTTACTGTGAAATCGTAGAACAAATGATGGCCAAGGTGATTCGGCCGTCCCATTATTTCCGCCAAGTTCTTGAATTTAACAAATCGTAACCTGCCAGTCTTCCAAAAGCTTTATGCCCGATACATATCCATATTCCTTAAAGTGACAAACCTGTTCATCTGATTAATTTGTATTGTTCCCATTCCGCTGCCGATTTTGGGTAGTGAACATGGTCCGAATCAGATAGTCATAATCGGCTAAGTCTTTTATATGGACATAATAGTACAGTTTTTTATTTTATTTGCAACCAATAAAGGAACAATCTTATTGGTGGGTAAACTGTCTATAAATATATCCAATATTTTTCGCATAAGTCAATTTATTAGGCCACTATGAATTGTTTATTTCTTTTTATTTTTCGGTTTTTCTGTATCTCTCCTTTCCAATCTGTCAAGCCATTTAAGAGTGAGAAGCTTACAAAGGATTTGTTCTGGTAAGTCATTCCTTGTTTCAAAAAACAAACCTATATCTTCCGTTTTTCAGAATTGTCATAGAGGAATAAGCGATCTCCTTTGTAGATGGTGTTTTCCTTCGGAACCAGGTTTCACCTTCATCATAAACTTATTCTAACCGTCAGTTGTTAACACGACCATTTTCACTTTTGGCATTGGAAGAACAAACAACCTGTTTTCTGTTATAGCCATCCTCTATGGAGGTAGCGAACAATACTGGCGTCCCGGATCGTATCAAGGCTGGGTTCGGGTCGAGTTTGCCCAACTTTTTCCCTCATCACTGGAAATATGTTTACGTACCCTTCATCCTTCTTTATTGGCCCTGGCAGTGATCACCATCCCCCATTGGCCAAACTCATAATTTGGGATTCGTCCGAGGACTCACAGGATGTCAATAAAAAACCAGGATTTCCGTGATCTTTACTGCCAAAAACATGTAAACCCCGTCTATTTAGGTTACCATGCAGTTGAAAGTAGTGCACCGGATCGGTCTGAATGCCACGTCCGGAGGTGATAAATTTAAAATCGTTTGTGCCAATTCTTGCTTTGCTCAGGTGAAGGGGTAATATCTCTGGTTGCTCCACGTCTTCCGCCCGCACTTTTTGTGAATGTTAAAATAGTAAAGTCTTTCCTTTCTTTATCCCAGGATCCATTGTAATTGTAAAAAAGAAAAATTTCATTGTGATGGCATCTACTGTCATAGACGGATCGGAGCCGATTTGCCTAGAGGAAAATCGACAATTTTTTCTATTGCCGACCAGGTTTTGCCATTCGGTCGCTACTCCTCTTACACAAGTATTAAGTATCCCCTTGCTCATTTAGATCGCACAGGAAGGCACCCTTCATCAATGGCAGCAATGATATCTCCATTTGGAGCCGGTTGCCAAGGCGGAATACGATAGCAGGAAACTCCGGATTTCATGGAGGTGTGGAACAAATCCTGATGGCTTATTTACCCCACGGCATCTTGAAAGTTCTTGTTTGGGGCCTACATCCGAATCGACGAATAAAATTTAGTATCAATGTTTATTTTCATTATCTTCAGATTATTGATAATTTCTATTTTATAATTCCATTATCTCCATTCTCTCAAAGGTTTTCCAGCATTGGAGCAAAGCTCTTGGCACATGAAAACATCCTTTTCCATTTGTGCCACCTTTGAGGTTTAATAATCACTTCCCCCTCGATTAAATATCCCAAACCACTCCTCATGTTCCTGGTCTGCAAAATTGCTGCCCAAACTATAGTCGTGTACCTTGTTTACCATCGGAAATTTCTGTGTTTTGAGTTTGTTCATAGCCTAGCCAGGCCACCAAAGTTCCAAATGCACCACCATAATTTTTTGGTCCCATTCCATACTTTGGGGTGGAGTCCCTTGGAACCAGAAAATAAAGTATCCGCCAAATTCTTCGTCCCCAGCTGTATTCAAATTTTAAATTATGGTCCTTCCGCAGTCCTTTTTATTAAGCCTTGGTTCATTTCTTCTTACGGCAATATCGATCATGAAACCACATGGCTTCTATGCCATGACCAGAGATAGCAAACGGCGTTAAAGCGGTCTTCAAAGCTAGCCGTCGGTTTTACGAATTCATTAAATTGATACCAGATTTTTTAAATCCAAAAAACGTCCATAACCTCTTGATTCGAAAAATCTATGTTTTGCTCCACTTCGTCGGTTCCAATATGTCTCATTTCTAAAGCAAATTGGACAGATCATTGGGCTAGGGCCCAAAAACTTTTAACGGTCTGGCGGGAGGTTCCTTTTTCGTATATGCCCTTTAGGGTTATCCTTTTTTCTTAAGAATATTCAGATTATGTTCTTTTGGCAAGTCTTGGTATTTCCTGACCTGTGCAGCTATACCATATTGGGCAAAAGCACACTGCAGAGAGCGAGAGTCCCACAAGATTATTGGTATCAGGACTTGACCGCGTTACCAATGTTGGCCCTTCTCCGCGATGTGCGTACGTCTCTCGAAAAACCGACTCGCGCCTGCCTCTGTTGCTCACTGTTCCGCGTCGTAATCCCGTATATTATACACAGTCCACCACATACACCTCTGTAGGCTACCTTTCACACCTCCTTTGCTCCCGTTTGTTTTCTCACCATTTTCGTATCTAAAGCTCTCAGAGAACGGATTCCATGCTTGTCTCCCTGCAAGTCCCCGTCTATTTTATACCTGTCGTGAGCGGCAGTCGACTCGTCGGAGTCAAGCCTCGCGCGTCTCTGTCCCAGGATTGCTGGATCGATTACGCATCTGTCTTACTGGCTCCAAGAGAGTGCACCGCGTACTCCAAAAGGATACGCAGCCCCTGACACTGAATGATACAGGTACCACTTGCTCGCGTTGCTTTGTCACTGACGCTCGCATATTCCGCTTCATGTTCTCTGTTAAATGTCGTAGTATTCATGAATTTAGCACCTTCTCTCTTAGTTATTCTTTTTTTGTTCATTTCTTCATCAAATGAGCGTTAGTGAAGCTTCTCGTTACTCCTCCATTCTCGTCCTATTTGAGTAAAGACTCATTTCTACTATGACCTTTGTGACGTGAACAAAAAGAGTTGAGCTATTTTTCTTTAATATATGCAAAGACACTTTAATCTTAATAATTTTTTCTTTGTTTTGATCCTCGCGATATCAGTACTGGTTACAGACCTGGATTTTAACTGGATGAGCATCGAAGCCATAAAATCTCGTCCGAAACCTTCTCTCAGTGCATTCCATACTGCAGAGCCTCCGATCACTCTCTCTACTGGTGGATGAGCCTCTGACAGCTGGGTGCGCAATCTCCGTGATCGACCACAATCCAGCGTTCTCCGGCCAGCGCTGCTTTTCATAAAGCGACGTGAGCTGTCCTGCGCCCATTAAAGGCTCTGCACTCTCAATTCGTAAGTTCCGGTAGATACTACGGAACGTCATATACTTGTATAGACCACAGTGCTGGCGGACCCGAGTTTTATTATCTCGTTCGTGTGAAACCCATCTCTATTGCTCGGGTATTGCTAGTACGGCACCGCGTCTATATGGAGTTATAGTTTCTATCACTACCGCCTTCTGACTTGCGCACAGGCATCCCGCCCCTTCCTTCGGCACATTTACGAGCTCTCTCTCAAGATCGACACATATCGGCCTCCGTCCCGGATGACTAACACATTGAGGGTCTGAAGGGCACTATTTGCGGTGTAAAGATACTTTCAACAAAATATCGTGATAAGTGTTTCAGTTAACTTGTGATTCGATTTGTGAAACTTTCTATCTCAAGCAATCGTACTTCCGCTGGGTATTTCCTGGCGAGCCGAGCTTAGGCCGACATCGTACGCAGGAAGTCAGGATGCAATTAGAAATTGCGGCTACCCTAGTACAAGTACAGGGAATGTGAGGTTCGATGATCTGAGCGCAAAGAATAGTGTCTCCAGTCGAACAAGCCGGTTGGCCACAGTTTTCTCCGGGGAAAAGAAGTAAGTCGGCCAGAAGTATATCATATGACACAGCGTGGTATATAAACCGAGACTCAGGTGTTAGGCTGGGGCTGTCCCGTGAGAGAATAATAGATCACGAGAGAAGAAGCCAGACGCGCTCTGCCTACTGGCCTCCACCCTGATTCGCTCTTGAATGTCTTGCTACTGTCTTGGCTATCTCTTTTTAAACTGTTTATTTTGCGCGTCTATCTAGTGCGTGTGTTGTACAACTCGGTAAAAAAATAAGAACGTTTCCAAGAGCTTCTGATATCAACCAATCTCACCCAAACCATATCGGATGAATAAAATCATTTTCTTTCATCGACTCGTCCAAACGCGAACACAAACACATACTCACCAAGCTAAACATCCATTACACAACGACGAGCCCCCTTAACTCTATAACGCGTTTCTACAGAAAACTATACGCCAACCGCCAAGAGTAATTCAGACAGAATGCCAAATCCGCCCAATTATCAGTTGACCAGATCAGCCAAATACATGTCGCATACCAACCACTGGGGACATACCAGTACTACCGCCGCTCAGATCCGATCCAGTACAACCAATCTCCATCCAACTACAACACTTCATTCACATGAACAACAAACACCAACCACACATACCAACTCAACGCAACCGATACACACAAGACCATATCTCATCACACCACCCAACAGTCCATCTATGAACAAGACTAGCCAACAAGACCAACACGACTCTACGAGCTAGACACAAGAGGCAATCTGAAGCCAACTCGTAACAGTCAATACAGTTCATCAACACTCCAAGGCTGTCGCAACGCCAACCGCCAACGCAGGAACAGCCAACCGCCAACAAGCCAAAAGCAACAAGCCAAACCGCCACCGCCACGCAACCTCGTCCAACAGCCAACAGCCAACACCAACCGCCAACAGCCAACAGCAACTAAGCCAAACCGGCAATACAGCCATTCGACAACGACTAGTCAACAAGACAAGGCGCTTATCCAGAACCAAACAGCGAATAGACAACCCCTAACTCGCAACACAGCGTCCATCAAAGCCAACATAGACCCATACCAACACTAACTACACAACTCAAACCTACTATGTCGCCGGGTGTTTGTTCCTAGCTCAACAGCGAAGGCGGACTCGTTCGCGCGTATCGACATCTGGTCGATTGATGAGTGCGGCCGAGCATCGGCCAAATGTCGTGCGAAACTTACCCGTCGCTCCTAGACGTTTATATCGCACAGCTAGTAGCATTGGCTTACACTACATACGACCCGCTGTGCCTCGCCCGAGTCCCTTCTTAAGTCCAGGCCTACTGATACCGTCTCCGCGCCTATAAATTCCGTGATAACCGCCTCAATCTAAGACCAATTGGCGCTTGCTCGGTCTGCGATCCATTCACGTAGGCATTTAATAGTGGATTATAGTTCTTCCCGAAAGCTTCTTTTCAGAATTTCGTTAATTTCTCTGAGGGTTCTTCACCTCTAAATGGTTTTTGGCTTCGCTAAGAAGCAATAACACATCCTGCATATCATAATTGGTATGTCATTTTCAAAAATTCGTCGGAACCAATTACCTGGCCTAACAAAATATTTAAATGTGCACCAGATAATCGATTTGGTTCTGTTGTTACACGTCATAGCACGGTAGGTATCCTGATCCTACCCGATTCCTACACCAGCTGTCATTACGATCCTATAACAGACGCCTTCGTCGAGTGAGAAGTAGTCCTCCTTCCTCCGTGCGGCGTGATCGATCCTTTATTTGATCTCCAGAGTATCAGTGATTGCTTCTCTTATCCGCCGTCGGCATTCGGTGTCGCTGTATCGCGCCGGACGGCGGCATTTGTTTCGCGACGGCGCTGTTGATCCGAGGCACATGAACGCGCCGTGCTCCGTCACTCGGTGGCTTGCGTGACCCTGGTCGGCGCTTTGCGCCGCCGCCTCGATGACGTCGATCGGGTTGCCGAATGGCGCGTCAGTCGGCAACGGCGGCCTACCTCGGCGCGATGGGGTCGGACGTTTTTACTACAGCACTGTCAACCCCGTCGAGTTCGTGGATCCTTCACGCTCACGGATTCTCGCCGTCGGTTTGTTTTGCTAACGACCGGGGACTACATGCATCGTCTACGGCCGTCGAAAATTCGTTTCGTCGAAGGGCGCGATGTCTCGCGTCGCGGCCTCGCGCGTGCGGCGGGTGTTCATTGCCGTGACTCTCAAAACGCCGCCGGGCAACCGTTCACCGACGTCGAATCAACCGATCCTACTCGGACCGGCGAATTGCCGCCCGTGCATGAACAACGCGTCGACCCGCCGAGCCACGATCCAATCCGCAACCCGGCAACGAACCAGCAATTGAATCGGCGAGCCATCCGCTGCCCGGCGAACGAAGTGGAAACCCGGTCGCCGAAAGCGGCCACCAGCGTAAGAGCGGACTCGCCAAAGCCGCCGCGATCACCGCCGGACTCGCCGCCGCTGCCGGATGACCGTGCCGCAAAATCAGCCGCCGAAGCGGAAGAAGTAGAACACGAAAGTGGAACACCGAAGAAGAGACGAAGAGGATACGGAGAAGAAGATCCCACAGAGCGTCCACCGAAACTCGAATCGAAGACGGAACCCATGACCCCGCAACGACCGAGGCCACCCGAGGAAACGCCCCCGAACCGAAACATCAAATCCTCGCAAACGAGACCTGCGGGGAGGAACTCGACGACGCCGTCCAAGACCGACAGCGAAGAACGTGTCGGGACTACCACCTGGCCAGTCTCGGAATTGCCTCGAAAGCAGCGACGGTTCGATTACGACGAGCAAGAAGCCGAGGCACGCGAAAGCGATTCCTTTGCAAGAAACGATCTGGCAACTCGGGCTGGCAACGTGCCCGGCGTCACGAATCCAACTCGGACCCGTCATCGCCCAATACGAGGATCGAACTCGAACCCGGTTACGTGAACAAAAATCAGCCCCTCGCGACGACCTCGCCATCGGCGTTTGCGGGTCCCCCAGCGTCCGCGTCGTCGCACCGATCCCGGCAAGAAACACCGTCGGTATCGGAAGTCCCCAACGAGATCGCCAAGTCGTACGTCTTCGTGACGTGTATCGAGCATCCGATTCACGCGGTCCACAAGATGAACATTCCCGTGTCCCGGCCAAGGACGTTTTCGGGAATCGCCGATCCGAGTCGATCCTCGCGAAAATTGCCTCACCTTTTGATCGCCGGACCGAACCGGGGACGGGAATCGGTTTGTCTCAACGCGATTATCGTCAGCATTCTGATGTGGCTTGCAACCCGACGAAGTCCGCATGTTGATGATCGACCCAAGATGGTCGAACTGAGCGGTACGGACGGTTGCCGCACCTGATGCACCCGGTGATCACGGACATGTTGAAAAAAAGCCGAAGCGATTCTGGTTGGGCCGGTCGACAAGATGGAGAACGTTTACTTCGTTATCGCCAAAAGCCGGTGTTGCGGACACATCAACAGTTTTCAAACGATCTCGGTCGCGAAGAAGTTGCTTGCGACGTCTCGAGGTCGATGAGGACGGATGGTTGGCAGTGACGTGCCCGACAAAACTCCCCTTCATCGTTGTCATCGCCGACGAGCAGGGCCGACCTGATGATTGACGGCGGGCAAAGGACGTCGAGCAGACCACATCTTCGATTGGCGCCAAAAGAGTCGTGCGCCGTCGGGGATTACCTGATCCTCCCTCGCTCACGCAAGAAACGCACCCGTCGAACTCATCACGGTTGATCAAAAGTAACCTGCCGGCGCCGGCTCAGTTCCAGGTCGCCAGTAAAACCACAGGGCGCGTCGTGCGATGCGAGAAACGGACGCGCGCCAAAACTTTCTCGGCAACGGGGACATTGCTGTTCCTTTCGCAGGAACAGCCGTTGATTTCCGGCGGTCAACGCACTACCTCCGATGCCGAAGATCGCCCGCGCGTTTGCCGGTGCGAAACCATGCAGCAATGGCGGAGGAACAGAAATGTCATCGGACGAGTGATGAACTTGAAGGTCGGCGAGGACGGCGAAGGACGGCGATTGAATGTCGAAACTACGGCAAAGAAAGACAACTCTACGGGAAAGTGCCATCGAGGTCGTCGTGCGAGAAGGACGTGGTTCGTTATCGTTGATCCAACGTTGTCTCGCATCGGTTACGGTTCGCGCCGCAAGGTGTCGATTACATGCCAGGACGGCATCGATCGGCCAGTACCAAGCGGATCGAAAATCGCGTGAGGTTGTTGTTGTCGATGGTCCGCGCTCCGGAGTGGCACGCATTGCCAGGCTCTGCCGTCGACCGACGAGGATGCGGACACGGTCCAGCCGACACGCGCGACCGCCGCGAGATTCCCAAACGCTCCGCCCGCGAGTTCCATTGCGAAGAGCAATCCGACGAGGTGAAGCGACTACGAGGGACGTCGACGATAAGGGCTGACGCGGTGCGTTGAACTCTCCCCAGCACCGAAGCCCTCCCCCGGCGGACCTCGCGAAAGGCTCGCCGCCGACCCCCGCTGCCTGGGCGGGGGTACGAACGGTGCTCCCACAGGCACTTCAAAAGGCGGCCGACGAACTCACACCACCAGGCCTCAAAGTCTGACGCACCCCGACCGATGGATCTATCCTCTGAACACTCGGTTCTCCAAACCGAATGCGTCGGCATGGTCGCGTTCGGACCCCGTAGCGACAACGAACAACAATATCAACCCAAATGCATTTCAGTCGCGGCAACCATCGTTCCCTGAAACCCCAAGGCCTTTGACCATGCCACGTGCACGATTGGAGGCGTGTCAGATCGAGGCATCGATACCAACTTCCATGTTTTATGGATGTCCGCGATCACCAAATCAACTTCAATCGTTGTGCGGTCTGACCTGACGTTTCCGTCGCACTCGAGATGGAATGAGTTTGAATTTCAGGAGGCGATGGCAGCGTATCGGCTCATTGGCGGATGCTCCGCCCCCAACCCCAAAAAACCTCGTTCGTTCATCGCCGCCGAAACCGAGCATACGCTTCCAAAGCCAAAACCGTGTCGCCTCCGCTTCCTTGGCCAAACTGCTGGCGGTATCAACTGTTTCGCCCGGCAACAAAGGCTTGCACAATACGCAATGCGATCATTCGTCAAGAAAACGTCGGTCTGCGGTAGAGCGATGTCACGCACCATCATCGATCCGTTCCCGCCGAGTGACCGGGATCCGCAAGGCATCCATCCGGCATTTGGATGAATCATGGAAGCACCTTTGTATTGCCTCCACTGAGAATCGACGCGGGTGTCTTACCAAACCCTGCCGTTCAAGACCGCGGTATGTCGAACCGGTCGCCGTCGGTGTCGCCCCTGCCCGACATTTGCCGCTGTTTTCTAACACGGGGACTTCTTACGTCAAGCGGTCCCACTCGAAGCGAACCTAAACCTCGAAACTTTATGGAAACGCGCTACCCCGAATCGTTTACGGAAAATTGGTCGCCTAAAATCCAGACATTGGACCGCCGCCGCTCACGACTAGATAAACTGCCGGGTCACTCGTTTCCCTCCTGATGAGAACACCGCATGTTGTGTTCCCACCTGTTCGACGATCCCGCCTATTCATGTCGTGCTGCTGCTTCGCGCGTGCTGCCTTCCCGCGCCCCGCTACAAAACTCGCTGCACGACGACTCGGTCTCGAAATCCATCCCGAACCGGTCCACCGAAATCATTTCCCGCTCTGGGGAACGACGAGCAAACTCGGCAGCCCACCGAGGCCGACGGACACCGAAGTGCTCAACGACGAGGGCGATTTCAACCAATTGGGTCACCGGGATCAATCGGCCCGACACTTTCGATCTATCACCCGGTCGAAGGAAAAACAAACCGGCACCAGCATCGTGATTTGCCCCGGGCGGCGGTTAACGGCGGATTGGCGATCGACAAAGGAAGGACATGAGCGTCGCCGGATCTGGATGGCCGGAGCAAGGCATCACAGCGGGCGTGTTGAAATACCCGCTGCGCGCGGAGCGAACCAGCCATTCCCGTGGGTCCGATCCAAGACGCCACCGCCGCGCCTGTTGCAAATCATTCGTGACCACGCCCCCGGACAATGGAACGTCAAAAACCGAGCGCGTCGGCGTCCTCGGTTTCCTCCGCCGGCGGCGGGCGAACCTTCGCCCTCCCCGTCGCAAACCGATACGAAGCCGGATGGCCTTCCGCCCCGCGGACCCCGCCGGCCCATATCTATTGGCGGCCTGCAAATTACAAAGCTTGCCTCATAGATTCCCCGATATCAATTATACTGCAGGGTTGATTTCGTGCTCTGCCTGTTAACTATTGTAAAAAAGTTTCCCCCTCGTCTTGTCTTATAATTCAATTCAAATATAAACTCGCTG
>Ga0163217_1045852_pt1 | contig 10602 bp, 3 predicted proteins | sample SynspAceP_FD_185933 | JGI IMG/M metagenome (GOLD analysis project Ga0163217, IMG submission 185933) | Saline lake microbial communities from Ace Lake in Antarctica - Synechococcus sp. Ace-P (PacBio error correction) | ecosystem: Environmental > Aquatic > Non-marine Saline and Alkaline > Saline ... | reverse complement strand
CCCCAAAATAGGCAAAGCAGTTGATAAAAGGAAATGACCACTCCTTACCCAATGAATGGGAAAAATTATATGATGGCGGTTCGCATCTGATGCGATATCTACTAGTAGGTTTTAAAAATGACAGCCTGGACCCCTATTTAACACGGAAGTCATGTGGGAGGAAGGTCTAAAAATGCGTAAGAAACGTCTCAGAGGAAACTGCAATGGGACTTGGCTGATTCGAAGATGGTAGTAGAGTAGGAACTATGAGACAGAAAATGTAAAAAAGCCAACTCACACTTCCGTCTAGTATGAGCTTCGGTTTCGACGAAGAATCTTCTGCTCCTGAAGGGATCTAGAGACGAGTAACCATCCTCGGGCCCCTATGGAAAGTCGCGGCGGGCCTTTTGGGGGAAAATATGTTGTTGATGGAAAAAGGTTGATTTTCCTGAGAGGGAGGCTATTTACTTACACATTACGGCTACAAATTTGAAAATCAAAAAAGCGTGGGGCATTAAAGACAGGATCACTGTTGCGGATGTCTATAATTAATTTTAACCCAAATGAAATTCAGAGACCACGCAACGTTAAAGAAAACCCACACAGCAGTATCTCAACAGATATGCGTACGATGTTTCGTCAATGGAGTGCAGGTCCTTGAAAAGAGGAGAAAAACACACAGTGTGCCCATAAACTGAGAAGGGCCATGGATATAAATCAGAAAACCCGTAACAAATAAAAAACGGTATTAAAACGTTCGTGTAGTTGCAGTGTTCGTTGTGAAACCAAGAACAAGAGAACAGCTGTAAGAATAAAAATAATGCCACGTAACAATTAAATAAAAAAATGGAAAAAATACAGTCTTAACTTTTTGCTTAGTTCCTGTTCGTCTTCAGCGTAGCTACAGTCAACAATTTAAAAGCCAGTATGCGACCCATCTGATTTGACAAGCCATTTACAGGTCGATGTTGATAGTCTATATTTCCAAAGAAGAAATAAGGAACCAAAAAAAGATTCGATGGTTGGGTTGAGAAGGCTTTTCCAGTTTTTTTCTGGTAGCGGTAGGAAAGATGTAAAGAGTGGCGAATCTATAACTATGATGATATGCAAAATTCGTATGCCTACGGGTATTGTCTGATATGAACGAGGGACTATTATGTTCAAATTGGTGTGGGACAGAAAATCTTGGCGGACGTATCCAGTAGCTGAAAAGTCCAGGAAACCTGATCAACCCTTCTGAAAAGGAATTTCCAATTACCAAAGACACGCCAAAAAAGTTTCAGTATTACGGCTGTAGAAAATCCATTCCCAGAGCTTCCAGATTCCAAGGAACTGGAATTTTGTAGAAAGAATGGAAAAGTACTGTCTACGATTACTTACTAAATTTCAAGGAAAACCAATGACGGTTTGATGCAGCTGTTATTCTTCCGAAGAAGAATTATTACACAGACCACCGAAAATTTCCAGTATTATTCACTGTAGTTATGGGTGGCGGATTATCGAAGGGTATTCAGGTACGAAAAAGCCCAAGTCAGAGATGGGATTAGGCAGTTGCTGTGATAAGGTGTTCTGTTAGTGGCAATTGTCCGCTGTTAGGAATTCGGTGGTATGCAAAACAGTGCCAAACAATGGACCTTGGGGGTGATGCTTTGACCAAAGAATTTATTTTCCGTTGCTACGAAACAAAAAACTACAGAGCTAATGGTGCACGCCTGAATAAACAGTCATAGTAGGTGGTGGCCTGGACGGTGATTGGGGCTGCAAAACCAAATAGTGGCCAAAGAAGTATTTGATGCCTGTGTTGGTGCGGTGAGCAGCACCAGAGCCCAAGTTGATTTTTAGGAGTCTTTCAGAGAATAAGAATATCTACAAAGGTAAAAAACGAAAATATATATAGAATAAAGATAGGCAAAGTTTATGGTAAGGCACGGCGAGCAGATTTTCCTTGGGCTTCTGCAAAAAAATCTGAGGTGGGTGTTAAACAAAGATTTATGATGATAGATTATAATAGAGAAGGGGACGAAAAATGATTACCAGTAGGGTATTTGTTAATTGCTCAAACAGGGAGTCATAAATTCCTGAGGTGGTTACGCATTGGGAAAAATATAACTCCCAAAACTTCTGAAGATGATGAGGATGTTGTAAAGTCCGAATTAGGATATTGAAAAGCCGGCATTCGCGATTGAGCACTAGAATAAATTTTTCTGCACTATTTTGCCGTACAATCTTTAGAAGAACAGGATGAAAGCCTTGAAACTTCCACATTTGAATTGGCCTAACCTCAGGCGACCAGCGTTTACGGTTTGGACACGCCGAATATGAAAAAGAAGGGCTGCAATTTCTTAAAAACAAGAAATATGGTGGAATGGATGGGCGACATGCTGCTACTGAAAAAGAAATTGAATATCATCCATCCCGAAACAAACTAAAACAATGAAACAACTACATTCTTTAGTTCATCGCAATAGCCTGCTAAAGCAACAGCTGCAAAGAAACAAACAAAAGAAAACATAAGTAGCCCATTCCAATTGCGCACGTCTATGCCGACGTCTCGTTTCAAGCAAGCGAGTTACAGTGCTCGATAATTGCAGAGCTTTCAATTGATGTTTTTCATAAAGATAAAAATACTTCTTAAAAAAAGCCTATGGCTATGGCAAGTTTGTAGAGCTATCAGCACCTATGCTGACCTGATGAAATTATTTTATTGCCTCTCTCACCAAAACAATGTCGACGGCTGCCGCCATCTTCAAATTAGTAAGAAGGACAAAAAAGATTATCATTAGAGAGATTACGAAGTACCTCGAATTTGATACTAAGGAGAAAGAATTTACAATCTAAAATCGATACCTCGGTCTTGCACAAGCGGAGAGTAGAAGAAGGAATTCATGCAAAATGGAGCTTCGAATGAATTTCCTCACAAATTGATTGGTGACGATTGGGTAAGAACCAAAGATTTATTGTACCACGAAACGGGGAAGCAATGATTCGTATAACAAGTACCGCATTTTGTTTGCTTAGGAATGATTATTGAAGAAAATAACGGGACAGTCTTTACGAAAGCGTATTTTACAGGAGTCCTTTTGTTGACCTTTAGGGCATGAGTAACACGATCTATTTACTTTCCAACAGCCAGAAGTGACTTAAAAAGGCAAAGTTGAATGGCATAGTTGTCATACCCCAAAAAGGTCTTCAGCAAATGCGTTTTTTGAGTTATGACAGTTCGCCTATTCTGCAGGTGCGCTTTTCAAAGGTTTAGCCAGACGAAGATCTATGTTAAGTTGGATGCAGGGCAATACATACTGGTAAAGTACTATTCAAGAACTATGTAATAAATCACTAATTTGTCAAGTAGTTTAAATGATGGCGCGCCGTAAGGTATGGCTAAGAGGACGTTGGTTAATTTCTTCTTTTAACTACGGTTCCACCGAAGGGATAATTGGTCACACGTAGGAAGGTTTCGGATTTCCTATCTAGTGACAAGGCATATTTCTGAGTGGATGCATCTGTCATCACATATGTTTTATTAAACAACCATGACCAAAAGGGGGAGATTTTCTTTTGCCGATAGATTATTACTTTGAAACTACTCGATAAAAAAGGAGATCAAAGGCGACATTTAGAGTCATTTGATGTGAACGCGTATTCCAAGGCATATACCAGAAGCAAAACACGCGATACCATACAATCCATAGCGAGAATCAGAATCATCCAAAATGGAATGTATCACGACAGGTGTCGAAGGGCAAAGAGAATAGACACCTTAAAAGGTTTATATCGGCAACCATACGGGTGACGGAAACGATAATTCACCATTGGAAGGATAACGAGTATCGTTGTGTTTTTTTTTTTTGGTTTTTTTTTCCGACTAAGAATTTAGCAATTATTGACATTTTTTTAAAAAAGGAAATAGAATAGTGAAAGCGTGAAAGTTCTTATTAAATACGCCTGTCCAATTATGAAAAAGAAACGAAGTCATCATCCGATTTAATAGTGCTTTCGCTACTTGTTTAGCTGTAAAACGTGAAACACAAGAGTTACAGATGCGCACTATCCTGCCAAATCTTTATCATTGCCTTGGCCCGAATGCGGAACCACATGATTTGCGTTTGCTTTGGTGGGAATCAGAATAGCACGTTATGGCCCTTTTAGTCCGGTAGTCCACTAGAAATATATACCACTTTAAGACCACACCGGTACCCGTAAAACTGCGCCTTTCCCCCTTCCCGGATAGCTTGACTGACAACACAGCCAAGACTACCCGTTAAACGTCATAGCATTTAGTAACTACAAATATGGAATTTCACAACTATTCCCGGTGATCGGTTATTGGAGTTGGATCACGAGCGCTTTTCTTGGTAAATGATTAAGGCGGATTTTAGGGGTGGCGGATTTTGGCTGGAAACCATTATGGCATCCTGTGATTCCTGAAAGAAAAAATATGACAGGTAATAAGATATATTTAGCAAATACCTTAACGAAGGACAGCGGCCATAAATAGAACGAGGGAAAGGTAAGTAGCCTAATGGCAAAATAGAGAGGGGGGCCAAAATAACTAAAGACCGATGTGATACTGAGCGGAACATTGAAGTGAATTGGTAAAGGGAACGGCTGTATTGGTTGTGAATCGGCGAATGAACACCGCAATCCGAATTTAACAAAAAAGGACTATAGTGGAAGTGAGTAAGAAATTGGTTGGATCAAAAAGTTGATCTTGAACGAAGTCAATACGCAATGGGTTTTTACCGACGAATTACAGGCAATTATGTGGTGTGGTGTTCGCAAGCATATTCAGATGAATTTGTACGAGTTTTAAATGCAAAGCACCCTTCTCTCTCTGCGCGCTCGCTCGCGCAAGGAGAAGGGACTTTCCTATAGAAAGCTATAACATACTAAAAAAATGCCTACGGACAAGGAACTCTGCGCAGAAACGATATATTTGACATATATCTCTATTAGTAGTCCTAGAAATACCGCACAAACTCTTTTTTCTACCGCTCTGATAGCAAAGGGTAATTCACATATCTTCTCTATCTCTTCACTCCCCTCCTCTCTCTCTCTCTCTCTCTGCCATATCAGCGCGCTTATGGATGCTCTGATTAGAGTGACGGCGTCATTTTTAAACTCACAATTCTCATTAAACTCCATTTTGTTTAGTTCCAATTGAGGTGCTTTATGGTGCCCAGTGCATGATCGCAGTGACTCACTATCTGCTTCTCTCGAATCGTGTGTTCAGGTATACATAATACGTTAGCTGTGCTCTGTGGGTGAAATTTTAATAACTCTGCCCTAGTTGGTTTCTCACTCGCGTCCAAAGGGGACTATCAGATAGGATTATCATTAGTGTGTGGTGTGGAAGGGTTTTTTGAGTTGCATTTTTTGATATAATAATGTATAATAGCTATTCTTGTAAAGTCTTTTAGTGAATTCCATATATTTTATACTTTTATAGAGATTTTCGCAAGGTCTACATGGCCTGTCTCAACCACTTCTAACCAAACCGCCTAAAAAAAGGGTGTTGCATTAGATTAGATCGTACACTTTTAATGTCTTTAATAATACATAGAATGCCACCTATGTCTGTATTCTACATCTCTATTCACACCTACATTTCCTCTGTCCTTGTTATTCTCGATCAATTTTCAGATGTTATAAGAAAACCCGTTATTAGTTGGGTATCCGTGTTCCTAGCGTTCCTTTCTCTCCAGTAGTTACTATTTCGATTGATGCTCCTCAAGACCTTCTTTATTTATATAACTCTCTTAGTTATCGACTATATGTATGTACTATGTTGTTTAATTCAGCTCTGATATGCTTGGTTTCTTCCAATATATGCAGATAATATCTACTTTATTACTCCTCACGTAAGTCTAGATTACATACAATAATTGTGTTAACGTCGATTTCAGCCTCTCTAATGTTATATCCGCCACCACATCTAAGTAATCACATCGGTCTTGGTGATAGTTATCTAGGCTCCTCTATCTCATGTATCTTGGCACATTGTATGAGTCATGATCTACTTCTCGCCGTATACTCGAAAATTAATGCGCCTCTATAATATGCTATGATACATGATCTGTATTACCTTGTGCTCAATATACTTATACTTTCAGTAAGATACAGCTGGATATTAAAAGACAACTACAATAAATGGTTCTACGCAAACTAATCCGCCAATTACTCACCTCTTAAGTGCGACATTATGCAATCCAAATTACAAGAAAAATAAGCAGGTCGTAGCTATGCGCATATACTGCATAGTATGTATCATCCAGGGATAATAGTGTGATAATATCTCTGTTAGTCTATATATGATATAAATAGCAGGAAGATCATGAATGTTGTCCATGTACACCAAAAACCCAACCTGGTGTGGGACACGGTTGCTTTATTCAAATCTAAATTACATGGGTTTGTGGACCATTTTTATCAACCCCTCCTACCCTTTAACGCCAAAATTTATGAGTAAAGGGAAAATAATAAGTGATACAGCGTTACTTCATCGTAATTATATTTCTCGCGCTCTCTCCCACAATCATGTTAAAATATCTGACCAGGAATGAAGAGGCTTCTCTGGAAATTATAATTCAGCCATGTCAGCTACCTCATTCGGATTTAAATATTTTTTAAGGATGCCGCTCCTACCATTTTTTCTTTCATAGCATCATTTACGTAGTAACTTACCTGCTAAATCAGTTCAAGAACTGTTGGTGCAAATGGCGTTGGACTTCGTGGGTGCTCTCTCGATTTCACCAGCTCTCACACCACCTTTTGCTGCTGCAATGTGGCATGAAGGCACCTACCTAATTTTACTGCTACGGTTACTAAATTAAAAGTATGGACGGGGTGATTCCCTTCTTTAAGTATAGCTTAAATTACTTTTGAAATAACCCAACGCACCTAGACGTTATTTCAATCATCCTTAAAAATCATCTATGGCTTATCTTGGAAATAGGTTTTAATTTTATTACTTCGGCGGCCATAAATAGGGTATCTGCTTCGTTATTCTGGCAATTCATCCAAATTCGCATTGGAAACTGACGAAGTTTTTTGATTAATTGCTGACTTATAATGTTTTAATAATCTCGTTTTCACTACCCATCGTTTTTACGATAGCATTCCATGCCTTTGCTTCCACCTACATTATATTTTTCATAGTATCACTATTTATTACTGAACAATTTTATTATCAATACCGTTAAAAATAAGTCGTGAAAAGGGCCCGCTGTACCAATATAATCACCTAAAAGTTCCGTTGAGGTCTAAAAACTGCTCTTGTGCAGCATACCCTTTCTTATAAAAGACTCCACCAAGCTTCCCCTGCAATTTCATTTTCGGGCATAAGTAGCAGGGCGCTTTTTCTTCTTTGTTAGCATATAAAACACGCCAGAGAAATCTTAAGGATCGCCAGCATTTAATTTTGTTGGGTGTGTTCTACCGCGGTCTCAGTCCAATTCGCCTGCAGTTATCAAAATACCCTCTAAGCTTCCATAAAAGCAACCGTAATACCACCCCTTTCACCGCCAAATAGACCATATTTTTTCAATGGTTTTTAGCTCATCTATAACTTTTCTTTTTAGTATCTCTAAAACATCCGAACTTAGGACCCGTATAACTGCGATTAGTTTTTGAAGCGTCCACTAACAAACATGAATCTTTCCAAACTAGAAATCTACTATTCCGTTCAATTTTATAAATGCGATTTTTACGGCTTCTATGTATGTTATGGGATTAACATCTAAAAATTTCATTATAGCATCGTTTTTCCTATTACTTCTACTTTAACATCCACCAAACTCATAGCCACTTATAAGAAGTAGCTGTTATGAAAATAACAACCAGTATTGAGGTAACTTCGGAGTCACCCGGGAACAAGAATATATGTAGCGCTTAACTTAGCGAACTTCCGCAAATTGCAACATTCATCTTCTTTATAGTAGTACTTCTGGCCCAAAAAATATCATAGGAATATCTGTTTACATGCGGGTCGTTACCTAATGCTTTTTTTAGAAGAAATGCCAGACACATCTCTTTTGCAATGTATTGCGGATTTAGTGTGTTACCGCATTTGGGCAACAATCATCAATAAAGGTAATTTTCGACTAAATCTCTGATAATTTCGGAATATGACGCACTACCACTATCCTGACATTATTCCTGCTCTAAAGTGTTACGATATTACATTTGACTTTAACGTGTCTTCTTACTTCTTTTCTTGACGCTAGGTGTTTCGATAAATTACTATCATTTACAATACCGCTTAAATAAATACTTATGCCTGTGTTGTTTCAATTGCACTCTTAAAATTTAAAGCCACATTTTTTCTCTTTAATTATTTCAAATCTTTTGGGGTACTTGCAGATTCAGAATGAATCAAATAATAAGCTGCATCTATTGTCTTTTGGGAATTGCTTTTAAAGTTGTTTTCTTTTAAAAATCGACTTCTATTAATGTGATGTTTTCATATTTTTAACCACTTCTGGCACCCGCTTCTTTACTCGAACACAACAGACCAAAATTATGCGTTTCATTTCCAACAGAGAGGGATTAATCGTTTGCCAATATAACCCAGTTGTGCCTGTTAGCAATTTCTTCATGGACATTCGATTTTCTATTGAAACAAATTCATTTTCTTGAATTTTTCTATTAAACGATGCTTCCAAAAAGCTTGTAAATGCGTAGGCCAATATCTTCTATACGGTTAGTTGCCGAGTCTAATAAACCTAAATTTTCGCTATGTGTACCCATACTAGGTCCTCTAATGCTGTTAAAACACCCATTTACTAGAAAAAATGGATTAATATGATTAAAAAAGTGAGATAAAAAAATTGGAAAGTTGTTGTTCTTAGTCAATAGGCTATAAAGTAATAATGCACCAGAAAAAATGTAGTTATAAAAAGTATATACTTTATTGTAATTAGGTTAGTGCATAAGTACTAAATAGATTTATTAATAAATAGTAAAACATTTGGAATTTTAAGATAATGAAATGTTAGGAAAAGTGTTGAAAAGCTAGTTAATAAAGAACTTGCATATGGGATACAGATAAAACAAGCATTCTTCTATAGGTAAACCAAAAAATGGTTCCAACCTACAAATAGGCTTTCATTAAAGCCCCAAAACACCGTTTTTTTTGTATAAAATGTATCCCATACTATAAAAAATATGGCAACCTTAAATAGGGACAGAAAAACTCTTTCCCCATTGATGAATCGCATCTTTTATTCAAAAAACTATATGCCAAAAGGATGACTTAGCGAGGCTAAATTTTAAATGAAATATAGTGCCAAATTTTAAATTTTAAGATTTAAACGGAACGTAATAACATGCCAAAACACTGCTTCTTCATTTACCTTTAAAATGTTTTGTGATCGGCCTCCATGGGGCTTTCGAACCCTATTCAGGTATTTATTTAGTAAACCATTTGAATCGTGATGAATAGTATAAAAATAAGAAATGCCCTCTCAAAAGACATAAAAAATACTCAACTCTATCTTATCTCACACCACTGAAGAGCAATATACTTGTATCGCAAAAAAATGATAAGAAGACATCGTTTCTTTCAAAAGTGTTGCATATTTTGGTTGATGGTGGTCTTTCATGAAAATACCACCATGAAACCATGCATTACAATTTGTGGTAGCCAGGTGACGACCTCATACTTAAAAAAGGTGGCTACGTTATCATTAAAAAAAAAGACCTTCAACATGATATAGATATATAAGAACTCATATTAGTATCTAAAATAATACCTAGAATTCAGCCAAGAAAAATTTTATCTCCTTCATATCTAGGAATTATAGTCAACCAAACTAGTGCTTTTTTCTTGAATAACACCTCAGGATATCTTAAGTGGTACATTTTCTGATGATTCTGAATTAAGTCTTCTAATTTCGTTTGTATAGGCGTTAAATACTTTTAGTTTTTGCCATGGCGATTAATTTATCCTTAGCTGTTTATTTGTAATTGAAATTTACGTATCACGAATTGCGCTACTTGTCTACTGTTTTATTCTAAAAGTTAATTCTTGACTCTCCTTGTTTGAAACTTTCATGATATTCAGTAACAATATTTGGAATACTATTATGCATGCTCAGCGAGAAGAGTATGTATAAAATAAGTTAATCATTGCTATATTATGTTTAGCTTATATTTCCACATAACTTTCTGACTAAACAAGTTTATTTTCATGGTGTTAGAAATTCTGACTCGAGACTTCATGATCCCAGAATTGGGCACATTTCTTTAGTTTTTTAGCAAACGAGAAGTAATTAGCGAAAATATGCCATGTAAACTCCCAATTTAGCTCCGTTGGCAATTTAAGATTCTTGCGTGTTAAATGATAATCGGAAATCAGCTTCATTATCCTTAATAATCAATATCTTTAGAAACTGGTGCATCTAAGCCCACTAAATTTATATTAAAAATAGAGCGGCTTCCACAACTTCTAATATCATCTTTTAAATACACGTATGCTTGCTGTCTAGTGGTCAAATTTTGCTGTCCATAACAAAACTGTTAAACACATTTAGACCAACTACATCGGCGGAGCCATAAATGTTGGCTTTGATTAATTCCTCCTAGATGTGTACACCGTTTTGTTGAGGTCAGCTTTCATACTAT
>Ga0163217_1023952_pt1 | contig 10602 bp, 6 predicted proteins | sample SynspAceP_FD_185933 | JGI IMG/M metagenome (GOLD analysis project Ga0163217, IMG submission 185933) | Saline lake microbial communities from Ace Lake in Antarctica - Synechococcus sp. Ace-P (PacBio error correction) | ecosystem: Environmental > Aquatic > Non-marine Saline and Alkaline > Saline ... | reverse complement strand
GTATATTGAGCCAATCCCAGATGTTAATGGGTCCCAGTATCAATATGCATGTTCTCAGTTATTTAATAGATTCATGACCTTCGATTGATTATTTTTTGGCTAAAGGGCAGAATTGCCGAATTTCAATAGGAATAGTTCACTTCAAATTAACATAGGCTCGGGGCGCGTCTTCATGTTCGTCAATGGTCCTTTGGCGGAGGTATAAACTCCTTGTCTTGGCAAACCATGGCTAACCTAGGGGTGGGTTGCCCTAAATACCAGGGCCAGTTGCAATGATTACTCTTAGAGCATGGATAGCACCTTAGGTCGATAAACTGTTTTTCTACTTTTATATCGCACAGGCAAGCGTTCACCCCTACTACCACCGCTTGTTCCATGTTGAATTCATTTAAGCATACACAATTGTGAACGCAAGCTGGAAGCCATGGGCCTGACGTTGTGCTGAAGGGAGGAATACTCTCCGGCCATTATCGGCCTTGTTCTGAGGCACGGTCTGCTCAAGAGCGCACGCCGATGCCATACAACGTGACAATAGGGCGTAAGTTTTTTCGCAAAATTTGTCGGGCTAATTTAACGGACGTTTTCATTAAGGTTCTATCGATCGGTCTAGCGTCGATCCACTTCGTCTCCGTTCTTCTAGCATTAATGCCGCTTTCGCTCGTCCTCGCTTCGATTACAAAACTGGGCCTTACTTCTGAGATCTGCTTGAGTCATTAAACGTAGATGCGGTTAGCCCATGTGCAAACGGCTTCGCGATGCAGCACCTGCTTTTGCAGGCAGCTTCCGCCGCAATAGGTGCATTAATTGCAAAACAGTATCACCCATCTAAGGCTCCCGCCAGCGTGATGGACAAATTGACTCAACCGACGTGGTGATGTTCAAGGGTTTTGCAGTTTGGTTTAAGATATGTTCATTGAGGGCCCTGAGTTCTAGCGCTTTACAGACAATCGCTCCTAAGGTGGCCCCAAACGGATCCTAATTCATGACGAAACTTCTAATCCCGCCCAGAGACTTCTTGGGTCAAGATACCGCCCGTGTTGGCCGCAAGAATGTGTTATGGTGCACCGCTCACCAAAACAATCTGTAAAAGGTTTCATGGCTGGCCCCCGGCATCGTGTAAATAGCTCCAAAAATTTAATCTTTGTTCGTGGGCTTAATCTGTTAAGGCGACGAGCTCATGGCATCTTTATGAGGCAGGAAAACTATTGAATTATCGGAAATTAGCGGCATAAGAGCTCCGTCAAACAATGGATACGCCAAGTAATTACGGTAAATTTCGATCACCACAAGTTAAGCTTGGGCACTTGCCAATATGGCTAACTTTTGGCTGAATCGGTTCAAGTTTTAATGCGCTGACATAATTATCGCGGCAGGCTCCGCCCATACCGACCGTAGGGTGATTTGTCCCATCGTCATCCGAAGGTGATCACAATAATACTTTGATTAACATTGACCGTCGCACCGAAACTTGACTAAATCAAGGGAGCGTGAATCCGCCAATGAAAGCTTCACGATACTAAAAATGGGACTGCTTATCAGCCATGCTTTGCCAAGGCGAGGCAATAGGTGAACAACCGAAGCTCTGGCCATTTTTTCTCTTGACTTAACAAAAAGCGTTTCAATATCAGCCAGTAAGCCCGCGTTTCTAAATGGGCCCTAAAATACGGCGGCCGTAATAAGGCATCGCAGCCGCCCAAATCCAGCGATATTAAATTTTGTTGATGTTGTTCTTAAACAGGCTGAGCATCAGGGACGTCTTTACCAATGCCCTGCTCACCACCTAGCAATTTATACCGCTAGGCCTTGCTCTAACGCCTCTCCGCATCATAATGCAGAATTGAAGGGCCAGTGCGTGCCGTCTCGTTCAATTACATACAGGTTTCATTTTTACGGCTGAAAAACTAATCTAAGGGCTAAGTAACCAGCCGCTTAAAAATAGTCATTTGATTTTATATGAATTTTCTGTGTAGTGAAATTAACATATTATGGGTCAGTGTCACCCACGCTAATCGTTGCCTCCTCTATTATCTACACTCATATTGCCTTAAACCAAGGAAGTAAACAGGATTTAAGATTTAATGGTAGTAGCGATCTGCAAGCTTGCAAGCAACACAACGGATGGCACCCTATTTACCACTGCTAACACCTTATCCATGTTCTGCTTTTACGACGCTTTAGTCCCTCACATTTCGTTGACCTGGATTAAATACATTTTGGTAGTTATAGCATCATGGAAAAGGACATGATATAGTAATGAGTCAGCATAATCCAGTACACCCTCTAAAAACACGCTTTTCTTTTACATGGATTTATGAGACCACCAAAACTAGTATTACTTGGTGTGTCTCTCTGGTGACATGCCTTTGTTTTGGCCGCAGCTTTAAAGAATTTAAACTAAAAGAACTGCTCAGGTGGATGCTTTGGTGTGTGTGGACTAGTCCCCGGCCGCGCTTGGCAAGCGAGATTGAGTGGGGCAAAAGCAATTTTGGTATAGAAGACCGATTATTTTACGGTTGGTTGCGGCGCCGGGCACGCAGTGAGCATTTGATGTACATGACATCAAGTGGATTTGCAACAAATTGAGAGCGTGTGGCGCGCTACATTACTATGGTCAAAACAGAGAATAATTAGCTACTTAGTGAAACTACCATTAGTACTTCAAACCTCCAGTGACTCTTAAAGGCTTGAACCCCATCTTGCCAGAGGGTGCACTCATGCGAAAAAAGGCCATTATGCCTCTTGAACATATTCAAGCAATGCCTGGTTAGCGGGCTTTACTGCTGCCCATTCTGAACGTGGCCGATACGATTTATCATGATATTTGCTGTTGAAGACGCTAATCTTTTTTGCCACCGAAAGTTATCAGCACCATATTGGCCGATCGCCGAAACAGTTTGAACAGAGGTAGCAAATTTCATGTGGCAGGTAAGTCAGCCGCATGAACAGGTGGCTTTGGACGGCAGCAATGCGTCAATTCAGAGTACCCGGAATTTTCATTCCAGTCGGGGTCTTAACTTGCTTTATTAATTTGTCATATATTCGCTTTCGCACGTTGAGCGGGGCGAATACGGTGGGGGCCTTATGGTTCATCGCGGGGCTTCCTGCCTGGTGATAGCCCATTGGGCCTAATGGGATGGATGGGACTCGGCTTGTTCTCTCACCAGGCTTTTTGCCGTATATCATCATGCGCAGATGTTCTATTGCCAGACGTCTTGCCATATCACCCACAATTTATTTGCTGGAGAACGCTAGTATCACCCTGGATACTGGGCTGCCGCGGGATGGCCTCTGTTTAAGATACACTTTTGTACCGTTACTTATTTACCCGGTTCACTGACCCGCTGTACAAACTATTGCTTGGTTTTGTTGGTTTGTCGTTGGGTTACCAATTGGCAACCATTGCTGAATGCGCTGGTTATCCGTGTGGGAGTCGCGTAGGCTGCCTGGACTTATTTGAGTATACCTATTGCCGCAATCCATTTAGCATTGAGTCACTTTGGTATGCTTCCATAACAAACGGACCGTCCTCGATGATTTCAGCGCATTGGACGCTATTCCGTCATTAATATTTACACACCGAAATGTCATTTAGTCATCCGTGGCGGGTTAGGCCTGCTAGCTTGCTTTCGGGATTATCGCCAGATTTGTCTATTTTGCACTGGATGGGCTAAATTTTTGGATTTAGTTTCAACCGCCGCGTTATTTTTAAGACGCGTGAACAAGGTGCTTCTGGCAGATAGTTGACCTCATATCCCACCAGGCGGCCTTTGATCGGGTATGATTTTCTCTTGACTATTCATCGTGTATCCCAGTGCAAGCGAGAGACGGGATAATCGGTGTGATGACACACCCTTATCTGCTGCCTATTCTATTGCCCTGCAAGCGCGCGTATGGCCGATTTAGTACCTCAAACCCAGCATCATGTTCCTTACGCTGTGCCATTACGACGATAGGGTCCAACCAACAACTCATTCCGGATTGTGGTAATATATATCATTGACTGGCACTCAAACCTTATTGATGGATGGCTTCCTCTGACTCCAGAATCCTTTAACTGCCCTAACCCATAGCGAAAGGAAGCCACGCCCAGCCGCAAAGTCATGGTTCTTGATCCCTGTTTGTCTGGGTTCTTATTCACGAAGCTCGAAGTATAACGATGAACCAGCGTCCACGAGATTCTCTGTCGAGTAAAGCTCGTTGACCCCTATAGCCTGATCACATTGCAATTCTTTTGATTCGGCCCAAATTTAACCAGCCGCAATTCAGTTGATTTTGTGTGTGTCGATTATTGCACCGAGGGTTGATAAATCAGCCTATTTGCAGGCAGCATCCAACCTTTGGTCATTTGGGTCACAGATATCGACTTACCCCGGGTTAATAGAAACACCGTGCGCTTGCAGTGAGTCCTCGACGGGTGAATTATGCGCCGTCTCGTGGTAATGTCTGGCCGTTCTGGGAGTCTTGCACCTTTTAGCCCGGTTCCACCTTACTTGGTCTGTGTGGTCCGCCTTCTCTATTCGCACCTATTTTTCGGTGTTTGCTAGGTGCGAATCTCATCGCTTGGCCGCCCCCCCGTGTTTTTGTTTTCCTTCCTTTATTAAACTCTGACCTTGAAGAGCCGTTTGTGTGTTCTTTGGTGCCCTGGTAACAGGGAGTACTTTTCTTTTCTTTGCCTAGGCTGTTTCATGTGGGGCTAATTGTACCTGGCATTCCGAGTATTATATCGCTTCTTCGAACTTTCGTGACAAGGCGGCCTCATTTCACTGGACTTGGGAGTTGATTTTGCCTTCCATTCTGTATCGTGGCAAATTACGCGGTGGGATTTTTAGCTAGAGGTCACAACATTTCGGCGCGGTTTTTTGAGTTTTGTGGGCGTATATAGTTTATCGCATCGGATAGCCTGTAATTGTTATTCGTGCCTCTGCAACTCTTCGGCCTGTAGGGCGGTATTTGCTTTAAGTTTCAGGCAGCCCCCTCTATTGCAATGGTTTCCTTCGTCCTGGTGCGCGCTGCGGCCTGGCAACAGCAGGTTTAATCGGTTGCAATATTATGTCTACCCGCGATTTTGCCTTAAAAGAAACCGCCTGATCCAGCCAGTCCCCCCAATGATGAGTTAAAACTATATGAAAAAGCAATTTTTAGGTTATTTACTTTATTGACTGGCGTTTTATATGGCACTTTCTAGTATTTGGCACAACATGTTAAAGCATGATCTACAAGTTAACTATCAAAGGAGGCTAGAATTTGGCAGACCTTTCATCCCGCCAACCAGCGCCGCAATGAAAGGTACGAGTCCTGGTAATATGGCATTTATTTTCGTTTACGCAATCGCCAAAGCTAAAGGGCACGGATAACGGCCTAAATTAATCGTTATACGGGCCAATAGAGCGCGGCTTCTGATCCATTCTGCGAGCGCGCACGAAGACATTTACAATAGCGATCTTTTTTTTACTCACCCCGGCCGCTTTTACAGGATACGTTTTTTCTTGAGTTCATGATATACGCCTTCAGACGGATGAAAATTGGAGTTGTTTTGCCGCGGACTAACGGGGTAAAGACGCTATCCCCAGCCGCTGAACGTGGGACTACTTTATGATACTGATTTAACCTATGGCGACGCCACTAAGGCATTTGACTTTAAATTTTCCGCAGAATGATTTGGTGGCGAATTTTTTAGCCTCTCGGCGACACCCTGTTCGAACAAGCGGATAATACTGCGGTTTACTTTGGTGTTCGCAAAATAGCCGCAAAAAAAAGCCGCGAAGTTGGGTTATGCCAGTTTTATCATGCCCTTGTTGACTTAAATTCGTATATTGCCTATTGAACTTCCGGTTATACCGACTACCCTTGGCTGCCTAAAACCGGCTAAAGAAAAAGACATAGTTTGCTTCTCCCGACAAGCCACCAGGCGCTTGTGGCGCTAGGACCGCTCTATGCAACTTATTCTCCCCTCACCTATAACCTGAAGGTCAAGCAGGTGCGGGGGTTCAGAAGCTTGTACGTTCAAATCGATCCCAATACCTTGGACACTCCTACTCTCTATCTCTGCGCGCGCGCAATATGCGCGTATTACCAAGACTTTTATAGATAGAGATCCTTGTTTTTACAGCACATTCGCGTTCCAGCAATACACTGCTATATAGTAGTTTCTTAGTATTGCCTCGTCTCTCTACTACGCTCCAACGGATCTACGCGCTCAACTCTCGTAAGCCAATAATTATACTCGATGCAACAGGGACACAGGCAATCGTATGGCCAGAAATCACAAGAGAATAAAAAGAGCTCGCAATGGACACAAGCAAACACAGGCGTCTTAACAACACACTTATTCACCATGACGTGACGTAACCGTGATTTTTCAATCTCGCTAAAAGCCGTCTCATTAATTTCTAGTCTTACTATTCTATATTTATCTTATCTGAGCTAAGTTATTTGCTGATGCTTCACAAGCACCAATAATATAACTTACCCACACGGACTTAATAGTTACAAACCCTGGACTCAACTTAATACCGTTCATACCCTAGATGCTATAGCGTTTTAGTGCTTGTCTCGCTTCACCCTTGAGTGGTCGCACACGCATGCATCTTGGCGCAAATCTTTACACAATGCCCCATGCTTGACGTGTGTTCGCGTAGACTTGCTCGATGGATGATGTTGGTGCGGCGTTTGGGCAGCGCAGGTTGGACAACGTTTGCTCCCCATCATTCAGTCAAGCCTTGATTGGCCAGTGGCTAAGAACCCATGCCACGTTTAGGCTATTACGTCAGCTTTTCTGTGTGACGTGGCGCAAAGGGTAAAAAGAACCACGCTCGACTCTTTCGCCGCAACAACATGATGCCTTATACGTCTAGCCCTTGCGTGGTTTTGTTCATTAAGCAATGGGGTATTTCACGGTGATGTTGCACCGTTTCTTGATCCTGTGCGCTGCCAGAGATTTCGTCTGGTTTGCCCACCCCAGAGTTTTTTCGAAAAACTAGACTGTCGAGACATTCGTGCCCACAACCGCTGGGAATGTAGCGCCGCGCTGGGCCCAGATTAATGACTGGCAAGCGCTACGCGCTCTTGCAGTGAACACCTAATATGGCCAGTCTTGGCTGGTGTGTTGATGTACTGGCTGATTTACACCAGCTATTTTAGACAGTGAATTCTTTCAATTTGGACAGCCGCACCTTTTCTTGTTGGCCGGTCACTTGAACTCACCCTACCGCTCGCACTTACCCTAGCTAGGTCCACTGCTGAATACTAAACCGCTTGAGACTAGAAGTGATGAATCGGAACCACTCGTATGATCCCGCCACAGTATTTAGGCATGCGCTTGAGTTTGTTCATTTTGGGTGCAGGTGTTAGGTTTTCTCGGTTTTGCGCCCTTGATACTTGACCTGTTTTTCATTCCCTAGTCATGCACAAATCAGCTCTTAAACTATCAATCTCTGCATTACCCTCGTGCACTGTCATTGCCCTTAAACTATTGATTTTTCTGAAGGTTCAGCAGGTGTGGCCGTTGAAGAAAGGCGCGCATATTCCTGAACCAAAACATTCAATATAAAAGTCGACCAGGGATAAATGCTAAGTCAAGGCGCTCGCTCTTTATTTGGATGGATAGTTCAGATTGGAAACAAGCAAAGCAAATTTTGTGTGGTTTTCAATGCCGATTAAGTGATGGACTATGTGATGTACGCCAAAACTCAGTTATTCGCCGCTTTAAAACAGAACAGCATATTAACCCTGCGCATTCACGGCCTTGTCTTTCATCAAGTATTATTGCTTAGAAAACGAATTGATTGCCTCATTAACCAACACGACGGGGTCGGGGGTACTTAGACCCGTGTTTCTAGTGGGTATGAATTAGCGACATAGCAAATTAAACGGTTTGGACTGAGATTGGAGCGGGTTTGGCGATTTAGACGGGCATTTGGACAATCTTAAAAAATGCTCGCGGCCTATGGTTGGGCTTAAGTTATGCTTTTTGAAAAAACAGGTTTTACATACTGCTTAGCCATCTTCACTATTGTTTAAAACAAGCCACAGCATGTGCATTGTGACTGTTTTATTCAAGTATACAAATGGTTTTAATGGGGCGTGGTAACTCGCAGTAATCTGCGGTCGTATGCTCGGGTGATCACAATGGAATCTTGGGGTGTCATAGACTCAATTGAGAAGTTAATAAGCCATCATAAGGTAGACTCGTATCGTTAGGCGTCTGTGAAGGATAACGGGCAATCTCTACCTTTCCGTGGGAATTAGGTATGCAGTATGTCAGCAAGAAGGGTCTTATAAGCAATTGTTAATGCGCCGTGTGAACAGCGGGTTCATAAATTAGCACTAGGCAGTCAGCAGGCATTCGTTTTACACTCCTGTGTACTAACGCACGGCTACATGTCATCTTGTGAGACATGAGCATGCTCCATAACTTGATGGGGCTCGGGCACTCGTATCTCTTTGTGCAGATTAACCCATATGGCCACGTTAGGTTAACCCCAGCGCCGCGTGCGACCAGTTGCTCTTGAATCAAGCTTCACATGGCGCAGATATCCCTGCACATAGTCTAGTGACTTTCTTCACTAGTTTTCCGCTATCGCTGGCTTCTCCCCCGCAATCAGGCTTTAGATATTAGTAGTTAGGCCGCCACCGTGGAATTTTCTGGTCTTCCGGCTTGCTGGGCTTTTCTATTTTATAGGATTTTGCTCGATGTTACATCATACAAATTCACCTCAGCTTGTCGGCAGTTCGAAGATAAGCGTGAGTGGCAAGCCAATGTACCACGCTAAAGTCACACTCCATTTTTTAACCAGACGCTCATGTATGGTTATTATTACCCAGCGGCGATATGGGCCCATCGGCTGATCAGATTTGGAAGGGTTAATTTACCGCATGAGTCTATAGTGTTCGATATTATTAATTATGTACTTTAGATGATATACTTAGTGGTAATGGTCATAAACGGGCTGGTCCATATCCACTACACATATTTTTGATTAGAGCAGGTCCATCTCGGCTAGTTACCGTCGATTAATATTAAACTGACATGTCTCTCATTAAACCAAAGGTAACGTATCAGTGATGTTTATTCAGACTTGTAAGCGATCACTGGTTGGGGGTTCATCACACGCATCGGGCAATCTTAGGCCGTGGTGGCATGGCGCACGTATACCACACCTGCCAAAACTTGGCATTCGGATTACTCCATAACTGCTATCCCATGCCTCGTACCACTGGCACCAGTTGTTTTGCTATGCGTGATGCACGAGTGTCAGGCCAATTTGTCATTATTGGCTTATCACTTCATAATTAACGTTCCGGCGGGATATGGTGTTTCTATTAACAGACTTTATCAGCCCTCTTAATCTTTAAATCCGGCTTGCAGTGCGGCGGTTAAGAAGCGGCAGCGCCATGTCACCCCAACGGAACAAGATAGGCAACAACTTGCCTTTGGATTGCGTCCACATTGCCTTGTAAAAGGCCGCATCACCGTATTTTTCGGCTGGTAACTTCAACTCTTGCCCAGGCATTGGTATCAATTGTTAAAATGAGCGGCAATCTGACCAGCCGTCTAATCGGTAAATTTTCATCATTCAATTTACGTTCCCGGGCGACGTTACTTGCTCTTTAATGAAATGTTAGAATGACATATCCCATGCTTGAGTTAAAGGTAGGTTTTTACAAAACGACTCGAGCTGAGCAGATGTGTCAATAAAATAAGCGCCCGGCCGAATAAGACGCCGCAGGTTTTGAAAATACTCTTTGTTGCCTGTTTCACTTCAGACTCCGTGCTGTGCCATAAATAGGTGGGAGTCGAATGGGTACCAGCTTTTATCACGGCACCACTGAAGTAAATACACGGCTCAGTTTTTATCGTTTTTACTTGCGATAATAGCGTTATTCTGATAACGATAAAAAATCTATGCCAGAATTTTTTTCACGGTTTTTCTGCATGTCGATTCTGCCGTCGCAAATTGAAAGCCAACAAAATGTTGGTTTTACCGGTATCAACTATTATGAGTTTTTTTTTACTCCATTTCGAGCACCACTCGACCTCTGGGTGTTTGAGGTGTCTGATATGCTCATCTTACGCACTCGCGAATGTTTATGCCGACGAAAACATTCATGGATAAGTGCGCAGGCTAAGAAAAAACCCCGGTCCGATATAAAAAGTCAGCCACGTATTTCACCCATAGCCAGGTTAACCAATGCTATCAAAACACTTCTCGCGTAACAATAATCAATAGCTCAAGAGATTACCACGTCTGACCGTACGATTAACCCCTAACTGGTCCGTAATATTGCTTCAGTCCTAGGCTTCGAGGTTTACATAAAGAGCTGTCCTGATGGAACCGCTCTTATGTCGTATAATTGGAACAGGTCCTCAGTCACTTGAACAGATAAGCTGTTATTGTACGGGCGGCAAGGAGGTTCAGGGCTGGCGACCTATAGGTGAAGGTGTGGAAAGCAGCTGGATGAGGAAAAAAGTAACTTTGAATCGCACCATTTCATGTAAATCAATTACCAACTGTGGGTTTATATGATTGAGCAACCTCTCACTCTAGGCGAGCGGTTTCGGCTGAGTAATAGCTAACCAATCACCGGTAATGAAGTGATAAA
>Ga0163217_1065612_pt1 | contig 10603 bp, 13 predicted proteins | sample SynspAceP_FD_185933 | JGI IMG/M metagenome (GOLD analysis project Ga0163217, IMG submission 185933) | Saline lake microbial communities from Ace Lake in Antarctica - Synechococcus sp. Ace-P (PacBio error correction) | ecosystem: Environmental > Aquatic > Non-marine Saline and Alkaline > Saline ... | reverse complement strand
CGTATTCCGCGTCCTCGGTCAGTTCCAAATCGCGCATGTCTAACCCAATTGACAAGTACCAACTGAGCCACGGCACCTGTATCACCTTTATCGCCTTTGTGCCTCCAGTTGCGCAACCAGTAGCCTCGGTACACCTTGGATTCCTTGTGCACCATCAGCACCTGTAGCCTCCAGTATCACCAGTTCTCCTTGGCATTCCACTGAATAACCCTGTATTCACATTGTCAACCTGTAGCGACCAGTAGCTCCGTCGTTTCCGTTCTGTTTCCATTCGGTACCAGCGGCCACCCTGTATCCCCTTTGTCTCAGTTGCCTCCGTAGCACCTGTGCACCGCGTTTCGCTGTTCCATCAGTACCAGCGGGCACCTGATCACCTTTATCGCCTTTGTCTCCAGTTGCACCAGTAGGCTCGGTTCTACACCTTGAATACCTTGGTCCACCAGCTTCTCTCCTTGGATCCCTTGGATCCCCTGCTATTCCCTGCGTCACCGGTAGAAACCAGTCAGCTCCGGTGTTACCCCGTATCTCCTTTTCAACTTGGATCCTTGGTCTCCGGTCTTCCCTTGAATTACCTGAATTCCCTGTATTCCCTGGTCACCTGTTCAGCACCAGTGGTCTCCGGCTTTCTCCAGGTATTTCCTTTTTTCACCTCTGAATACCTTGGATACCCCTGGTTCTCCAGTTCTCACCCTTAACCCCTTGGAACCTTTGTATTTCCTTAGGTCACCTTTTGTTGCGCCAGTGGCTCCAGTAATTTCACCAGATGGCTCCCATCATTTCCGGTCATCATACCATTGTTTCCAGTCTGCACCAGTTGCACCATCTGCTCCTGTGCTCCGTTTATTCTCCCATAGTTCCTGCGGCACCTGTGGCTCCTGATAGCACCCCAGTGCACGTTCGTTTCCGCTCTTGTTCCATCAGTACCTGCTGGCACCCTATATTCCACCCTTCTATTCGCTTTGTCTCAGTATGCACCAGTAAGCCTCCGTTACACCGTTAACGTTCCGGTCTATTCCCATTGGTACCTGCGCACAGTTTCAACCTGTGTATTCCTTGATCGTCCTTGCTAGCAACCAGTGGCTCCGCGTGGTTACCCGTATCTCTTTTTCAACCTTGGATCCCTGTCGTCACCAGTCTTCACCTTGAATACCTTGGATTCCCTGGTTCACCGTGTTTTCACCCTTACCCCTTGGATTACCTGTATTCCTGATCACCTGCTTAGCACCAGTGGCTATCCCGGTCTCACCTTGGATTCCTTGTTCACCAGTTTCTCCTTTATCTCCGTTTATCTCCTTTGTTCACCTTTGGTCGCCGGTTCTCCTTGATTTCCCTGAATACCCTGTTATTCCTTGGTTCACCTGTAGCAACCAGTGGCTCCATCATTTCCATTGTTCCATCAGTAGCCTGGCGGCACCTATAAACTTTTATCGACTTTGTGCTCCAGTGCACCAGTAGCTCCGGTTAACCCTTGGATTCCCATTGGGGCACATCAGCCACCATCAGCCACCTGTAGCACCCAGTATCACACAGTTTCACCCCTGTATTCCCTGAATACCTTGTATCCTGGTCTTCCTGTAGCACGCGTTCGTTTCCCGTCTGTTCCATCAGTAACCTGCGACACCTGTATCACCTGTTGTTCTCCAGTTGCCACTCATAGCTCCGGAATACACCTGATTTCCCCTCCATGGGCACCATCAGCACCTTGTAGCTCCAGTAATCACCTGTTTCTCCTTGGATTCCCTGAAATACCCTGCTAGTTCCGTTTTGCAGTCACCTGTAGCACCTGCTGGCACGTACGTTCCGTCGCTGTTCCATCCCAGTACCACCAAGCACACGGCACCTGGTACTCACCCTCTTATCGCCTTTGTCTCCAGTCTGCACAGTATAGCTCCCCGGTTACTATCCACTTGAAATTCCCTGAGCGCAGTGGCTCCAAGCTCCCGTCGTTACCGTCTGTCCATTTCCGGTTACCCACGCGGCACCTGGTATCCCCTTTGTCTCCAGTTTTGCACCAGTAGCTCCGGTTACCACCTCGTCGTTTTCCGTCTATGTCCGATTCAGGTTACCTGCCGCACCCAGTTTCACCTCCTGTATTCCTTGTTTCCCCTTGTAGCAACCAGTTGCTCCCCAGTCGCCACCTAGCCGGCACCATCTTTCCATGTCCCATTCCCCGTCACCTTGCGGGCAACCTGTATCCATTCCTTTTATTTTCCTCATCACCCTGAATACCTTAGACGCTCACCGGTTTCACCAGTAGCACCCAAGTTTAAACCGTCGTTTCCGTCTTGTTTCCATTCGTTACTATTGCGAGTACCTTAAGAAGTATCACCTTTATCGCCTTTGTCTCCCAGTTTGCACCAGTAGCTCCGGTTACCACCCGTCGTTTCCGTCTACCTGCATCGAGCGCCATTGGCGCTTCCAGTTGCACCCTGGGTCTGCCACCCAGTGGCACCCGTTCGTCTTGGATTCCTGAACTACCCTGAGTCCGGTTTCACCAGTTTGCCTTCCAGGTGTCGCACCATCATTTCCATTTAGTCCCCATGGTACCTGCGGCACTGTATACTCCTTTTTCCCCTGAATAACCTTGAAGCTCCGGTTTCACCCAAGTAGCACCAGTTAAAACCGTCGTTTCGTTTTTCCATTAGTACCAGCGGGTACTGTTAATCACTTGTATCGCCTGCATCTCAGTGTTTTGCACCAGTTAAGCTCTCCAGTTATAACCGTCGTTTTTTCCGTCTATTACCATTGGTTCCAGTCTGCACCCAGTTGACCCCTACAGATGGGCAACCATCATTTCCACACGTTCTGTCCCACATCAATCACCGGAATACCGTTCGCTCCTGTAGCACCTGACATATACTATGTTAGCTCCGGTACTACATCTCCAGTTGCTCCAGTCGCAACCTTGTGGCACCATAATCTCATTTCCTCAATGCCATCTCAACCTCTTTCTGGTTCCGAAGCACCTGTAGCACCGCGTCTGCCCTCACCGATCAACCACCATTTATTCCATCCGGCACCAGTTTCAACCGGTATCACCTGGACTCCTTTTTTCACCAGCTATCACCTTTTGCTCCGATCTATTCCGTTGGTCCTGCAGGCACCCAGTATCACCTGTGGCACCATCATTTCCATTATTTGTTCACCATTGGTACCTGTTGCTCCTGTAGCACCTTGAATACCTTGTGCTCCGTTTCACCAGTTGCTCCAGTGCGCCACCTGTGGCACCCATCATTTCCCTGCATCACCTTTATGTCGACAGTGCACCTGGTAGCACCGGTTGCTCCATCACCACATTTATTCCATCGGCACCAGTTTCACCGGTATTCACTATGGGCTCCCCTTTTCACAGTATCACCTTTTGCTCCGTCTTATTCGTTGGTTACACTGCAGCGCCCCAGTTATCACTTTAGGCCACCATCATTACCATCCTATACCGTGGTTCCTGTTGCGCCTGTTAGCGCCCGATTGCCCCAGTGGCACCCCATCATTTCCATTCTATTCCATTGCGTTTCCGGCTGGCTCCTGACACCAGTGGCACCTGTATTACCAGTTCTCCTTTCTTCACCAGTATCACCTTTAGCGCATCTAATCCATCTATACCGTGGTTCCTGCGTTGCGCCCTGTAGCACCAGTTGCTCCATTCAATTCCGTTCGCGTTCCTTGCCAGCCACCTTTTTCACCAGTAGCACCAGTTGCTCCACAACACCATTTTATTTCCATCTGCTTCCCTGTAAGCGTCCGTCAAATTCCGTTGTTCCTTGCCAGTACCCGTTTGCTCCGGTGGTCACTTTGTCGCCTTTCGCTCCAGTTATACTAATACCTAATTTGCGTCCTTGGAGCGCCTGCTTGCCCCTGTGGCACCATCATTTCCATCTATTCCATTGGTTCACGGCTGCTCCTGTAGCACCAGTGCGCACCTGATACCAGTTTCCTCCTTTTTCACCCAGTATCACCTTCTATCGCATCAAATTCCATTCGTATACCGTTGGTTCCGGCTTGCGCCTGTAGCACCAAGTTGCTCCATCAACACCACTTTTATTCCATCTGCCTCCTGTAGCTCCGTCAAATTCCGTTTGGTTCCTGCAGTTACCCCGTTGCTCCCGTGTCACCTTTGTCGCCTTTCGCTCCCAGTTATTACTATACTATTGGTTCCCTTGAGCGCCTGCGTTTGCCCAGTGGCTCTGTGTCGCCCTTGTTCGCCTTTTGGGTCTCCCTTTCAGCTTCCATTAGCACCCAGTAGACCCTTGGGCACCGGTTATACTAATTAACCTTATTTGGTCCCTGTGGCTCCGGGCTATCACCTTTCGTCTACCTTTTTCCACCAGTATCACCTTTAGTGCCACATTTCCATTCTATACCGTTGGTTCCTGTTGCGCCTGTTAGCACCAGTTGCTCCATCAAATTCCGTTGATTTCCTGCAGCGCCTTGTTTGCTTCCTGTTAGCACCGGTTGCTCCCATTCAACACCATTTATTCCATCTTGCTCCGTAGCCTTCCGTGGTTCCCGCTGTACCCACAGTTGCTCTCTGTGGCACCTGATTACCTGTTTCTCTTTTTCACCAGTATCACCTTTAGCGCCATCAATTCCCATCTATACCGTGGTTCCTGTTGCGGCCTGTAGCACCAGTTTGCTCCATCTAGTACCGTTGGTTCCTCGTTGCGCCTGTCAGCACCAGGATTGCCTCATCAATTCCGTTGGTTCCTGCAGCACCTGTTGCTCCATCAACACCATTGGTATCCATCTGTCCGGTAGCTTCCGTCAATTCCGTTGGTCCCGCCCAATGTTTACCAGTCCGCTCCAGTGTGCGACCAGGTTAAAACCCGTTCGTTTCCGTTTGTCCTGCCAGCACCGTCATTTCCTGATTCACTCTTGTCCGAACAGCGCACCTTGATGGCGCCTGTAGCAACCGTCAATTACCATTTAGTGCCTGTTTGCTCCAGCTATCTCCTTTGTCCGCCTTTCGCTTCCAGTTATACCCTAAACCTATTGCGTCCTTGCAGACCCCAGTGGCCCCCAGTGGCCTCCTAGTTATTCTCCTTTATCACCTTTGTCTCTTTGTCTCCTTTTTTCTCCATTGGCCACCTGTAGGTCCTTGAGCACCGGTACACACTTATACCTATCGGTCCCTGTGCAACCCAGTAGCTCCGCCGTCTATACCGTGTCGTTTTCCCGTCTCATACCATTGCGAGTTCCCAGTTGCACCAGTTGCCCCAGTGGCACCCATCCCATTTTACCATTTGTCTCCCAATTGTACCCTGCGCCTCTGCCTCTCTGTAGCACCTTGAATACCTGTGCTCCGGGTTTTCCACCAGTTGCTCGAGTCGTGCACCTCTTACGGTGCAACCCAATCAGATTACGTTCCTGCATCCACCTTTTGGTCCGAATACGTCAGCCCACCCTTTGACTAGCCACCCGAGCGAGACCTATGCTCACCTCCTATTCCTCCCAACAACCCCATTTATGCCTCCCATCCCGCGCACCAGGCTCACTCACCCTGGTATTGCCACCTTTTGGCTCCCTTTTTCACCCGGAGCGGTATAACCCTTTTTGCCCGGTCCGTCTATTTCCCCGTTGGTTTCCTGTAGCACCAGTATCACCTTTAGCACCATTCATTACCATCGTATACCGTGGTTCCTGTTAGCGCCCTGCTAGCGCCCGAATTCGCCCCGAGTCGGCACATCATTTTCCGTCTATTCCATGGTTCCGGCTATGCTCCCTCGTCGGTGTCCGCCCTGCGTCGTCGCGAAACCACCGCGCCCACCGTCACATTACCATTAGTGCCGTGTTGCTCCCAGTATACTCCTTGTCGCAACCTTTTCGCTCCAGTTAACTACCATACCTAATTTGGTCCCTTTGAGCGCCTGTTTGCCCCCTGTGGCTCCCTGTATCCCCTTTATCTCCTTGTCTCCCTATAGCTCCATTAGCACCAGTAGGAACCCTGGGCACCGTTATACAATTACCTATTCGTCCCTGTGCTCCGGTACACCTTGTCTCCTTTTTTCACCAGTACTCACCTTTTAGCGCCATCATTTTCCATCTATACCGTTAGTTCCTGTTTGCTTCCTCGTGCACCAGTGAGCACACCCGTCGTTATCCCACAATTACCATTTAATTCCATCGGTTCCCCAGTAGCTCCCGTCCAATTCCGTTTCAATTCCGTATGGTTCCTGCGTACCCGTTGCTCCTGTGGCACTGTATCACCTTTGTCTCCTTTTTCACCAGTATCCACCTTTCTAGCGCCATTTCAATTCCATCATATACCGTCCTGGTTGCCAGCCAAGACTCTTTGTGCTCCATCAACACCACTTCTAATTCCATTCGGGCTCCCAGCTTGCACCCAGTAGGCGCCCGTCCAATCTCCGTTCGGTCTCCTGCCTGTACCGTTTGCACCAGTTGCACCATTTCATTTCCATTTGTTTTCCTGTCCAGGGCACCAGTTATTGCCTTTGGTCCCTGTGGACCAGTTGCTCCGTCTGCGCCAGTTAAAGTCCCGATTCGGGACCTTGAGCACCGGGAGTTTGCCTTCCCATCGGGCACCGCTCTTATTTCCTGTCGGACCCAGTAAGTCCGATTGGACCCTGAGCTCCCGGTTGGCACCCGTTAATTTCCATTATTTCCTCCCAGCACCAGTTATCTTGCCTTTGCCCACCATCGATTTACCCTGCTTGCACTCAGTGATCTCCCTTTTCGGCACCAGTTCTGCACCATCTAACTTACTTCCTTTGCTCTTTTTTGGACCAGTTGCGGCCTCGTTCTGCCGCCCGGGTAAGTCAATTAGGAGCCTGAGCTCCAGTTTTGCGTCCACCGTGCCAGCTTCCTGCTCTTGCTCCCCGCAGCTATCCACCTTTTGGCCCTGCAGCACCTGTTAGCTCCTGTACTAGGTACCGATCGCCGTTTGCCTGTGTCATGCGACCTTTTTTGGTCTGCGCCTGCACCTGTATGAACTCCATGCGTTGCCTTCCTAGTATCCCTCTTACTCGGTCCGGCATGCTCCATCAATTTCCCATCATTTCCGTCAGCCACCAGTATCTCCTTGGCGCCTGTACGCCTCCCATTATTCCCCATCCGACACCATCCTCTACCAGGAAATACCGGAGCCCCTTGGGGCCCCAAACTAGATTTTGATTGTCGTAAATTTTGTACCGTCTGTAAGTTGAAAAGTAAATGTTCCGTTTGCCGTTGTCGCCTGTAGATTGCTATGCCACGCCTCCAGTAGCAGTTGAACCCGCCTGAACAAATGGTTCTTCCATACAGTCCCGTTGTAAAAGAAAAACACATTGTTGCATTGGGTATTAAAATAACCATTGCCCCCGCTGAGCGGTTTAATACCCTTGCGATTTTGAGCGCTGGTAACCTCTTATGAGTCAACGAAATGCTTTTTCGCGGACTTTCCCAGTTTCAACTATAAGAAAGCTGAATTATTTGCTGTTGGGCATTTTCCCAATTTTAACTTGAGCAGGATAATATGGCACTACTCACCATCTCTTACCAAGAAATAAGAAAAGTAATTTTTAAAGTCCATTCAGGCTACCGTAATTAGGAGTCAACGACCTATATCAAACCCAAAATTAATTGTTCCTAATTACCCTAATGTTACACACGACATTGTTTCCGTGAACGAGGGCATAAAAACTTCGTTGCTGATTACTAGCAGTATTGAAAATTTTGGACTATACATATTGCAGTTGCGGATCCGACTGCAAAATAATGATAAGAATAAAACCTACAAATATTAGAATTCACTGGTTTTCGCCGTTATATTTATGGGAAGTTTTGGGGAATAAGCAATATTAATTTTACAAAGGCCACTTAAAAAAAGGACCCCTTGATTTTTAATTGGGCCATATTGTTGCCAAAACTTATAGGATTTAATGTTTTAAGGAGTTCTCTCCCCAAATAGCTATCGGATGCTAAAAACCGACAAGATCGACTGAACCCTTAAAAAAGTGGTCACTGTTCCAATGACGATTTTCGACTCCCCGCTCAATACGCCCGTTCACTTTTTTCGGTGATCCTGAGACGTAGCGATAAAGTCAACTCCGTTTGAACCTTTTTAATGCTCACTGTTCCCACTACGATTTTCGACTTCCGCTCAATCTTCCGGTTCCCACCTTCTTTCCGGCGTTTGACTGAGCCGTTGTCCCGATGTCACCAGGCACTTTCAACTTTGAACCCTTGAACTTGCCAACTTTGAAAACCCTCGATTTTAGTGCTTCCCAAGTACCACTACGATTTTTCGACTCCGCCTCAATTCGCCCCCGTTCACTTTTTTCCCGGGTGACTGAGCGTAGCCGGAAAGTCACTCGTTTTGTAACCTTTTTAGTTGCTTCCCTGTTCACTACGATTTTCGGACTCCGCTCCAATCTCCCGTTCACTTCTTTCGGTGGACTGAGCGTGCCGATGTCACAGGCCACTTTTCAACTCTTGAACCTTGGACTTGCCAACCTTGAAAACTTTTGAACCTTGCAAACCTGGGGTTTTAGCTGTTCCAAGTACAAGAAACCCCTGATAATTAAGTTTAAGGCTTTCATCTCAATAATATAAAAATAACGCATCCCATTTGGGAAGGGCCGGCTCTCCTACCCGGTCCACACATGACCCACAATAATATATTATTTTAAGATGCCTTTATGGAGTAGCCTCCCGTATAAAGATCGCTCGATCTCGGTCTACTGGCTTTTTCTTAAAAGTGTCACCACTTGCCTCCTCTCTAGCAAGACTCCACCCTTGACTTACCGTGTGATATCGTTCTTATCTGACCCCGTTTCGGTTAAAATACTGAATTGATATCGTCATCGGATAATTCCAATTCTCAATATAAAGGGGCATCGTTTACGCCATTCCATTGGGCGTTACCAAAAGTTAATTTGTCCTCCCCAGACGTAAAAAGCAATCTTGCCCGTGCCTCGGAGGCGGCAAGGTCTCGAAACTGCGTAATTGTCCGGTATAAAATTATCCCGAAGTTTACAAAATCCCGAGTGTGCTCAGGATCAGAACATCGCCCACCTAAAGGAGCTCGCAGCCCTTCCATTAAACACCCAATAAAAATCTGCGCCCCCCAAATGCTTGCCATATCTCTATCCGGGGATTGCTATCTTCCGGCCACATACCTTCCAGTGGTAAAAAGCGCGCTGAGACGCCATCATTACTTGCCACTTTTTTTCGTCCCGCTTGATCTGTGGGTGAAAATACCTCGAACGACGACACCTCTTGGCACTCTCCCATATAACTGCCAAATTCCACCTACTAATAGCGGCCCATGTTCCCTGGGCTTTTAATTGATATCCAGTTAGGCCGTTACAATCAAAAGACATTCTGGGAAAGGTGGCCCGTGTGCAGTGCTTATGGTGGCGGCATTTCCAACATACTAATAGCTGCACACTTTGGCAATATAAGAATGAGCCGGCTGTGCTACTTGAGCGGTCAGGGATTCGTTTTAATTGTCGCATTCGCCCACAGGAAAAATAAAACTTCTGTTTCGTTATTGAATGGCACCATAGCCGTCTACTTTTTGGAAAGATCGCCCTCTCCACAGTAAAAAAGGGCATCTTGCCAGAAAATTTAAAATAAATATCGTCCTGTTGTGCCCCTTGCGGGTCATAAATGCGTTGGCCCGCCCACCAAAATTGGTATTGGAGTGCTTAACGCTGACCCATGCGTGCTTGAGCATCAACACCACAATGTTTCATTCGGCGAATCTCGGTATCGCAGGCAATCACGGGCATAAAGGCACCTGAGAACACTTGATCACTCCGGCTACTCTCACACCACCTGCGCGCAGGCCCCAAATTTTGGTCAAACGGCACAGCGGACATTGCTTGCGATTCAGAATCGACCGGCATGAAACCCTACTGCTGTCCTTCATCGTGGATACGGATGTTACCACTATTTGTACAGGGCCGTTTTGCGGCGCCTCTAGGCCTTGCGCTTCCCAGTTCAAAAAACCAATACGAGTAGTAGAATCGGACGTTTCTTCATATTCTTAAGAACCAATTTACTTTTAAGTGCTACTAATTTTCTGTAATAATGCCCCTTTTAATTTCATTTCCTATGGTCCTTGCGCGTGGGAGGCGTACGTGGTGCCCAGTTCTGTGGACAGCGGAATTCCGTTTTTCATTTTTAGGCTTGATCTTATCTTCTTTTCCTGCTCTGGGTATGGAGGAAACCAATTCCTCTATTTTCTTCGAGGTTATTTATGGCTCTTGTGTTTAGCGTTCCCAATTGTCCATTCAGATTACTACTCTTGAGGGCCTGACTTAATACCTGGTACAAAATGGGGTTATTGTTTGACAAATAGCTTGCGGACTTCCCTTCAAACTTGTAAAATCACATAATCTTTTCTTTTAAACTGAGTGGCCTGAAAAAAATCATTTTGAAAAAACGTAATCGGATAGGTAGGTGCTCACCATCTTAATAAACAAAAAAAAAAAAAAAAAAAAAACAAAAAAAAAAAATAAAAATAAAAAACAAAAAATCAAACGCAAAAAATGACACGCTAAAAAAAAAACAAAATAAAAAAAACAAAAACAAAACCAAAGAAAAAAAAACCAAATAAAAAACAAAAAAAAAAAAATAAAAAAAAAAAAAAACAAAAACAAAA
>Ga0163217_1057400_pt1 | contig 10603 bp, 15 predicted proteins | sample SynspAceP_FD_185933 | JGI IMG/M metagenome (GOLD analysis project Ga0163217, IMG submission 185933) | Saline lake microbial communities from Ace Lake in Antarctica - Synechococcus sp. Ace-P (PacBio error correction) | ecosystem: Environmental > Aquatic > Non-marine Saline and Alkaline > Saline ... | reverse complement strand
CAGGCTGCACGGGATAAGGGTTCCTGGGTGGTTTTGGTTGAGATGGAAGATTCCTTCAGCCAATCCACAAGTGGCAATTCCAGCTGTTAATGCGTCAAGCATTGAATCATTGCGCCATGTGAAATGTTGTCCTGTGGCTGAACTTCACACGGACGTCAGGGTTCAAAAAACCAATGGCTTATAACAGATGTTGTAGGTACTAGGTTACTGTGCTGGATAACAACGTGTCCTTTAATAAAGTAAGAGGTTTAATTGGTTCCTGTACAATGAAAATGATTGAGTTTGATTATCATATGAACAAACGACTTGGGTAAAATGGTCTCATCCTGGATGTTACTGTAAGGTCTAGGGGTGTTATGGGAAATGTTCAATGTGTATGCAAAAGACCCAGAAAACAATTTCTGATGCTAAACGAGATTGGTCGTGCTGGTTAAGGATTAGTGAGTTTCAAACAGCTTGTTTACGCTTGCATGTGGCAATGGTGCCAATGAAGTTTTGGGGATAGTGTTAAATGATTGGGAAAGTGAAATTGTAAAATTTAAAGGAAAGTAACCGCATGTATCACTTGTTGGCGAACATGTTGTGGAACCAACCAAACGTTTTTTATCATGCTAAAAGTGAGAAATACGAACGAAGCTTAATTTCAAATTAGAGGAACGTAACTATATATTAAATTATGGCGTCGCATTACGAAGCAACACTATACGAAAACCCTTAGTACTCCGGAAATAAAGGATAACCACGATGTAACGTGGACATTGCTGCTCCGCGTAGAAGGGAGGCCAATAGCATTGGTGGATTTGTATTTTCCATGCATTAGCCGCATTCCTATGGTGGTTGGCTGTATTATTTACACGCCGACAACAGGTATCGGTACATGGGGATTGAATAAAACTGTGGGCTGGCCTGGGATATTACCAACTTGTTTGGTGGGTAGGTTTGGCACGCAGGAACATTGATCTCCGCGGTATATTTTACTGTTTAGGCAGAAATGGAGAATGGCTATTAACCGTTCTGCTGGAGGCGATGACCATATTCTCGGTTATTCAAGCGGGAATTTGTTCCTATTTATTCACAGGGCGTCCTTGGTTGGCTTATTGGGTTTGGCTATACCAAATCAATTGGATCATTGTGAGGTAAACTTTTAATTCACCTTCTGCTTTGGGATGTATTTGCGATATCTAACTTACCTTTCAGTTTCCTTGTTTTCTGGTGGAACTGGATTGTTGCCGGATTTCGCCATGATTCGGGATTCGAGCGCGTAAGACCTGTTTCAAAAGAAAATATATAGCTTGATAAGTTTTGGATGGTCAGGGCGTGCCAAGGATTGCAGCGTTTTGAAAGAAGTTTCCTTGGTCTTGGCCGGTTTGGCTACACATTGGTGCTTTCTTGTACATACTGATTGCTATCCTTTGACTTATTGCTTACATCGGTTATCCCTGGGTGGCATACAACAATATTTCCCATATTTCGTTGCTGGGGCTATTTCTCAGGTTTCGCAATGTGAATACCTTGTTAATCATCATGAGGAAGGTATGCTCATTTGGAATCATTATATTACAGTTACAACAATAGAGTTGGATGAACATAGTTATAATGTGACTGGTTCTAATAGTTTGGTTGTGCTTATATTACAGAGTTGTTTATGGCTTGGTATTTCCGGAGTTGAATATGAGCAGTATGCTTCTTAAATAGGGCACTGGACCTTACTGGTGGCTTCAATGGCAACTGGACCTTACTGGTGGGCCTTATTGGGCAATGATGACCTGAACGTGTTTCTCTCCGCAGTTTTATGTGGTTCAAAAAGCTTTAGGACGAGTATTTATGTTTTTTCTTTCCTTTATTTTCTAGCGTGGTAAAACATTTAGGGATGTTGGTTCGAAAGCGTTTTTGTAATTATCGTAACTTCATTTACACCGAGATTAACCTCCGTCTTCAGGACAATGTTCTCTCCAACTTTTGTTTGGATATAGGAATTTTTAATTGGAACGATAGGGATTCTTCTTTGTGTTATTCTTATTGTATGGGCCAGAACTCTTCCCTGAATTGCTCAGGCAGAGGCTGAAGTCTATTTAAAGTCTTCCGGTGAGAAGTATAAAAAATTTTGAGGGATGCAGGTAAAACCTTTGTATGAAATTACCAAAAATGTTGAAAAACAGGGGTTTAAGGAAAAAGAACCTATCACTGATGATGTTTTATGGAGAGAGGTTGTACGGCCAAAGGTGATAAGCAAGGTGTTTCTGAACTTTTAGGTACTATAGGAACATTTGATCCTACTTCACAGGAGGCTGATGACTTTGAAAAAGATTAAAGGTTATAGGGCCTCAAATGGAAAAGCCCACTTTGAATCAAATAGGAATATTTACATTCGCGCCACCAGGCTGCCGACGTTATGACCAATAAGGAATACGAATTCTGTTGGATTCTATTACGAATCGTTCCCAGGCAGGGCACAAAGAGACGATTTGGGCAGCGACAGCAAACAGATTGTTTAAAAAGTAATAAGAAATAATTTATTGGCGTCGAAAGTTCTTATACATGCATTTATAATGATGGACGATGTGCTAATGCATTGCTTTAAAAGGGTAAAAGCGGGCGAAGCAATTTCCATTATAGAGGAGGTTTAATTTGTCCTTTTCCAGTACATGGTTTAGGACAAAGCTATGGGGGCTTGCGCCCACAAGGATTGCAATTACATCCTTATGTATGGATGTGTTGGTCTTGCTGTATCCATTGTGATTGATGAATTATATTCATTGATCCATGGATGGCCACAGGACATTGGAGGTTAAAGCCAAGTTTAGTTATTTGGAGAACATGGCCCGCCTTTGTGCGATCATGTTTGAATTAACGGTATTTTGTGCAGCCCATTTAATGGTAATCACCCTTTTACTTAGAAGTAGATTGTGGCCTTTTAAGAGCTGAAAATCCAGATTGTGAGAACCACGGATGACCATTTTACTATGGAAATTGAAATCATGATAACGAGTAGGAATGAGGGGATTGTTGATTAGATTACTGGAGCAGTCGAAGTTAATATTACAGAAAAAAGTAGTCGTAAATATTATGAATAGGTTTTTTAGCAAATAGGAGTCTTGTTGGGTGGTATTAAATAGTTGCTTCCTTTGTTGGAAACAAAAATAGCAGGGAACTATCAATACATGCCCAATATGCTACGAATCGTAAAGCGTTATTGAGCCTACCAGAAAGTTGATTTTCTTCCGGATTGGCATGGAAGCTGAATTCCAGCTGCAGAATACAGTAGCAAGAGGTGGATACCTTACGGAATTTGAGAATTACTATGAAGGAAAAGAATTGGCACGTTAAACCCAAGTCCATTGGATTCTTGAAGCTTAGAGGACAATCTAGTTGTAGGTAAGGAGCTCTGATGCTATTTATTGTGCCATTTGTCACGGGTGACCAAGGGAGATGGACAGGTAACTTGGTGAAAAGGGAAAAAATATTGGGCGTGCCCAGTTATGCAGATGAGCCTAGAAAACGTTACAGTTTGAACTACGTTACCATACCATACTATGGATTTGAATTCCATTGGGGTCCTATGCAGGGCAATTGGATACGAAGAGCGTTGGAAGGTTTCTGAATACGTGATGAAATTGAAACAAGATTTATACAAAATTAAGACCTAGATTTAGCAATATGGTACACTTTTTCAAATAGATTAAAAAAATTGCTTCCTTCCATTTTTAATGGCTGTGGGCGTTTTGGAATTGTATCCGGTTTTATTGGCTGCGCCAAGTACTGTAGAAGAGGGCAAAGGCCATTGTTGCCGGACACGGTGACGACATGGCATGCCCATGCGTATGCAGAGAGTCAGCGTGCCGAAATGGAACACGGGCGATGCCATTGATTCATCACATGATGAAACATTTGTTGCACCAGTTTGCAAAATAACAAGGCCTTGGGCGGCATTATATGTTGCAGCTTTTTCCTCCTTTTTTTATGATTGCACTTGGGCCGCGTATTGGCCTTTTACGTGATTCAGGCGGGGCAGCGCAAGCTGGTTGGTCACCACTGCTCTTTAGGGTAATGGAGGGGAATTACGGCCTATTTTTGGTGCCAGGTGGTTCGTTGTATTTGTAATATTGGCCATGTCCGTAGACCCATTATGAATCATTTGTCCGTGTGGCATGGATCCAGAAGTTTGGTCGCACATGATACTTTGTTGCCAAGGCAAAGCCGATTTCTAAATGGGACATTCTTCTTATAGGGCTTGCGATATCTTGGAGGTTGGATTTTAATAGGAGTATCCGTATAGTTGTCCTTGGCTCAGATGAATCCAATGACGACTTCCAATTTTAAATGAAATATTTAGAATTTCTGCAGGCTTTTCTGGTCTTCTATTTTTTAATAATCTGAGTCCATTTGATGTCGTGGGATTGGCATTATGAGTGTAGATTCCAACCACTGGTCAGTACCTGTTGGGATGTATATTTCGTTGCCCAGTATGTTTGTACTGGAATTACCGTTTATTGCGATGTGCGTAACCATTTATCTTAAATCTAGCAGGTATTTGCCAGATGTTAACGATAGCCATTATTCATGACTTGGCTAAGTTTATGTTCGGGATGAGTATTTTTTTGGACTTATTTATGGTTCTCCCAATTTATGTTGTGATATGGTATTCCAATATTCCTGAAGAGGTTACTTATTTCGTTACCAGGATAGCCGATTTCAATTTGCCCGTTTTTTGGCATGGTGGCCCATTGAACTTTTTTATCCCCTGTACTTTTGGCTATATTGAATAGTGATTTTAAGAGAACGAATTGGTTCGTGGTAATGACAGGAATCGTGATTTTAGCGGGCCATTTATATGGATTATTTTTTTAACGCCATAATGCCTTTCGACGGTTGGCGTATCGTGGGATAATTGGTATACCTGGAAATTGGATCTATTTTTATTCTTGCCGGATTTTTTTATATTTTTTGTTTCAAGGGCGTGACCAAGGCTCATACAGCCAAACGAAATCCGTTTATAGAAGAAGTAAAGGCATTTTCATTATTAGTTTATTTAGTATATTAAGTATAATTTCAAATCATACGATGACCCATTTTTTGACCATTTGTTGTTTTAGTATTAGTTGCAATTGCAATTCTGGCAAAATGCCAAGATATTTCGAATTGTCCAAATTTAGAACCAGCAATTCCCAAAGTAGCAAGTGGAAACAGATAATAAGTTTTAACAATGGGTATTTAAATGTTCCTTTCTTTCTTAATCTTCCTTTATGGGAATTACCATTTTAGCTTTTCGAAATATTACTAAAAACACTTTTGCCGCGAAGCTGCTTCGAGCATGGTGGGAGTATGATTCCTTGATGGTAGTTTTTCTTTTGTGATAATTTTTATTGTTCAAACCTTGACCCAGTGTTTGTTGCATTTATTTGCTTTTAAATATAGAGGGGATGATGGGAAAAAACCCTTGTTTTATGCCGGATAACGATAGATTTGGAGTTTATCTGGACGATTATACCTGTTTATTGTATTGGCAGGTTTAAAATCCTGTGGGGGCTATATGCTTGGACCAATATTTATGGATAATCAATGAACGAGGACGATCCCTTAACTATTAAAGCTATATGCCCAACAATTTAATTGGACAGCTTAGATATTGCGGAAATGATAATGTTTTAGGCGATGCCTAACGTTTAGAAGATCGATATCGATAAAGCCAATATACTTGGTTGGACAGTGCAGATCCCAATGCTGTCGATGATATTATTGTTTAAGAATTGCGATTTACCAGTAGGATCGTAAGGTGAATTTTAAAATGCGTTTCACAAGAGTATTCATTTCTGCATTAGTATGCCACATTTTTAGGCCCTCAGATTGAACGTTGTCCCAGGAATGATACCATTCTCCTTTACACCTAAACGACACTGAGGGAAAGGAGGCTTAATTCCAGAGTTGTGGATTAAAGTAAAAACGCCATTAACGGAATTAGGGCAAAGCTTCTAGAGGGATTGCAGAATCAGGATCCTTGGGAATTCGATTATATTCTTTGTTGCTTGCAAACAAAAATGTGGAAAATCCCATTACAATATGCAAATGAAAATTATTGGTTAGAAACGGAAGGGAATATAATGCATTGGATAGCAAGTCAGAAGACTTTTGGTTAAAACCATGGCTCGGCACAAATTAATTAGTCTTAATAATAATCATAAAAATATTTAAAAAAATACAAACTAGTCTGTAACACAAGTCACGCCACATCTGTAGAAGACCATTCAGATGATCACGGACTCATCACAAAGAAACCTTTGTGGACGAAGTATATTTTAGTCAAGATCACAAAATTGATTTCCCAAGCAGTATCTAATTACTGGAACTTATCATGGGATCATTTGGGTATTATTGATGTCCTTATTTGTTCAGGATTGCATTGGCATGGCCTGGAGAATCTTTTGCATTTTTGAATTTATTTTAGGTAAGTGGGCACCAGGTGGTATAATGGATATGCAGATGTTTATTTTGCATTTGGTTGACCCATTACATGGAACGATCATGGGTATTCTTTGTTTTAACGGCAGGGATTAAGTGGTACCTTCAGTAACTTATTAATTCCATTCAAATTGGAGCTAGGGATATGGCGTCAGGATTTTTTGAAACATGATTTCATACTGGTTGCTTCTTTTTGTCCAGTTATAATTTATGCTTTCTTACCCTTTTAGAGGCAGGACCAGCGCTGCAGTGGATGGACGGATACCCTCCACTTAGTGCACTTCAATGGCACAGCCTGCGATCTGGTATGGGTTATGGACGCTAATGGTTAGTGTCTATGGCTATATTTATAAGCCTTCATCTTTATTGGGTCATTGAAATTATTTATGTTTTACCGTAATTAATCTTAGGACCAAGGAATGTCTATGACAGACTTTCCTTTGACCATTTTGGGCATTTTTTTTGTTACCGCAATTATCTGGGTTATTTCTTTTTCCCAGTTGTTATTGTCAGCAGCCTTACTATTGATTATGGATAGGAGTTTTGGCACATCTTTTTTCTTGTCAGATATTTTTATTCAAGGCGGAATATTGCATTATCAAGGAGGCTTCAACCTGTGTTGTACGAGCATTTGTTTTCTGGTTTTGGGCCACCCTGAGGGTGTATATTGTAATCCTTACCTGCAATGGGGAATGGTATCCGAAATTTATGGCTGTTAATTCGCGCTAAAACCAATCTTGGATATAGGGCCAATGATTAGCCTCCATCTTGGGCAATTGCAGTTTCTTGTCCACTATTGATTTGGGGTCACCATATGTTTATTTCGGGAAGAATCCTTTCTTAGGGGTCCGTATTTACTTTTTACAACCCTTATTGATTGCTATCCCCATCTGCCGTAAGCAATTAACTGGATTACTTGACCTTGTTGGAAAGGTAACCGTCAATTAAATCCGGGGATGTTATTTTCTATAAGCGTATGGTTTTCTACCTTTATTTCTGGTGCGTTTAACTGGGATATTCTTGAGATAGCTACCTTGGAAGTATTAATGTCCATTGATACATACTTTGTAATAGCCCACTTCCATCTGGTGATTGCGGAATATCAGCACTTTATGGATTGTTTGGCCGGTGTTTTACCATTGGTTCCCTAAGATGTTCGGTAAAATGATGAAGCAAGAACTTGGGTTATATACATTTTTGGATAACAGCCGTTTGCTTCTTACGGTTGTTTTCTTTCCAATTGCATTTTGTGAATGGCAGTGCGGTTAACCACGTACGGTCATTTGAGAACACTGCGTTCCCGATGTTGAGATTTAAACTGATATGCAGGCTTAATGACTGTCTTTGCAATTATAGCGGCAGCAGCCTCAGTTAGTTTTTTGCCTTTAATTTTATTAGAAGTATTTTCATACGGAAGGTAAAGCTGTCAGACCATGGAAATCTACTAGCTTTGAATGGACTACAACCAGTTAGAACATATCCATGGAAACGGCCTGAGCAATTCCAGAAGTTCACGCTGGCCGTATGACTATAGCCAAAAAACTGATGAGAACGGAGAATATTATAAATTCCGGGACAGGATTGTTGTCCCTCAGACCTTACCATTATTTGAGAGGTTGAGGAGGAAATGCAGCATTTTAATATCTTGAAAGTAACAAAATTTGGAAGTCCAGTCTCTAAGATGGACTTTTTTGTATCTTCCATTTTACAATATCGGAATTATGGCGAGTAAATTACCATATGCGTTCATCTAATTATTGCGCAGTAATAAAAACAGCTTAAGTTTTAGGTTTTTTTGAAGTGGTGTATGCTTTATTTTTAAATCATTTATGGTGAGACATTTTTTATTATTTTTATTGTTAACGGTAGCTGCGTAGTCTATTCCCAGCCGGAAACCTAAGAATTAAAGGCAAAAGAATGTTATTGAGGTTTAGGGAGAACCTTGCCTCCATTTAATGCCATATAGAGTTAAATGGATGATCTTATATTCGTCTTGCAAGCTGCTTCTACTGGAAAGAAATATATAAATAGAAAGCCCGACGATAAACCTAATGGACGTTTTAAAGTTGTAGGCGTAGAGAATGAAACACTTTTGCTAATTAGTTTCCTATTATAAAATAACCTCCAAGCGAAAGCTGAATATAACAGTAAATTTTTGTTCAATTATTACCATATAATGCCCATGCGGGCAATATTCGTGTGAAGAATCGATTTTTTCAACGATTTTCTCGGAGTGTGAGGCACTTTCGACTCGGGCCAGGGTAGAAATTGGATGTGACGCCGATGAATTGGTGTGTTAAAATGCAAGGAAATAGTAAGAGTAATTTTTAAGGTAGTATTTCTGATACTTTAAATATATCCTAATGGATTAAGGCAGATTTTTAAAGTTGTCGGGGTCATGGAAACTACTGTTTTGGATATGAAACAAAAATTTCCGATGCCGATCTTGGAAGGATTTTTACAAATGAATTAGTAGTGCATTTATTTTGATAATTCTGACCTCAAAGCAAGGCGTTTGGGAGGCAGAAACGGTGCAGGCTTAATTTGGAAGGCGGTTCATCAGCCGAAGTTTTAGCTTAAAACGCGGTTGATTCTTAAATTCCAAAGGATCGGCCAAGACCTTTGTATATTGGGTGAGGGCCAGAATTAATTTGGAAGGAATTCCAAAAGATTACTCGGAAACCATAGGCGCAAGAATTAACGACTTATGGGGACTGTTAAGCAATGCGTCCGAATTTCCAATTCTATCTACTAAAACCTTTCAATATGTTGGTCTGAAACTCGGAAGCTTTAACCTTTCACTCGTTTGCCGTATTGCCTTTAGAATTTTGGTCCCTCCCAAATATCCCTGTTTCCAGAAACCAAGATTGCACTTCACGAATTTTCTGTGATAATGCGAAGAGGCCAAACCTTAATTCAGGAATAGTTTTTGTTCTTGCGTCTTCGGATGGTGTCCGTAAACTGTAAAAAAGGTGATTATAGGCCAATTCACAGCTTTATAGGCCTTTCCCAGAAGCCAATAAAGGGTCTTAACTTTAAGAAAAGCCTGATAGGATGGCGACCCCCTTTCTTAATGTAATTCTCTGATTTCGCATGGCTACGGAATAGGTATAATCTTCTAGTTCTGAATCAAAGGCATGTTTTGTGAATTTTTGGATTGTATAAATGTTCTTTGTCCACTTTGTGCATACCATAGGATTATTATGTGGTGACCAATTTAGCGCTTATTTGAAGTGTAACCCCTTAGTACCCAATAGTTAAGTACGGCAGAAAAATCCACCGCTGATTCAATCTGAAATTAAAACGGAACATGATACCCTTGGCGGCCAATTTGTAAAAGCCCACTGTATTATCCCCTGTCGAAGGTGTAAATTATTAATCCACACCTGGCCTTTAGATCGGCTATTCGGTTTTCCATAGATACCCTTTTCCCCACATGCTTCCCGCATTCTTGAATGGTCTCGTTGGAGAACCAAGTTATTATTGGCCGTTAGCCCGGCAACCTGGGTTTCTATTTTCGTTTATCGGTGATTACTTTCATCACTGTAGATTTTCATTAATGAATCCAATGTCACCTTGCATTATACATAGACTTGGCAATAGCCGGTGTTGTAAAGTCTTAAGTTGATGGGATGGGTAGTCCATAATCAAATCCTCTCACCCTGAACTTTTACATTGTCGTTAAATTTGCCTTCTGTGAAGGGGCGTATTTCACGGCAATGGCTTAGGGCCATTTTTGCACGCTTAAAGCTCCTTGGCCCACACAGATCCGTCCTCCTACCCAGGGGTGCCCAGCATTGGTGAAAAAGCGCTTGCTTCGGGTTTTTTATTTTCGGGAAATTAATAACTGCCGCCGGTTAATGCTTCCGTATTTGTTTTTAAAGATTTTCACGGGGGACCTTAACTTGCGCAAACCAAATTTCCCAATTGTCAACCACCATGAGACCTAGATTTATGGACCATTTGGTCTTCAATACGTACACCTGGCATTTTAAACGGTGTTCATTGTCCCTTTATTTTGTACTATTATGGCATGGACTCCATGGTTTTGTCCTCCAACGATCAATTGTGCGGTACAAAACAACAATAGTACTTGGACGACATTGTGCCGTGTAACTGTGTGTATGCCAATTTAAAACCTCAGAAA
>Ga0163217_1056539_pt1 | contig 10603 bp, 3 predicted proteins | sample SynspAceP_FD_185933 | JGI IMG/M metagenome (GOLD analysis project Ga0163217, IMG submission 185933) | Saline lake microbial communities from Ace Lake in Antarctica - Synechococcus sp. Ace-P (PacBio error correction) | ecosystem: Environmental > Aquatic > Non-marine Saline and Alkaline > Saline ... | reverse complement strand
TCGAAGGTTTTTTTTTTTAGGGAATTTAGCTTTTGGCGCAGAAGTTCGTTGGTTACCAGTTTCGCGGGCGCTGTAGGGAATAAACCTTTTGGTTCCGATTTGTGAATGCTGCAAACATTGCGTCAGCGACGATCTAAGCAATCATATACAATAAAATTGTAACCGAAATGATATTGTATTGTACACTAGAGGTATTATTCACAGATTTGATTGACTTATTACTTTACACTAAGGAGTACTCGTTTTTTTGTTGACAAACGATTGGTTTGCAAGTTTAATCTTTATATTTAATGGAGCAGAAAACTCTAAGACTATTAATAAAAAGATTTCAGTATTTGTTGAAAAGGAGTTAGTGCTTTTTGCTTTTTTTTTGGGAGGAATGGATTTTAGTGAATGCTATTACGATTTTTACGGGGGTTGCCCTATTCGGTCAAATGAGAAAATCAACTATCAAAATTCTAGGGTAAATTATTGATTCAGTTTTGTTTCGTATCCGTGTATATCATTTACAGGTCATTTTCCTTGGGGCATTATGAGCAATACTTTCTATTCGAATGGTGGATTGCCCTTTTCCAAAAAATGCTACGTCTAAATTAATAAACTCAGGGTGTAAAAAAGACTTTGAAATGACCTGGCACAATAGTTTTCTCACCCATTGGAAAGTCGGAGAGAAATTACTACGGTTTTTCATGCTAAAAATTCAAAAAGATGATTCGTTTCGAAAATGAGAAAAAAACTTGAAGGTAAAGATTATGATGGACATTTTTTCAAAAACTTCAGGAAGGGAAGATTTGTGGGGCATCGTTTCATGTGGGATAAATACTGGAGACGAACCTTGCAACAAGGAAGCAGAAGACATGGTGCTGGTTATGGAGCCTGGGGAAAGAAAAACCATTGAATTTGGTGGTGGGGGGAGAAGGTTGATGAAAATTCTATTTAGATTGGAGAAAAATTCCCATCACATATGGGAACAGGAAGTGAGATTACATTGGATACGCAGGTTCAGCAGAGCTCCTTCCTAAATTTACTTTGACGGTCCGTTTGCATGTCAAGGCCCTACATGCCAATAAATGGTAATGAGGCATACTGTGAATAACGAATTTCAAATAGCTGACAATGTACCTTTTTCCAAAAATCCGTTTGAAGCATGTCTGGAGCGATATAAAAAAGAGCAAATTCGGGGTGGGGAAAAACAATTACTGCTTACGGATTGCCCAACGGTAATTGTATCAGGTGAGCAATAGAAAAAAATTTAAAAGTAACATCATTAAACATGAAGATTAATTAATATGATGATTAAATTTTAGATAAAATGAGGAAAGTTATATTCCTGAATATTATTTTATGTGTTTCTAATTCATGCACAAAAAGATCAAGGCCTAATATCTATTTTGCTATAGCTGAGATTGGGGGCGTGAGCCCACAATTTATCGGCAATCAAGTTATTTCAAGTCCCTAATTTTGAAAAGTAGCAGAAGCCGCAGTTTAATTTTACAAAATGCCGTATCGTGGCGCGGCCAAATGCACAGCCATCAAAGAGCGGGATATGACAGGTCGCGGTCCGTCGGTTTGAAAAAGGAGCAGACCTCTTCGGTACATTGGATGCCAAATATGATGGTGCTATCCCGATCTACTGGAAAAGGGGTGGGTTATCAGGGTCAGCATTTTACCAGGTAAGGGCTGGAGGGCCGGAGTTATAGATGGAAAGTGGGGAACAAGAATCCATCTGAGTTGATGCAACCAATGATAAAAGTGGATTTCTCTTCGTATCTCTGATATTGATTAGCACGGGACAATTTTACAGGCTTTTATGTGGAAATCAAAGGGATAAAAGCAAGCCATTTTTGTTTTTTTGGTAATGGGGCGCTATGAAGCCTTCATCCGTTCTTATCACAAAAGGACATCTGGGGCGAAGCATATTTTGGAAAAAATTAATGTTGCGTATTGAAGTTTGCGGTTTTTATCCTGGACGAAATGGAGATTAAAAGAAGACTTTGGGCCGACTATTATTATTGAAGTAAACTGGATTTTGACAACGCACTAGGAGAAAATCACTTGAATACCTAAAAGAATCCGGAGAATATGGAAAATAATATTTTCCTGTTGTACCGAGAGACCATGCATGCCCTTCCCGCGGGGAAGGGCGAGGCTTATAATCAGGCAGGCATAAATGCCCGCCCTAGCAAATAGCGTGGGCCGAAGGGCATACAAAGTTTTACGGGCAGGGAAAATCTCTGAATTTTGTAAGCCTTAGGGATTATGTTTGCCACCTTTTTGGATGTTGCTCGTAATTCAGTTCCCAAAGGTGTGGCTTTCTAAAAGCTTATAATTCCGCTACTATGTCAGAAAAAATCAGGAAGATAAACAACACCGGAATCATGTTTATGCTATTGCGCGAAAGACACGCCGCCTTGCTAGGAAAGAAATGTTGGTTACCCTGTAAGGGCCATTGTTACAAATACATTTCTTTATTTGAGGATTTTTGAACCCGAACGTTCTCCTCCGGGGATTTGCTATTGGGAAGACCATGACGACCACTTAACGGATACGGTATTGAAGTCCCACAAAATTTTGGTTATTGGGAATACAGAAATCATCCAACATTTATTCCTACTATTTTAATTTCTAGCGGGTTTGCCAAACGGCCGAAGAAGGAAGCTTTAGCGTGGTCAACAAAAGATCCGTTTCAGGTTAAATAAATTTAGCAGGCTTTGGGTGAATATTCAAAAGGTAAATGGACAATATTTGCGGAAGGCAATGAAAGAATCCATGAAAGCACATGATGATTCCCGATATACCAATGAGAATGTGTTGTTTTGATACCTATACAATATGCTTTACCTTCTGCAACTCCCAATTGCGCAAAGGATTTAGAGAATTGGTACTATAGCAATATGTACCCTGGGGAATGAAGGGTAGACAACCACGATAAGTTTTTTAACTAACATTTTGAAAATAATAAGATTTATATATGATTAGCTTCCATTATTGTATAAGATAGATATATTAAAAATTGAATGTTTAAAAAATGGCCAATTCAAAAGATAGAATCGAGTAGTAGGAATTATTAGTCACGGTTCTAGTAGTATTTGGAACATTCGCGGTCTGTTTAACTTAATTCAACAGGGAAATTAGGAAGATTTAGAAATTTTGAGGATCAATAGGATCGAAGGGCAACCTGGTTGTAATTGTTATTTTACTGATCAAATGCAATTTGATTTAGGATTCTTGTCTTTGGGTAACCCTGTTATAAAAACCACGGATAATGGATAACTGTTTATTTGCGATATGGAGAAAATTCATTCAGGCCAGGAATATTTTTGAAGTGGTCAGGGCTTAATGATTGTAATGAAACTTTGTTACATGGAGAAATTTATATATAGAAAGTTAATTTTCACACATCTCTCTCGATTATAACCTTCTGCTTATTATGGCTGCGAGGAAATTCCAAAACCGAATATTGAGTTATCCTAGGAAAAAAGCAATTACCCAACGTAAATATAATTATGGAGATGATCAGGTTATGGAGAATTGTCAATCGGACATGGTAAATATCCAGTTTTCAATACGCCATATATAGCGACAAAATTGGGAAAGAAAGTGGTAAGGTTTTACGGATTCTTTCTAATCCGTGGGACCCTATGTGTACCCACGCGTGGCGTGGACAATTGATGGGACAGGGATAGATGCAGCTAAGGAATGTGGTGGTTGCTATTTGTCAACTGCCAGTGAAGTCAAGTTTCATTCCATGGAAGTTCAGTCGAGAAATTGCCCAATAATGCGCCTAGTTATTTTAAGGCAATCTTTGGTCTATTCTACAGGGAGTTTTTGGAAAATGGCACCTTGGGTGTGGAAGTAGTTTATCGCGCCATCGCCCCTCAGGACTAGAGGGTTGAGGCAGCTGTATTTAAGTTTCCGCACCTGTGAGTTCATTAACTTCGTCTAAGCAAGATATATTTTTGGGAATTCATATTTGATCACATACTAGACATATGGAGTTGGAGAAAAAATAGAAGGATAGTTCTGCGGGATATATTTTTCAATGAATGCTAAAAAATGACTGAAAAAACAGAAAAAAATCTACCCAACAACTTTTTTTCTATACTCTGCCTACAAAATAATCCTCACGGTTCCAGAATAGGTGGAGAAGATAATAATTCCCAGATCCATATAAGAATTAAAAGTTATGAAGGAAACTGAAAACTTACTTCTGATTTTTATGGACATGATTGCCAATATGATAAAGAATTTGTAGAAGTTGGATGAATTTCTGAGAAGGAAGGTTTGAAACCAGATTACCGATTTTCAATATTTATCTGAGTGATAAATGGTACCCAAAAACATGATGATGCCAGTAATATATTCAATAAGCGGTGCTAAGAGCGGTAGGAAAACATCCAGTTACGAAAGGCGGCACAGGGTTCCACCTTATTTACTTAGTAGTGGTCCAAAATGAGTAATTTTTCAAAGAACAGTACAGAAGTTGAATGTTATTGAACCCAAGGTATCAGGATATTGATTATTACCAATCCTTAGTTGATCATTTTGTGATTTAAGGATCCATTAGGATAGGAAGTTTATGGGATTATAATGGTACAAGTCTTGTACTGGGTGAGGCTTTACAAAGGAGAATTCTTTTCTTGAGGGAACTAAAAATTAAACAATAGGAAAGTTGTTATTACAATACTTCTAAAGGGGAAACTACGGCCTAAAGAAGTGATTATGCCACTTGTATTATGGCATAAAATGGCGTTTGGTTGGAACCTTGAGGCGTTATTACATATTTGGAAAGTGACCCTATCTCAAACAACACTATATTTATATGGAACATCTTATTCATCAAAAAATAGGCTTAATAATTTATGTATTCTCACGTATGATAATAGGGTGATAGACAAATACTGTTGATTAAAACCCTTATAGGCTTTTTGTGTGAGGGAGCCACCGTTCAAGCACGACAAACTGAGGATTATATTTATTGCTAATGGATTGGGACCGTGATATATTTTAGTTGAATAATCATTTCAGGCATTGGTAAAGGCGAGATTAAAACTGGTTTTTGGCATCTAATTATTCGCATATAGATATACTAGATGGAGAATATGATAATTTGAAATTAGGCGTGGCAGATGAACTCAATATGCACTCCAATATAAGACTCAAGAATGATGGAGCATGAAAAGGCAATTGGAAATTCGTAGGTAAGGATGCGGGAAAGCGACCTAATAACTTTCTCGAGAAAATTTACAATCGCTATCTCTTAGTAATAGAAGAGTATTTGTCCAACATCACAACACCAAAATACTTTTAGGCCTCTCAATTTACAAGGTTGAGAAAAATAAAGTATAAACTAAAGTACATTGCTATTCTTAGACAGTTACCCAGGAGGCTATGTAGTGCAATGTTATGTTCATGTAAGATACGGCTCAGCAATAAAAATTATTAGGAATTAATTTGTTGTAATCGTTCGTCGGCGTGTTTCAATAATTGAAAGTATTGAGGGGGTTCTTTAGGTTACTGGTGGTAAACTGTAAGGATAAAAACGATTGTAGAACCTATATATCTCCAGATTTTATTGAATGAGTATGTATTAGTATTAAGGTATTTATTTTGAGTGAGTTTAGTCGCATTAGGTTCTCTAGGGGATTCGCGGTCATGTTAGATCACGTGTTCTCTTTTAAGATATATTTGATAGAAAGCGGACTTTTTTAATAGGACTATCTTAATTGTCATTAAATAAAGCGTGTTTTTAAGTCAGTTTTAATTTATAATATTATGGACTGCTTATTCTGCTAATTTTTTAGTGCGACGATCAGCGATATTTGATAAAGTGTATGATTTTACGGGCACAGTTTAAACATTAGAGTATGGAATTTGTGTTGTGTGTGCTTTTCTAGGAATTAAAATAGGAAATTTCATTGCTAATACGGGGAAAGATAGTAGAAATAATTGATTTAGATACTTTCTCAAGGATTATCGTTTTTCTGAAAGCACATCAGTTGCCATACTTCATCGATTGGAAAAGAAAGACACACTATCCCGTTAAATGTGTAAGTTGAAAATAACTAATTAGGGTTTGCTTTTTTATTTTAAGTCTGACCTCTTTTTTCATACCGCTGACGGACGGGCAGGATCGTTAGGAATGATTTAAAAATGCCCCATTCCTGATTGGCATGGACATTTCTTGGTCGCCTCCATTGTCGCCAAATATACGGATTTACATCACGCATATCGGTCGGAAAGGGAAGTTTGTTCTTGGTGGTACTTTCGAATTTTCATTTAGGTTCTCTAATAAGATTTGGTGTATAGATTATTTTACGGATCTCCAAGGGAACTCAAGAAACGGTGAGTTACCTGCCAGTTTCCCGTCCAACTTTTATGGCGTTAGGAATACTTGTTCTCCATTCCCTGCAAAGGTCGTCAGGGCCGCTTGCAGCCTCCTGGGGTAGGGGCGTTTGTTAAATTTGCTTCATATCAACTGGTAAATGCTTTTTATATCTTCCGACACATACATACAGGGCATTTCGTATCTGGTTGTACCACACAATACTGGGTCTGGATTCGGGAAACAACGTTCTGATGGTATCCGTAAATCCATTTGAGATTGTTCGTGTGGCCTAATAGGATATCTACACTAGCCAATCTGTAAGACAGCTTAAAGGTATTCCTTAGTTTATCATGTGCATTTTTTTTAGCATTATAAATTGATCGGGGCGGCACTTTTCCTATTTCGGTATGCCTTCTTTTGGTATATAGAACTCGATATACTCCCTCATGGTGATAGAGGTCAGACCCCGTTTGGAGGGTGCGATATATCTTTCAGTATTTGATCGACTTCACAGAAACGTCGATGTTAAAATGTTGTCCAGGGGGCCCTTCCCCTGCATCATTGATATTTGGATGTTATTTTATTTTGGCACATCGATGTATTGAGATACGGTTATTTGAGCTCCGTGATCGGAGTTGATGTATCTCTAGGCGCCCGTATTTGGCTATTGGTGTTCCTCCATGTTCTATTCACCATCTTTGTCCATTGAATTTGAAATGCTCCATGTAAGGATCTTTCTACTGTGATTACATCGATATGGCATTCACTGTGCATAAAGCCCGCAACATGGGAATATAAGTATTATCGGTCTGCAGAGGTGATCGGGCGTTCTATTTTCAAGATCCTTTAGAGATAGGGGAACTTATAAGCTCTTGGGGTCCCTGATAGTAGTCTGGGCTTTCTATAAATGGTCTGTAGGGCCCAAAGCTTATATAAGCGCTTTCCTTTTTTCAGTTTACCGCGATACCCAAGGGTCAAAGGTTCCAGGTAATCGGTCATACGTTCCGCCCCGTAAGTAGGGGTGTTCACAAAAAGGAGCACCATTTCCTTGCAGTAGGCTTTAGGTTCAGCTATTCTCACTTCTGGGCTGTACATAAAAGACCGAAGCGATGGATATCCAGGAGCTTACTGTTGGACAAGGTTTAGCCTTGGATGAGGGACCTACACCTTCTGTTTCTTCTTCGGTTAGTTGGCTCATTTTGGCCCAAGGCTTTTTTTAAAAATCGTTTCTCCACTTGCAAAACTGGCACGATCTTAATTGTAGGAGTGGCCCGGTCCCGGAATCCGGATCTTCTTTTTCTGGTTTGGACGAAGGCAGATCTGCATTTTCCAAAACTCCGATTTCCAACTTGATATTTGTGTAGGATGTAGTTCGGAAATTTGGCCGCGAGCTCTGCAGGTTGCATATGCTCCTTTAACGCCTCAATGGCCACTTTGCCTGTTGACGATGCACTGAATTTTCTTCTTGATTTCTTCATATTTGACAGGGTTAAATTAAACTTAACTTGCTGTTGCCTAAAATTGGGGAAGATTTATAATTCTTCGGTCACGGGCCTGTATCGGTCAAGTACGGCTTCATCCAGAAAGCGCGCGATTCGTTCTGCCGAGCCAAGTCCCATAATGGACTTCTATTATTTGACTGGAACAAGGGTAAGAGCCGTATTTGCATTTAATTAACTTTGTGAAAATGTTCAAGAGTAAAAAGATTACACCCGTAGAGTTTAAGCAAAAGCAGTGGAACTAGCTATTGCAGAGAATTCGTGGTTGAAATTTGCCAGGGAAGCTGGACATACCTTATCGGTATTGAGGCGGCTGGCGTAGGGAGTCCAAGGTTTGGGGACAATAGTTTTCCGGGAAAAGGGAACCCAAATTAACGGGCGAGCAAACGGAAATCGCAGAATTAGAATAAAGTTAGGATGCGAACTAGAAAGGGATATCTTAAAAAAGGCGATAGCATCTTCCTAGAGCGACAGTGAAAAAATATAGGTTATAAACACCATATTTAAATCCCGGTCGGGAAGATGTGCAAATGTTCAAGGTAGCAAAAGCGGGTATTATGATTGGTTGGCAGGGCTCCTTTCCGAAAGAGTGATGGAAGCGAGAGGCCATATTCATCTGTATCCGAGATGTTTTATTGGGATAGCTTTGGGAGTTACGGTGGCAACTAGGATCAAGGTGGAGCTCGGTAAAAGGGGTATCGCATCTCAAGACCATAGGGGTAGCTGATAATGAGGGCAAAATAACATGTTTGCCAAAAGAAAGCGTAAATTCAAAACTACGACCCACAGCAAAGCACAACTATCCAGTTGCACCAATTATTATATTAGATAGGACTTTGCCGTCTCTAGACCGAACCAAGTTATGCGTTATATGGTTGTCGGATTTATAAAAACCTATATAAATGGATAAACAAGGTCTGGATTGTTTTAGATCGAGGATATTATAGATTCTGTTCACGGAAGGTCTGTTGGATTGGTCTGGGATGGTGCCAAATCTTAGAGTTAGCCGGCGACACTATAGTCCCTGCATGGAATATGGCTTAAATCGAAACATACATATCACAGAAAAAATATCTCTCATATTCCATATCGGATAGGGAGGTACTCAATACGCCAGTCACTTTACCCGATATCTGAAAAAAATATAATGGATTGATAGACAAAGATATGATTTGATAAAATGGTAATTGTTTGGGACAAACGCAGTGGTCGGAATCATTCTTTAATGAGCCTAAATGTATGAATGGGTCTTGCGCATAGCTATGACCTCAGTATTCAGAAGCCGATGCTATCTTTTTCTAATGGATAGAAACCTGGTATAACAGATAGGAAGAATACACTCATCTTTAGTGTTATAAACTTGAAGGTATAATTGATTAAAAATAGATTGAGTATAATATAATAAATAGCAGTCAATGACTTCTTATTCATACTCTCGAGATACTCGATTATTTGTTGTAGTCGATTAAATACAGATGCCATCCATCCAAAACAATAAGGTAGGACACGTTCATGGGGGCTGGTTTCTGCCACGCTACGATATCGCCCTCGAATACCTTTGTACCGTTTATTCCTTGATTATTGGGTCTGAAAGGGAGACATCAAAGTTGTAGACCTCTCCTATTTGCCTCGACTATCGCTGTGCTCATTCCCTTGGTGTCATTTATGAGACGAACGATCACGTTCTCCGATCCCGCGGTCTGTCACCTATTGTTGCGTGGAAAAATTTGTGGAAATGATCATGGAGGTTGAAGGAAGCTTCCCTGTTCCTTGGTGAGAACAATGAGACACGGTCAAAAGTTGGTTTCTTCGCTCTATACTTTCGGGGGATGTAATTTCGCACTGGGAAATTAACTCATAGTAATAAATTGATATAGGTTTAGATATTAACATGTATTCCTCATTCTTTCTTTCTATAGTGCGATTATTGAATTTTACAAGTAGAAATAAATATACAACTACTTTTTATCCATTAAAAAACAATTTTACTTGACTGTGCCTGCGGGGCTGAATTGTAAAATATCATGATTACTTCTTATTCTCTTGTGATTAAATTATTTGCGATTCAATAGACAAATCGAGCAAGTAGTGGTCCCGGTTTTTGCAAAAAATCACAGTAGTGGGATTCCATGACTCAGTCATTTTTCTCAGAAACCTAATATTTCAGTGTCTCCAGGGAAGATATTTTCTACAACCAAAACAACCGTGATTTTTTCCTAAAAAACACACGCAAAATTTAAATTGTTCAAAAACCCTTCTCAATGGACCGAAAAGTATTTAGAAGGACCTAGTTTTATCTACTTTGAGGTATTCAAGAAGTATCTTAAGAAGGGTATCACGATGGAATTCCTTGTCTATTCTCGTGAATTGATAACCGAGCAAAAACTGGGGCAGTATGCTGGTTTATTCCGTAACAACCTTACTGAATTTGGTTAAGCAAATTCAAACGTTACACGGAATAGGCCACAATACATAATGACTACCCCCAAGTAAATAGAGTCCAAACCAAGGGTAACTTGAGTAGGTGGGTTGAAAGATGATTATGACATTTTATCGAAGTGGATTAAGTATTGTCGATTACTACTTCCTCATGTTGATATGGGAAACTTCCAAGGCCATGACTATTTTACTTTCGAGGGGGAGGGTAGTTTAAGAGAGCTAACAAAGTGGCTATAAAATATCTGGTTTGCAAAGACTTTGTCCAGCCAGAGCAGGGGGACACAAGTTCGTATTCTTCCCGCTCAATTAAATGAGATTTGTTCCAAGTTGCGCAGTA
>Ga0163217_1106216_pt1 | contig 10604 bp, 10 predicted proteins | sample SynspAceP_FD_185933 | JGI IMG/M metagenome (GOLD analysis project Ga0163217, IMG submission 185933) | Saline lake microbial communities from Ace Lake in Antarctica - Synechococcus sp. Ace-P (PacBio error correction) | ecosystem: Environmental > Aquatic > Non-marine Saline and Alkaline > Saline ... | reverse complement strand
CAGATTATATGGGTTGCTTTGATTCTTTGCCGCAAACCGCATCGGAACAAACGTCGTCCATCTGATATCAAAAAACCCAGCACAGTATTCTGAGCAACTGATCCGGCCCAACAAAAGCCTAGCGCCTCTATTGGAGATAATGAGCCTTCTACTCGCAAAAGAACACGCACCCTTGGCTGTGGTTTTTTGCCTTCATACTGGGTCCTCCGCCTTATTATCAGGTTTTCAAAGTTGCTACCGCATTTCTTTGTTAGAAGGCAGTAGCTTCTTCTAAACTTTCGATCCATTACAGAACCATTTTGCTCTTACTCTGGCGTGTCTTTACCAGGGTTGAGAATATAAACGCCATTACGAGATTCGCATGACGCATACAAAGTCACCCTCTATTCCAAAAACCAACGCTATTGGTCAATGCCATTATTACCAATACCAGTGGATTTTTTCTCAAGCCTATGCCTAAAATCCACTCGGAGTTTTTTATTGAATGGTTTACCTGTTGCGGCTCGCCTCTTGCACCCCAGCGATTTATTTGCCCACAAATTTTTCTCGACATCACTTATATGCCACCAAAACACCCGTATTCATTTGTCATTTCAATACAAGATCCAGGTTGCTCGTGCTGTTACTCATCAGCTTAGAGCCTTCCCGAACAGGACACTCGCTCCTACTAGTTTTTCGAGTTTTTTCCCTTAAGCTCAAAAAAAGAACAAAAAAAATAGTCAATTTTCAGTCTGGTCAAGACTGTCAAAAAATAGCAATGCCTAGGTATTATTCACCCCCCGCTTCGACGCTGTCGACATCTTTAACATTCAATCCAGTATTCAGAAACATCAGGCATTTGCTATTGGCCCTTTGCGTTGACAAACCGTTATGGCCTTTGCCCCAATGGCTGCGTAACAGATTTGCCTTTTGCGCGACTTTGCCATGATCAAAGGCGCAGGCTCTAAGTCGTATCAGAAATGGTCACGTCTGATGTTCGCCTGTGGAACTCGACAAAAAAGCCGCCATCGTTTAATGTCACGATGCGAAGTTCTCGCCGAAGAATCCGTTCAATTTTGGCTGGTGGCGACCCAAAAATTGATGGCTGGAAGCGCTCACCAAAATGTCGAGCTAGGTGCGCCAATCATTGATATCAACATGGGCTGCCCCGCCAAAAAAAGTATGGCCAATAAGCGCCGCTCTGCGGCTGCTTAAAGATGAAGCTCTTGTTCGTGAAAATACTGGAATCTGTTGTAAATAGTGTCAGCGTTCCCGTCACCGCTAAAAAATTCGCACTGGCTGGAGTCTAGATTCAAAAAAACTTCTGACGATTGCAAAAATGGCGGAAGACATTGGCCATTCAAGCATTGCCATTCATGGAGACGCGAGAATGTAAAATTAGGAACGCTGATACGGACACAATTGCTGAGACAAACAGCACTTGAGCATTCCTAGTTTTTGCTAATTGGGATATCCAAAGACCTGAATCAGAATAAGTTTGTTGAAAGATTACACAAAAACGCAGACGGTATAATGATCGGACGCGCCTGCTCAGGTAGGCCGTGATCTTTCGTGAAATAAAATCACTATTTAGGAAACAAATGAATTTGTTAGCACTCCGTCTTTATCTGAGGTAAGACAGCGTTGTTGCAACCTTGTAAACGCTTACACCAATTTATGTGATTATTTAGTGTGCGCATTTGCTCGCAAGCATGTTTGGTTGGTTACTTGCAACGTTAGCGGATAAAAACCACAATTTCGCAAGCCTGCTTTAATTCGTATGATTAATACGCAAGAGCAGATTGATTAAATTGGCAAGATTTCTTTGTTTGTCTGTAGACAAACGAACCCTTACACGTTAATTGCTGTGCCATCAAAATGAAGACTTAGATCCCTCTTCTCTATGATGATCAATGCACATATAAATGGTTAGCTTTAAAAATAGAAGGTCATTTCTGTGGTAGAACAAACTCATACTCATACGTTTTTCAAGCCGTTCTTTCAGAAGCAAGTCACAAACACTACGTGAACAACGTTGAAAAGCATTGCAAAACTATTTCGCTTCATCTTGATGGGCAGCCAATAACAGCTTATATCAGTTAGTCTAGGGAGGTGAGGCGCCTGTTGCTTAGAGTCTGTCATGAACTTCACAAAGGGAAACCAAACAAAAGCATCCACTATCTCGCGTTTAAACCGAGGAACACTTCGCAAAGAAGTTGAAGCAATACGGCATGCTAGTAAGGTACAAGAAAAAAAGGGCGGAATTCGGGCCCTTTTTTTTCGTATTACTTCCCCTTGTTTATTTAGTTTAATAATTGTGAAACCATGGATGGCAATCAAAAAGCAGTGACCCATATCAAGCGAGCGTTAATCAGTGTTTCCGACAAACAGGCATTGTCGAATTCGCGCGTGAAACTAACCGCTCAAGGCGTTGAAATCCTTTCTACTGGCGGCACTTTAACCGTTCTTTTACTGGATAACAATTGTTAAGCAACGGAAGTTTCTGACTACACAGCTTCCAGAAAATGATGGATGGCCGCGTAAAAACACTACATCAAAAGTCCACGGTGGCATTCTGGCGTCGTGAATCACGGGCGCCGTCTGAAAGAACATGGCATTGAAGAAAATTGATATGGTTGTGGGGTTAACCTATATCCATTCGAAGCCACCATTGAACGCCCAGATTGCGATCTTCAATGGCGATTGAAAAACATCGAACATCGGCGCCCTACTATGGGTTCGCTCTGCGGCGAAAACCATAAGACGTAGCTATCGTTGTTTCACCCAACAAGCTATGCAGTTTACTCGCCTCGTTAAAGCGGATGGCGGGCCTTACTTACGATCAACGTTTTGATCTTGCCGTACAAGCTTCGGAGCACACATCTCATTACGACGGCGCGATGCCAACTTTCTAGGCAAAAAAGTCGAAGGTGGCAGCGGAAGATTTCGCTCGTACATTCCAATTGCAATTCAACAAAAAAAGAAGAATTGCGCTATTGGTGAAAACCCTCATCAAAAAAGCCGCTTTCTATGTTTTGAAGCCCAACCCAAAAAGAAGCTTCCATCAGCACGCGAAACAAAAATTCAAGGTAAGCGCGTCTGTAACAACACATCGCTGACACTGACGCCGCACTTGAGTGCGTAAAAAAAGCTTCGACAAGCCCAGGCCTGTGTGATCGGTTAAGCACGCCAACCCTTGGCGGTGTTGCAACGCCGCACTCAAAGTTTAGCGCGAACGTTCTGCTTTGCACAACCTGCGCTTCTTATCTCTTGATAAAACTTCAACAAATTTGACGTCCAACAATGGCTTGCGCTGTTTTTGGCATCCATTCTCTGGTGAAGGCAATGATGCGCCAAATGCAGACGTTGGGCTTTTGGAAAGCAAGATCGTACGCTCAAATTGAGACCGCGGCCGTTGCAACACCGCAAGGTTGGCGTTGCTACGAATCACACAGGCTGGCAGTCAAGCTTTTTACGCACTCAAGTGCGGCGTCAGTGTCAGCGATGTTGTTGTAAGACAAGCGCTTTACCTTGAATTTGTTTTCGCCGGTGCTGATGGAAGCTTCTTTTGGGTGGCTTCAACATAGAAAGCGGCTTTGATGAGGGTTTTCAACCATAGCCGCATTTCTTTCTTGTATTTTGTTTTGAATGCAAATGAATGTACGAGCCGAAATCTTCGCTGCCACCTTCGACTTTTTGTGCCTAGAAAGTTGGCAATCGCGCCGTCGGTAATGAGATGTGGCTCGGAAGGCTTGTACGGCAAGATCCAAACGTTTGATTCGTAAGTAAGGCCGCCATCCCGCTTTTAACGCAGTCGAGTAAACTTGTCTAGCTTGTTGGTGAAACAACGATAGCTACGTCTTTATGGTTTTTCGCCGCACAGAGCGAAACCATAGTAGGGCCGCCGATGTCGATGTTTTCAATCGCCTTGGAAATCGCAATCTGGGCGTTCAATGGTGGCTTCAATGGATATAGGTTAACACAAACCATATCAATTTCTTCAATTGCCATGTCTTTCAGACGGCGCCGTCCGATTCCAACGACGACAAAGAAGGCCACGGCTGGACTTTTTGATGTAGTTTTTACGCGCCATCCATTCATTTCTGGGAAGCCTGTGTTAGTCAGAAACTTTCCGTTGCTTTAAACATTGTTATCCAGTAAAAGACGGTAAGGTGCGCCCAGTAGAAAGGATTTCAACGCCTTGAGCGGTTAGTTCACGCGCGAATTTTCGGACAATGCCTGTTTTGTCGGAAAACACTGATTAACCGCTCGCTTTGGATTTGGAGTCACTGCTTTTTATTTTGCCATCATGGTTCCACAATTACATTAACACTAATAAAACAAGGGAAGGTAATACGAAAAAAAAAGGGCGAATCGCCCTTTTCTTTTGTACTTATAGCATGCCGTATTGCTTTCAACTTCATTGCGAAGTGTCCTCGCGTTTAAACGAGGATAGTGGATGCTTTTGTTTGGTATCCTTTGTGTTAGTTTCATGACAGACTCATAGGCAAAGGCCGCCTCAACCTCCGCTAGACTAACTGATATAAGTCTGTGTATTGGCTGCCCATCAAGCCACCTGAGCGAAATAGTTTTGCCAATGCTTTTTCAACGTTGTCATCGTAGTGTTTGTGACTGCTCTGAAGAAGCGGCTTGAAAACGTATGAGTATGAGTTTGTTCTTAACCACAGAATGACCTGTCTATTTTTAAAGCCTAACCATTTATTAATGGTGCATTGATCATTCATAGAGAAGAGGGATCTAGTCTTCATTTTTGATGCAGTAAATAAGTGTAAAGGTTGTTTGTCTACAGCCAAACAAAGGAACTCTTTCCCAATTTATCAATCTGCTCTTCTTGCGTATTATCAATACGATTAAACAGCTGCGAAAATTGTGTTTTATCCGCTAACGTTTGCAAGTACAACCAACATTGCTTTGCGAGCAAATTGCGCCACACCTAAATAATCACCATAAAATTGCCGTGTAAGCGTTTACCATGGTTATAACAAGCTGTCTTACCTCAGATAAAGACGGGAGTGCTAACAATTCATTTGTTTCTTAAATAGGATTTATTTCACGAAAGATCCACGGCCTACCGCTGCAGCAGCGCCGTCGATTCATTTATACCGTCGCGTTGTGTAATCTTTCACAAAATTTTGCTGATTCAGGGTCTTTGATATCCCCATTAGCAAAATAGGAAGGCTCAAACGTTCTGTTGATCTCAGCAATTTGTCGTAATTCACCGTTCCCTGGGAAATTTACAATTCTCGCGTTCTTCCATGAATGGCTAAGCTTGAATGCAATGTCTTCCGGCCATTTTGCAATCGTTCAGGACCGTTTTTTTGATCTAGCTCCAGCCAGTGCGAAATTTTTCAGCCGTGACGGAAACGCTGACACTATTTACAACAGATTCCAGTATTTCACGAACAAGAAGGCTTCACTTAAGCAGCGCAGAGCCGGCGGCTTTATTGCATACGTTTTTTGCGGGCGCAGGGGGGCCCCCCCCATTGTTGGATTTTTATTTCCAATGATTTGCGCCACTAGCTCGACATTTTGTTGAGCGGCTTCACCATCATTTTTGGGTCGCCACCAGGCAATTTGAACGGTCTCGCGAGACTTCCGCCATCGTGAATTAAACGATTGCTGGCTTTTGTCGAGTTCCACAGGCGAAACATCAGACGTGACCATTCTGATACGGACCTAGACCTTGCACCTTGATCATGCAAAGTCGGCGAAAAGGCAAAATCTGTACGCCAGCCTTGGGGCAAGGATAACGGTTTGTCAACGCAATACGGGCCAATAGCAAAATGCCATGATGTTCCTGAATACTGATTGAATGTTAAAGATCGTCGACAGCGTCGACGGGCTGTGAATAATACCTAGCAATTGCTATTTTTGAAGTCTTGACAGACTGAAAATTGAGCTATTTTTTGTTTCTTTTTGAGCTTAAGGAAAAAAATCGAAAAACTAGTAGGAGCGAGTGGTCGTGTCGGGAAGGCCTCTAAAAGCTGATGATAACAGCACGAGCACCTGGGCATCTTGTATGGGAATACCAAAATGAATTAGGGTGGTTTGGTGGCATATAAGGGGATGTCGAGAAAATCTTTGTGCAAATAATCGCTGGGTTGCAAAGAGGCGAGCCCGCAACAGGTAAAACCATTTCAAAATTCAAAAAACTCGAGTTGCGATTTTAGGCATAGGCTTGAGAAAATCACTGGTATTGGTAAATAATGGCATTGACCCAAATAGCGTGTTTGGAATAGAGGGGTGGAACTTGTGTATGCTACATGCTGAATCTTAATGGGCGGTTATTATTCTCAAACCTTGGTAAGACACAGCCAGAGTAGAGCAATGTTCTGTAAATGGATCGAAAGTTAGAAGAGCTTACTGCCTTCTACAAAGAATGCGTAGCAAAAACTGACCTGATAATAAGGCGAGGCCCAGTAATGAGGCAAAAAAACCACAGCCAAGGTGCGTGTTCTTTTTGGCGAGTAGAAGGCTCATTATCTCCAATGAGGCGCTAGGCTTTGTTGGGCGGATAGTTGCTCAAGAATACTGTGTGTTTTTTGATATTCAGATGGACGAGTTTGTTCACGATGCGATTTCGCCAAAGAATGCAAAGCAACCAGTTATAATCTGGCTCTTTTGGCGGGCGCGCCTGTTACTGGCGCGTTGTTTCAGGGTGGTGGCGTACTTTTCGCTGCTTTGTTGGCATAGGGGCGCCGCTCGATGTTGCTTTGAGAGCCGCTTTCTACTTCGGCAAGTTTCGACTCCCCAACGGCGCGGTTCCATCTTGCCGTTTTGCTTCAGTCCGCTTTGCCGCTTTTATGAGAGTCTAATGGCTGGCGAGTCGTTTTCATATAAGAGTTCGTAGTTTGTTTGGTAAACCGCGGGCTTTTCTTCGCCCCCAGTGGATTCAGTCTTTCCATCATGAAATAGTATCGCCAGCCAGTCTGCGATTGACTATTTTCCTTCAGCTGTGGCAAAGTCGAAGTGTCGACGATTTGTCTGTTGCTTCTTGGGTCGACAGGTAGGGCGTGCTATCTACTTGTCTTGGTTCATTCGCAACAGTTGGGTTGTTTTTTTGGTTGTTTGTTTGTCCGTCGTGGGCTTGCTGAGAATGGTTTGTTATCTTGCTACTTTGGCGGACCATCAAAAAATATGAAAAGCATTGGCCACATCGACTTCCCCTTGGCCGATGCTTAATACTTCATCGCTTACCACGAAATGCGGTGAACATAGGGCAACGTTGTAATTAGCTATTGCAGAGTAGTATTCTTCCTGTTTAAAACGGTACTAAATGAATGGGTGTTATGCGTTCTTGGGCCAACAATTACGAACCCATTTTTCCCTTTCCGTAATCCGATTCGATCGTAAACCATTTCTTGGTACGCTGAATACTTCCTCTGCTTTGGTTGGCAGTATGGCCAGACAATTGTACTAGTTGACGCCGGTTTTAACCAGCGTAGAAATGGTCGGCGCTAGTCGTGCAAGAGGGCCAGCAAGAATGGTTAGCGAACTCCCAATAGCAGCTTGTAAAGGTCAGATTCATAGGGTGGCAACTTTATGTCTATCCGACTTGATCGATATGATTACGTTAGCATTTGCTTCGGTCGTTGGACTGCCTGAGGTCAATGTCGATACCAAGCCATATTGTTACGCCAAGCAGCAAACCCTGCAATCCCCAAGATACCAGAGCCACAGCCGAATCTTGAGTTTTGTTTTCACAGTCGATTGCTGTCTAACCATTGTAGACACAGTGCCGTTGTTGGGTGGAGTTTCCTGTGCCAAAGGCTATCCAGATCGTAGCATCAAGGTGACGGCATCAGGGTTCTGGTACTTTCACGGCCAGCTAGGGCATACCCAAAGGCTTTGCCAAATGGATGGGGTTGATAGCTGTCCATCCACTCTCTTACCAATCTTGTCTTCAGTATTCTATTTCATATCGATGGTTCGGTTTCACCAAGGGACGTGGCCTGTGTTCAAAACGACTGGGCGAATGTGTTCAAGTCTGCATCGCCTTCGAAACAGACCTGTGATCTTAGTGTTTTGCCACATGTGTTGTGTTTAACTCTGGTTCGTTACACTGGATCCGTCATGAAACGTCTTCAAAATGACTAACCCAAAGCGCCGCGTCGAGAAGTGTGTCTTCGAAGCAAGGAACGTGATTCTGGAGTGTGTGGATACGAATTTGAAGCCAAGGCATAAAGTGAGTCCAACAATAAACAAAACAAGAATAAATGCGAAGCTTTGTGCGAGAGGCGAGAGGAAACATGATTGTCCCTAGTGATTTATTGTTCTCACTGGGACAAAACCGAACCGTTTTATAGGCCGAGTTTTTTCTCTAAATAATGGATATTAACGCCAGCAGCAATGGAAATTAGGGTCATTTACTAGTTCTTTTTGAGCTCATATTGTTTTAATACCATCGATGATGTTTCATCTAGCAGCGCCGAAAGGTCCCGTTTAATGCCAGCTGTTACGTCTGGCGCATGGCAAATGATTTTGGGCAATCATGAGTTCATTACGTTTGGTGAACTGTGTAGCCACTGTATAGCGTGAGAGTCAAACACGACACCCCATACCAGCCTGGCGCGTGGAAGTAAGTTCCACTTTACCTGGCATGGCAGTGAAAGTTTTAGATCTTCCGCATTGATACGAGACTCAACGGCGTGACCCGTTTAGCTTGAATCTTCTGTTTCATTGGACAGTTTCAAACCCACTGGCAATACGAAGCTGCTCTTTCACATATAAACCACCTGTCACCATTTCATTCACTGGGTGCCTCAACCTGAACGCGGGTGTTCATTTCGATAAAGAAAGGAAATGCCATCTTCGTACCAAGAACTCGAAACGTACCCGCCACCGCGGTAATTATCTTGATTACAGCACTACAACAGGCTTTAAAAACAAGCTTGGCGTGATGTTTCATCAAGCATTGGTGCTGGCGCTTCTTCCAATACTTTTGGGGGAACGGACGTTGAGATGAACAATCTCGGTCATACAAAGTGAAAAATCCGCGTTGCCTTGCCGTTCAGCCAATATTTGTACCTTCTACGTGGCGAGGGTTTTGTTAGAATTTTTCCATATATATAAACCGTTGCTAGTCACCAAAGGTAAAGACCCTGCTTCAGGACTGTCTGTGATGACTAATGGATTTTAGCAGGCTGCCTTCGTTGTGAACCAACGCGCATACAGACCACCACCACCGCCGCGGCTTTTACAATGACAGGGGGAAACCGATTTATTAGCGACACGAATGCACTTCTTCTGGATTCAGTCGCGTACTGACCGTTTGAACCCGGAACAGTTGGCACACCTGCTGCTTTCATTGCTTTAATAGCAGAGACTTTATCGCCCATTAAGCGAATTGTTTTTCTCTTAGGTCCGCATAAAGTAAAAGCCTGGCGTCAACTTGCTCTGCGAAATCTGCATTTCTCGGCAAGGAAACCATAGGCCTGGGTTTGAATACAGACGTGTCTGTTAATTCTGCCGCACTGATGATTGCAGGAATTTAGATAGCTTGTGCGGGAGGGATTTGGGGCCTATGCAGATAGACTCGTCTGCAGCGCACGTGTGTTTAACAAGTCGCGGTCAATTGTAGAGTGAACCGCAACAGTTTTGATACCGAGTCTTACACGCAACGTTAAAATACGTAGCGCGATTTCGCTCGGTTACAATTTCAATACCTTATCGAAGCATGATGAAAACCTACGCTTTGGATAAATGATAGTAATAAATGCTGATCGAATTCAACTGGTTTCGCCGTCTTCAACAAGCAATAGCGCCCAATTGTTGCCAGACTTATCAGCCTTTCCAATTGGTTCATCATTTTCATTGCTTCAACGATACAGATTGTATCGCCAGCATTACCTTTTGGCCAACTTCAATTAAAAGACCTTAGCACCTGGTGCAGAAGACTTGTAGTAAGTACCGACCAAGGAGAATTAAACGATATTTCTGCGATTCGCGCTGGTGCTTCCAGGAGCCGCCGTAGGGGCAACTGGAGCTGGCGCTTGAGGTTGCCATCATGGAGCACCATTCTGTTGCCAGAACAGGGCAACCACCACGACTTAATGCGAACGGCTTCTTCGCCTCCTTTAATTTCAATCTCGTAGACGTTGGATTCTTCTAAAAGCTCGATTAGTTTTTTGATTTACGAATGTCATGATTACTCTCCTTCTGTCTGTATTTGTGGCTCAGTGTTTGTGTCAGTCACTTGACTATTATAATTTCTGCGTACGTCTTCTGTAACAGCGGCTTTTATAAAATACATTTTGTAAAAGCTGGTACCCGAAAATAATCGATCAATCTAAAAGCGTGTGATATGATCCAGTTATGGCGGCAAAAAAAACCTAAAAAAAATTTGTTTTGTGTTGGTTGGTTTTTTTGGATTCCCCCCTTGCTAAACTATGCTTCTTTTTTATTGTATTGTGAATTTTTAAGGGCCTCAGTACTGGAATTGCTTAAAACCTTGATCGATCAGACGACGTTTTGTTCGCGCGCTCTCGCCCATTCAAGCTGAGCTCTTTTCGCTTCTTTCCTTCAGTTGTTCTAAAAAAACCAACGATGCGTGCCCAATAATAATTTGGAACTGTTTCATTCAGGGTGCTTTGAGTTGTCGATTT
>Ga0163217_1091314_pt1 | contig 10604 bp, 4 predicted proteins | sample SynspAceP_FD_185933 | JGI IMG/M metagenome (GOLD analysis project Ga0163217, IMG submission 185933) | Saline lake microbial communities from Ace Lake in Antarctica - Synechococcus sp. Ace-P (PacBio error correction) | ecosystem: Environmental > Aquatic > Non-marine Saline and Alkaline > Saline ... | reverse complement strand
AAAATTACCAATCAGAATTGCGATAATCAAAGGGTTGAAGTCAGTTTTTTGTATTATAGGGCTACCCTTGTTTCAGACAAGTAATCGATATTTTTCTGAAGAATATATCAACAAATCTTTCTAACATTTAATATCTATTCCCTAATGCCTTATTGAGGTTCTAGGACTATTGCAGCCAAATTACCAACTGCATATTATTACCAATGGTGTTTCAAGAAATACAAGATAAAAAATGAGGAATTCAGGTATTCATAGTTATTTTAATCCAACATTATTTGATTCTGAAATGCGGGTAAAAAAACCTAACCCTATAATATTTAACCTTGCCTTGAACCGGGCTGATGCCAAACCTCACACTTTCTTTAATGATAAGGCGATTAGTTAGAAGCAGATATTTTGGAGCAAAAGCAGTAGGTCTTCATACAAAATGCATTTTAACGCCCATAGAGAAGAAAGTCATAATTGGAAGCTCCCATTATTTACGATTTACAAGGAATTAAAATCTCCTTTTTATAAGAGTTAGTACTATTACTGGGTTCGGCCCTTGTAATATGTTAATCTATTTAATTTAGGAAATGAAAGTCTTTCAGTATTTAGTAAACTTGTGGTTTTTTGGCGTTCTAATGGTATTGTCTTGTTCTGAAAAGCAAGATTTTACCAGTTAGGTATGATTTAGGAAATCACTCCTACTTATTGAGACAAAGCGGTCTTTATGTAAGGCTCAAGAAATCCTTATAATATAGTTTCGGGACTTAGTTTTTTTACTCAAAGATTTTAATTTTGTGCTTTTAAGAACCTTTTTTGCAATAGGGTGCTTTCAGGTGTTATAAGTTTATTGAGCTTGAAAATACGAAAGTTAAGCGATAGAAATAAGTCTTGGAATTTCTTGATGAAATGAAAATATTTTTTAGATACCGAAGAAATTCAGAATGGACGCAGCTCCTACTTCTACTCTAATGAGAGATGTTTTCTTATGGCCCTACTGCGTTAAAAAGTCTTGTTATCATTTAAAAATTACTTTCAAAATAAGATGGTTGCTACCTAATATTAGGAGACGGTAGTAGTACTTCAATCTCTTTGAAACCCTGCCTTTATAGTACTTTCTGTTCTAGTTGCTTAAATTTCACACTAGATTTAAAATGAGGTTAAGCATTACGTTTACTACTTGGTAGTTTAATGCTTTACTATAGGTTATTTTCTGCCCAGAAAAGCAATACCTCTATGATTTTTAAATAGATTCCTCAATCCCTTTCATTAACCCTGGAATGGAAACAGATTTTAAATTGGTACGCGTGTTCCACTTTTATCAAAGGTGTTCTGGCTATGTGGGTTTCAAATGGAATATCTATAAATGATATTTTTTGCTGATGTGGTGTAGATTATTAATGTAAAAAGTTAGAGAGAGGCTTTAGAATGTTTTTAAAAACCAGCGACGAATTTAGTTCTACCGGGCAATTGGAATATTTTAATGGAGGGTTTAGAAGTAATGACCCTAGTGTATTTTATTCGTTTCGGAGGCTTATTTAGAAATAGACAATATTCACTTTTTTTGGCCTCAAAGATTATGCCTATTTAATCTTTGATGTAATGCAGACCAATTAAATAGAGGAATTGACCGGAGACTTAAAGTCAAAGAGGTTCGATGGTTAAATTGTGTTTTCATTTTTGGAATTTAATTAAAAAAGGTAGATAGAAATGTAAACGGTAGGCGCTAGAGGAAAAATTGTATTTCTGGATTATAGATTATAAACTCTTACCTCGAATAAAGGTATTTGGTAATACAGAAGGACAATAATAGAATTTGCAACAACATTAGACGCTGATTTAATGTTGCATAACTCTGGAGTTCAAGCTTTTAAATGGAGCAGGTGATTCAAAGTACGGCTGCAGCCCAATTTGAAAAGAGCTTTTTTTGGCGGTTGATTTAGGGTTCTGGGTGTTTGATATTGGGTTTACATACCATTTTTAAACGAAAGAACGACAATAACGGGTTAGTGTTCTAGATTTAGGTTTTATATATTTCATAGTTTAATGACGCTAAAAGTTATAGCCTAAAACGAAAAGCAACCGTTGAAGGAAAGAGATTGATATTTTAGAAAATTTCGGAAGTTTAAATAGAGATTTTTGGCAAGATTTAGTAGATGAGGTTTGAAGGTTTTGGTCCTTTTTGAAACTGAAAACTGCTAGTTATGTCACATTTAGGACAACAAACTATATGCATCTATTCGAAATGATTTTTGGAGAGCCTATTGATAATGGGAGGTGGGCAATTAGATTGTGATGTTTTGCCGCAGGATCTTCGATGGTGGTGAACTTCGTGCAAAATATAGAATTCCAATCGGTTGCGTCAGTTATATATGATTTAATAGACTAGATGTCCGCAAAAATTGCACTTACGGTTTTTATACTCGAAGGTTAGGTAATTTTGTAGCACTAAAAGGACGTCATACGGGTAGAATAAATTTAGTACAGAATGTGGCTTTTAGGAATGAAACTTACAAGAGGGCTGTTTAAACTATTTTTAACTAATTGGCAGATTAATTGCTTTTCTCATAAGAATTAGCTGCCAAACAAACTATGCTTCATTCAGGCTAGGAATGAATATTATATCATGGGGACGCATAGGTAGTCTGCCTTTTCTTTCGCCTCAATTTTATTTTTTTGGCCACGGCTTTTTTCATATATTACTCGAATTTTTAAAATTATTAAGAAGTTTTGGAAAACTATTATCCATTACTATTTGTTTGTATTGGTTATTCAGCATATGCTCAAACCAATTTAAAGATTATTAAGAATACATTTTCGTTCCTAAAAGTTCCAATTCATTTAAAGAACGAAACGAGTTTCAAACGAGTACGTTAATAAATATCTTCTTTAATGAAAAGGGTTCAATGTCGTTTATTTGATGATGCTTTACCTACGATTTAAATACAAATAGGTTGTTTAGGTCTATTGACTATTTGCAAGAGTTGATGTAATTTGTTCACTTACAAAGACTATCATAGTTTTAAAAGGATTGTATGGCAATATCGTTTTTACTTCAAGGAAGGCATAGTAAAGCAAAAAACCAATTTAAGGCAGCGTATACTGAGTCGATAAGAAGAGGCTATGCGTTCATTTAATGACTCTGAGTATGCCTATTTAAATGGAAAGAGTGAGAATAAGAAGAAGTTTTACCGTTAGTTTTAGAAATGATGTTAAAAGCTGATAAGTTAAGGTTTGATGAAATTAAGTAAATGTAGAATCTGCAAAAGTGAAAGAAAATGGGGTGATTTCAAAATTGTTTTGAAGAAGCTACCCAGCGACAAACTCAATCTTATTAAAGATAATTCGCCTGTAGAATCGAACATTAAAAAAAGTTTTGAAAAGAAACAACATCTTTTAAAAGTAGAATTTAAAAAAGCTGATGTTTAAAAGATATTTGGTATGCCCAAGCACCAATGTTGGCTTTCAAATGCGTTGATAGTACACCTAAAGTAAAATGAATATACTAAGAGCTTCAGTCGATATATATTTATGGGGCAAAAAACCGATTACCAAACGGAATTGTATATTAGAAGAGGTAACTGGATTTTTGAGTAACTATGAAAACGATTAAATTTTGGTTCAAGAAGAATTGATATAAAATTCTAAAAATCATATTTCTGTTTCCATCTATTCTTTAAGAAATCGCTTAATGCTTTTTCACGTGCGTTGTTCCGGGTTTGTAAAAAGTTAGTGCCGAAAGTTCGTCGGGTAGGAAATTCTGCATCTACCCAAGTTGTTTTGAAAATCGTGGGCATATTTATATTCTTGTCCGTACCTTAAGTCTTTCATAATTTAGTTGGTGCGTTTCGTAAGGGGTATGGAACAGGTAAATTACCGTGATTGCTAACAGCCTGTTGTGCCTTACCTATAGCCATATAACTTGCATACTTCTTAGCGGAAGTTTGCCAAATAAATAGCACACTGGCTAAGCCACTATACGTGCTTCAGGGTAACCGATTAATTGTTACAGCTTGAAAAGTTGTATTTTGCCATCACCAATGCCGTAGGATTTGCTAAACCTATATCTTCAGAGGCAGATATTAGCCATCTACGCGCAATAAATTTTTACATCTTTTTCTCCACCTTCCTATTTCATCTAGCTAACCAATAAACGGGCCCACCATTGGGATCGCTACCTCTTATTAGAATTATAAATGCAGATTAAATCATAATGCTGTTACCTGTTTTGTCATATAGTACTTGTTGTTTTTTTTTGAACTTTAGAAAGCACTAATTCCCCATTGTTGATAATTACGTTATCGCTGTCTTCAGAATTAACGAACCAGTTCAAATTTATGAGTAATTTCACCACACCTCCAGACAAACGAAGTTAATGCTTCGGATTTCTTTAAGTTCAATGTCTTTTTTTGGTTTGGAGCAAACGTTCTTCCATTGCCCTGGTAATTAGATTTTTCTTAAATCTTTCTTTTCCGAAAGCATTTAAAACATAACCTGGCAACGAGATAACAATGGAGGTTTATTGACTTCAAAAACTTGGGTTTTCGGTGGTTGCACCAATTAAAGTTACCCCAAACCTTTTTTCTACAGCGGCAAGTAACGAATCTTGTTGAGATTTTACTGAACCTGTGTATCTCATCAATAAATAGTTATAGGAGTTTTTAGAAGTGAAAGGCCAACCAGCCTGCTTCGCTTTATCAATTACTTCACGAATACTTTACACCGCTATTTAATGGTCACTAAGTACGTAAATGGGCGTTTTGCTCTCTTTCTTGCTATAAATATGGCTAAACGTAGTTTTACCAGTTCCAGGAGGGTCCCCAAAGTATGAGTGAAGGAATTATTCCTTTTTAATGATGTGTTAACGAGCCTTTTTCACCTACGAAATTGGCTGTGACTGATATTAATCGTTCTAGTTTTGTTTTAGGGCGTACACGTTCGCTAAAGGGTTCATTCATACTTACAAAAGTATGATAATCTTAAAAAGAGAAGAGAATTCTTTAGTAGTCAATTGATACTTTACAAATCATCGTTGTGACAATTTGACCCAATTTTCAATAATTTGGTCACAATTAATTGTAAAATCCCAATTCAAAAGAAGCTCATGTCGAAATGGGGACATTTTTTTAAATTTTCAAATAAAAGTCTTGGCAATTCCACTTTTGGCCATGATTATTTATTTGGGCGGATGTATTGGTTAGAATTGGCTCTCGGAGTAAACTTCAATTTGAAATGGTGTTGATGCCCAAGAAACGCTATCTGGTCTTAAAGGGCGGTGATTTTAAGTCCCATTCATACATGAGTCACCTAGAGCATTTATATAATAATACTATTCCGCTAGGGATTCTACTTACTGGCATTTATGGTATTTTTATAAAGATTGCAGCTTGGAAAATTAGTGCTTTAATGGAATTTTAATATCGGGTTCTTCTAACATGGTTAATTGCGTACTTCTTATCATATCGGCGCTTAGCGGACTTATTTAATGTGGCTTGCTAGTTTTTATATTTTTTCAAAGGTATTATTTTTAGTTCTTTACTATAGACTTATTGCACTTCTTTAATTGTGGTCTTTATTTATTGTAAGCTTTGGCTTATGGTACATTCTTTTTTGTTAAGGAAGGAATTCTTGGGAATGGGCACTTAGCTGGTTTCCTTACTGGGTTATTGTTGTGCAAGTGTTGTAAAGGCGACCATTTCCAAAACCTAAAAAATATGAATGGGGAGAAGAAGAATTTAAAGAAGAGGATGATTTTGTTCCTTAAAAACATTTTGATGAAAAAGGAAATTTCAGAGAACTACCCACTATAGGAGAATGTCGAAGATGATTAGGTTTTTAAGGTAAATTATATCTACAAATTACTGATCAAAATAAATGAGAAAGAATAATGTTTTACATTACGTTCGCACAAGCTTCGTATAAAAATACGGCACAAGCTACCAGATACATTCAATGATTCAATTTCAACAAGTAAAGTAGTTTAGCACGATAATCAGAGGCTTTTAAAATAGAGGCAGTGATACCCGATCTTCAGCACCTCATTTAACAATAGCAATTGATTCTTTGAATGATTACATCATAAACTGAATCATTTTGTTTTCTCCTGTTGCAGAACTTATTTTAATTCCGGGAAGCTGTAGATAGAAAAAACGGCATCTTTTAAGTGGTTTCAAAACCTTTGCAATCGGCACTTTTATTATGCAGCGCCAGCGATGTTTTTATAGTGTCAGCTGTTACAGGGCGGCACCTTTCTTTGTACAATAAATACCGTCAACCACCTGTGCATTCTGCAGTTCTGATTATTGCACGAAATTGCGAACATCAGATAGTTGGTATCTTAAAAGTAAGAATAGGGCAGGACCCCTTTTTCGTTAGGCCTTTCAACAAGTTCTTCTTATGGTATGAAATGAAATTAGGAGAGATGTTGGCAACAGCACCTTGGTGGTTACTTTTTGTTAGCGGTTAGTTTTTTCAACTGGGTTACATACACCATGTTGATTTCATTTCTAACGCAATAAACTTCTAATTTTCTTCATAAGGTCTCCTTTAAAACCTTTTTGTAGAAAATACCTTATCTTATTCTTCATTTGAATTAACAGCTTCTATAATGGCTCTTTAAGCCATAAATCTGAGTGAGTTTTTTGCATTGAGGCAAAGTAATAAAAAACAGCTCAACTTATTGTTTGAAGCTGTTTAATTATTAAATGGTAAAATAATCTAATTATTTAAATAACCGAAAACCTTATTAAGTCTGCTCGTTTTTAATATTTAGGTTCCATTAACCTTTTAAAAAACTGTTTTAGTTCAGCTTTTTTTGAATCATCAATTAGTTTAAAGCAATTGACCAATTTCAATTTAATTTCTCCATTCTATTAATTTACCATTCTTTTTGAAAGTAGTATTCTGTAAATTGTGAAAATCTACTTTTGGTACAGCTTTTAACAAAAGAATTGGCAGCAGCTTTTCCTTCTGTATATTTTCAACATAACTTCTTTTGTATAAGTCATAATTTCTTTACCATCAATTATGGGCAGTTAAATAGCCATTAACCGTGCTTGTTTTTTAGAAGTGGTAAAAGTTTTAAAGGCTCATTTTTTTACCATTTGTAACTATATTTATTTTTTTTATCTCTCCCGATAAACTTTGAATTTGCGCCTTCTTCTGAATTTAGATTTTTTGATTTCAATTTCTTCAATTTAAAGCCATTGTACCTATAGAGATTGTCTCCATGTTTCATCTCCGTTAAAACATTGTAGTTGGTAAAAAGGTATCAGAAATATATGGAGGATCCCTGGGAATGCTGAATACATATCAGCATTTCTTTTGTTACGTTCGCTAATAGGCCCATTAAATCAAAATTTGGCCGTAGCCCCGCCGCCGCCGCCGGCAGACATATTAGACGAAGCTTGACAGCATATTGAGCATACCCTGATATAGTTGTGCAAAGTATAAGAAGCACATTATATTTTTTTCATTAAAATAAAATTTTTTGGGATAAACTTTACTAATTATAAATTAGATACGCCAACTATGAAAGTTAAATTTGACTGTGAAATTTATACGTCTGTAAAGGAAGTATTGTTATTTGTGCAAATTAAGAGTGGCTTATTTTTGATAAATCCGTAATTATCAAATGTTCTTTAGATTCATCAGATAGATTATAAAAACCAGCTTGTTTCATAATCTATAGCCCGTATAGCCATTTTGGTGTGATTTGACAACAATACTAAGCCAGATATGCAATTCTAATCTTGGTGTTTTACTTCAGTGCCATAAATAATTACCTTTAACGATGCAAATCTTCCAAAAGCCATCTTTTGTTTATGTCATAGAAGGTGGTATTTCATGATAGGAATTGTTGTAGCCTCTATAGGTAAAACTGCTAATGTTTGAAATTACATCGCCTAAATTTATCAATAGAATTGATAAAATCTGTTGCTTCTTTTTTTATAAGATTTCTCTAAATTTTCACCATATATATCGTTCATTGTGCATTAGCAAAAAAGAAGAGTTTAACTTTCCAAATTTCTCTTTAATAAATGGCATTTGTTGAGATGAACATTCTCTTCCTCTACAGGAACGTAATTTCCTTTATATGCTTTACTTAAAATAATATCGTTAGTTCCATTATTGCAAATCGTTGGAGTAAATCTTAAAAAGGTTTCTCGCACTTGCCTTAAATTTAAATTAAGGTACCAAACATTACCAACTATATAATCCTTTAAGCCATCATTATTAATTAATCGGTCTCATTAACAGAAAACACCAGCCTTTCTCATCTAATAAACTGTTTTATCAAGTTCAAAAGTACCTTTGTTGTTTTTTAACAACCTATACAGTCCATTCCGCCAACGGCAATAATATCTTCCCAGCCATCATTTTCATAATCGGTAGCTAGTATGCTATTTATAATGCCAAATTATTAAATCGCGGTGCATGTTCGGAGGTGATATCAACTAAATGTTCCACTCTAATTTTCGTAAAAGTATGAAGAACTGTTGTGAGGGTTATTTGTTTGGGTATAGACTATTACCAACCAAAATATCTAAAGTCACCATCTTTTATCAAAATCTATCACGTCTACTGATTTGCCATTTTTAGGCAAATGAAACTAAGGCAGCATCTTTGATTTGGTAAATTTTTCCATTGACCATTTATTTAAATAAATTACGATCTTGATAAAAATGATGAATTCTCAGTATACTCGTTGGCCCGCCACTCACCAACATAAATGTCGAGATCATTATTCATTGTCAAAATCGAAAATAATTGATTCCATATCTTCAAAAGATTTGGTCGATCTCAAAAACTTTTGGGGATTTTCTTTCTTGTAGCCATTTGAATGTTTGAAAATATAGATATGCTGGTTTTGATTTGAACTTTCCTCCAATAAATTAAATCAACAAGCCCCACACCATTTAAATCGCCTTTTAGATATAAAAGGGCCAAAAGTAGATTGCTTGTATTGGGAGTAAAATTCTGAACTAAAATCATTTTAAAATTGTTTTCTCTATGTGTTGTAATCTAACCTATTGATTTAGGGGTTAATTAGATTCGAAAATGGAAACTATTGTTGTTTTATTTACTGGTTCTAAAATAGCATTTTTAATGTTAAACTCTACCGTGGTATTCGCTGAACATTAAAATATTTGTTCTGTTTTTACCATTTAGCCAAGTAATTGATACGGTATCTACTTTCAAAATTTTCGCAAAGTCCAAAAGCAAGCTTCATTTTCTTGGACGACATATTACCCTCGAACTCTTTTTTGTCGGCAAATTGAGATTTTTTTGTCCGGCATATTTAATTTTCAAAAACATTACAATAAGGCTCCGAAGTTGCGCCTATTGTTTTTTGATTGTTTAGATAATCCTTTGCTATTAATTCTTGAAGTTAAATTTTATAAAGAAAGGGGGGGCCCGGGTTTTTTTTTTTCATCCATATTATTAACCAAAGGTCCAAGTCACCATCATTGTCTAAATCGCTTGCGCTACACCATTACTATTATGAAAATCTCCTAAACCCCCAAATTTTTTTGCTTTTTCATTTAAAGGCAAGTTTACCTTCATTTGAAACTTAAATACGTTTCTGCAGTTTTTCAGTGGGCATATAAAAGGTCTTGCTTTAATTCTAAAGGTAACATTGCGGTCCAAATTTTTGTATGTGGGTTGCAAAAACTTTCTTTTGAAGGCATTTGTCAAGTGCATATTTTCTTATTCCGTTACTTATGTTTAAATATCATTATCCCTCATCATTGTTTCCAAAGTCTTTGACATTAGAACAACCAAACTCAAATCCGTAATTTGCTTTTCTGTAAGTTGAGCGATGTTGTTATATTTATTATTCCCTAGATTTAGCGTAAAGGAGTTGAACATGTATTGATAATGAACCCTGCGGTGTTTCTAGGTAATCAAATTCTTTGGTATTCATGAAGGCCATTAAACGTTTTTTGCCCTTACATGATCACTTTGAAAGACATGTCTAAAGTAAAAAATCCTCTTTGAATCTGAATTGTATATCAGCAATATCTGATACCCATACGTAAATAAGATATTCTGTTGGGTATAATTTTTAAATTTTTTCTGAAAATGTACCGTTCTTGCTGATTAATGTATTAAAGGCATCTGGGATATATAGTCACTCGTAATGATACAATATTCTAGCCAACCATCTTTTATTAATATCGCTTATACAAAGTCCTAGTCCGTTATATTGGATTTTGAATTCCTGAAGAAATGGTTGCGTTCAAAAATTTTGGCCATTATCATTATTGTAAATATGAGAGCTGTTGAAATATTTACGATCTTTGTTGTTTGCCTATTATTTTGTAAAAAATATAGGGTTCTACACCATAAAATTTCATTTTCATTCAAACAACGCAAATCTAAATCGCCACGTTTGTCGTTAATCGAAAAATGCTGATTTGAGTTGAAATTGCCCATATCTGCTAATCCGTACTCTTCTGCTTTCAGTAAAAGTTTAAAATCTTTGTGTTTATATAGAGTAGATTTTTTTACGTCGTTTCTATCTTTTGGTCCTCCCTGTGATACATAAATATCTTTGTAGCCATCATTATTTATATCGACAAAGGTTATTCCGTTAGCCAATTTCTTACCCAATA
>Ga0163217_1090167_pt1 | contig 10604 bp, 9 predicted proteins | sample SynspAceP_FD_185933 | JGI IMG/M metagenome (GOLD analysis project Ga0163217, IMG submission 185933) | Saline lake microbial communities from Ace Lake in Antarctica - Synechococcus sp. Ace-P (PacBio error correction) | ecosystem: Environmental > Aquatic > Non-marine Saline and Alkaline > Saline ... | reverse complement strand
ACGGGTGCACCGTAGGACGCGTTGTCGCGTGTGGCTTGGGCGAACCGATTCGAATGCTGGCCTGTTTTTTCGCGTGCCGATTTTTCCGATCCCGGTTGTGCGACGAGAGTCGAACCGGTGGTTTTGGTCCGCCGCTGGGATGTCGCCGGTTTTGATGTTTTCATGGACGTCACATAACAATTCCGCCTCGTTCTGTGATTTCAACCGCGTTACCCGAGCGGTTGGGACGATCTGTTTGCACCTTCCGTTCGTCACGGCATCGGCGATGGAAGTCGGGTCGTATGTGAGCGAGGCAAGGTCCGATGTGTTTTTGGTGCCTGCGTGCGCATCCGATACGACCGGTGCCGTGGACGACGTGTGTGAGAACAAGAGTTGATTGTCGAGTTCCCATTTCCCCCGGCTTTCGATTGTGTGGAAAAATCCGAGATATCGTTGAGCACGCCCGCGGGGTCGGCGGGAGCCTTCGGCCCATGCGAGGTAGTGGTTGTCGGGGTCGGGGTGCCCTGTCGAGTAGTTGGCTGCGATGATGCGTTCATGGGCGTGCGTCTCGTGGTATGTGGCGAGAAATTCGCTTTTGGCCGGTTGGCTTTTTGTTTTTTTTTTTTTTTTTCGGGGCATCGCGTTGGGGCGATTTTGCAGCCTCGTTTTGATTCGGTTGAGTTCCGGCCGGTCCCGCGCTGGACGCGTCGTCCGAGGTGCTCTTGCGATCGCACTTTGCTCGGTCTTTGTTGACGCCCGATCCGAAGGTTGCGAGTTCGTTGTCGGGGCCAATTGCACGCGAGGGTTCGTGTTGGCCTCCGGCAGTGCGGTGCCCCCCGGTTGTCGGATTCTGAATTTGGTGCCCCGGTGATTTTACGAGCGACGAGGAGGGGCGGCGAATGACTAAACGACGGCCACGGATTGCAAAACACTGGTTTTTCGAACCGGTCGATCGGGGCCGAGGCTCGTCCCCGGGGTTATTTTTTGCGACCCATGCCCACCGGCGCGTTTTCCGTCTGCAGGCGGTTCCCGTTCAAGTCGTGCGGGTGGGCTGATTAGCCGGCGGGACTGCTCGGTCGGTCGCATTGCGATGAGGACGTTTGTCGTTCCGTGTTCGTATGCGTTTTGTTTTGTCCGATTTTGCCCTCGGATGCCTTGACCTCGAGGGTGGTCGGCCAGTCGATCGTGGCAACGGGTGGTGCGCGGGACAGGTAGGTGATGTGATCCATATGCGGTGCGCGGACTTCCCGGATCGCCACCCGGCGCCCGATCGTCATAGAATCGGGACCGAGCCGTTGCAATGCTTGGGCCCATGACGAGCGGAAACCGGACCTTGGTGAGGATCGGCCCCCGGGCGCCCGACCATTCTGCGCCGCTATCCCGAGTCGTCGGCGGGGGCGTCCAATGGGCGGCCGATGGGTTTGGTGTCTGGTGCCGAGAAAATCCTGACACGAGGGTATCGTCCCCGGTGCTCAAGCTGCGTTGCGTGGATCGACAACCCAAATCGGTGCATTTGCTGGATGTTGAGGCGTCGTGGAGGATGGGTGGCCGTTTGGCGGAATCGGTTTCCACCGGTTTCTTCCGTCGAGATAATCGGCGAGTAAGACAGTCGCGTTGCGGTGCCACGGTCCGTTCCGCTCCGGTTTGCGATCAACGACGTGGACGTTGCTCCCCCGGTCGTAGCGGTTGTGTGGAGGTCTTTGATGAATCTGCCTGGTTCCAGTCTCCGCGGCGAATCGGAATGATTCACGTTGTGACCGCGGTGAGATAGCCATCGCACCGAGAGTAGTTTTGCGGAGCAGGGTCCGGCACGCCGTGCCGTGTTTCACGATAGGCGGTTTGGTGTCTGTTGACGGTGGCCCGATGATTCCCCCGGGCCCGCGAAAGGATTCCAGGATTGCGGTGGTTGTGGGTGCGACGTCTTTGATACAGTGTTCTCCGGGGACCAGGTGTGGCCGGGTCGTCGGAGATGGCGTCGGTGAAACCCCTGCCTTCGCGGTTCGAGTGTGACTCGACGCAGTGGAGGTTTTCGTCCCGGCGTCGATCCAGCGGGGGGTTGTCCCGGTTTGCAGTTGGATCCGTGCGGTTGGTGGAGGAGGTACCGGATGCCGGGCATGCCACGTAAGCGCTGCGTGTGCCCCCGATCGGTCGACTGGGCGACGATAAGTGACCAAAGAGTTGTTGCTGGATGTCGTCGCCCGGCCGATCAAACGTTACTGAGTCAATTCAGGTCGCCCGTCGACCTCGGCGTTGCGAATGGAAGAGCAGGGGTTTGATCATTCCAATCCCCCCCGAGCGTCCCCGTGGATACTGTTTACGATCACGACCGAGCCAGCGACCCGTCGGTGCAGAATGTATCGGTATAATCGCCTCCGTTCTTGCCGTTCGGGGGCATAACGTGGGGAGTGGAGGTGGCGAGATTGGGATCCTGCGTGATCAATCGTTGTTGTTGTATCGGCCCAATTCCGAGATCGTATCGGGTGGGATGTTCGCGTTCGGCACCGTCCGGGGTTGCGTTTGATTGCCGGAAAACGACGGTCGCCCGAGCATTCTCCGGGCCGGTGAACCGGCCTTGCGATGTATCTCCCGCACCGAGCGGGCCCCGGGCGCGGCGGTGTTTTCGTCCCCCGGTGTCCGGTGATATGCGATCGCCGGCGACGTGAGGTTCGTGATGGTGGCCGAGCTGTCGAGCCCGAGCTCGGAAGGTTTCATCACATCAGGGACGGGGTGCCCGGGAATCCGCGGGCAAGTGAAACATCCGCTGTGCGGTGTATTCCTTTGCGCGTTTTTCAGACATGAGCGTTGAAATCGTGCCGGTCGGGTTCCTCACAGGCAGTCGAAAGGGTGTGTCGAAGGGGGGGGGGTGGTTTCAAAAGGTGGTCCCGGTTCCGCATTGGCTCGTTGTCCCTGACTGGGTTATTATCAGTTCGCGGTCGAAGTAAGTCGCTATGCCCCGGTCGTTCCCGGCGTTCGTTTCTGTCGGGGCTCAGCTTGAACCAGGTTCCCGTCGCGTGGCCATCGGAGGCCGCGGCTTGCGAGGTTTTCAGGCGTTCGGCGGATTTTGCTACCGGACGGGGGATGGGTGGGTGGCCGATGTCCGGTGCGTCATCGTTCCCCGGTTTCGGCGATCTTTCGGCATTGGTCGGCTGTACCCCGGCGATTTTTTTGCTTCCGGATTGTCCGCCTGCCAATTCCCGTTTTCGCAACCGGGCCGGCGAGGAGGGGTTGCTCGTTTGCTTGAGGCATTCGATGCTCGTCAGCGCGTTGGTGGGTAGTCCCCGCTAGATTTCCCGGCGGGGTTTTGTCCGCGTTCAAAGTGCATTGCTCGCCTGGGCCCCGCGCCGCGATGCTCGCGGAGGGCGTCCCCCCGTGGTCCGCGATTCGTGTCCGGCGGTGTGCTAATTTTGAGGTCGCTCGATTTCGTCAGGAGGATTTCCGATGCCGGTCGGCCCGTTTGGGGTGCGGTCCCCAGTGGACAGCTGATCCACCAGATGCGTCCAGACCTTGCCTCCCCGATTGATAGGCATTGCCGTTGAGTGACCGGGGTGACCGGAACGGCCGCGGCGGATTGCCAGGTTCCCGATCGCGTCCGTTTGTGGATCGGTTCCGGTGTTGGTTAGCTCGTGGATTCGATAATTCCGTTCGGGATTTTCCGCGGGCGTTATGGGTGACCCAGGTGGTTTTACCGGTGTTTGGAACGCAGGGTGGAGGACCGATTTGGAGAAGGCCGGTAACCACCGGCGATGGAGGATCAAGATTCGGTGCCGGCAGCCCTCCCGATTCGATTTTCCCCGAAGAAAACAGTTCCGTCCCAACTTATTGTCGATCAGTGCCGGAACGAGGGGAGTGAAACGTCGGGCGGCCGAGTCCGTCTTCCGCCACAATTCGGCGCGGGGTCGATCTTTTCGGGGCCAGTTTCGGCGGTTTTTCCGGTGTCGGGTTTTCCCCGTTCCGTGGGATCTCAGCCCGTTCCCCCGGTGATCGAGGAAAGGTTGGTTGACAGTTCCGCTTCCAATTTGGCGGTCATGGGGTTGGGGTTTCGATGGATCGAGACCGAGAGGTCCGATGTCAATTTGTCCGTGGTCATTGTCGACTCGGCCCGTCAGCCGGACCGCGGAATCGATTGCGAAAGTTTAACGGTCTCGGGCATCCGATGCGTTGACGATTCGGCGAATCAGAATTCGTGGTTCGAGAGATCTTGTCTTGCCCGCGCCAGGATCGCTTTGTCCGATGCGATCGTTGTACGACTTCTTTCGATCGCTCAACGGCGGTTTGGGGCGAGGGCCAAAATCCGCGGGGCTGTTCGCCCGGGTTGCTGGTTCGCCCGATCCGACCACGACCCGAGTATTACCCGGGAACCGGGGTTCCAGGCGAACGAGTTGGCCGGAATCCCGTGATTCCCATTACGATGCCGACTCGCCCCGATACGCCACCCCCGGCCACGGATGGAAACGGGTGCCCGATGATCCAATTGTTTCCTTCGCTTGGCCGCGCCCGCCGGAACTCGGCGAGCACTTCCAAGCCTCGGCGCGGGCCGGACGGGTACGGCGTGTCGCGGTGACGCGTTCGAGTTCTTCCCGTCGGGTTCGCGAGCGAGATTTCCGAGCGGGAGTTGTTGTCCGGGGTCCCGGTGACCGCGATCGGATGCCAAGGGGATTGGTGGACCCGAACAACCCGGCGCTTTACGTTCCGGTTCGTTTCGGTTGCTCGTTGCCAGCTTACCCGGTGTCCCATGTTTTGTCCCAAACCCCCCGGCCGGGTTCCGAAGCGAGGACGGCGGAAGGGTGTCGGCCGGCTGTGGGTGAATCAAGGCCCGCGCTTTCTGCAACCCCAGATCGGATCAACCGACGACGCGAACCCGTTGGAATAACTGTTCGGTATCCGCGGGTCGTCAATCGGGTAGGTCGGAAACAGATCGAGTAGTGTATCCCCTCCAGTCACGACGGTCGTCGAGTAGCTCGATGTTTTCGTTCCCCCGGGCGCTTGCGGTGAGCGCAACTCGGTCACGGACAGACGCCATTCAAATGGAACCCCCCGACGACCCGGCGGTCGTTTCCGTTGCCTTTCCCGTGTTTTCGCCCCCGTTGTGGCGAAGGCGTCGAGGGATTCGATTCCGATTCATGGATTCGGACAATCGTCTCCGCCCCAGGACGGCGTCGATTCGCCGATTCCCCCGAGCCCTGCGGCTGGAAAACCGATGGATCGCCGTTCCAATGGTGAGATCGAACCTTCGAGTCCAAGATTCATCGACGCTGAGATTAATCTCAAAGGGCGGGGCGGGGGCGGGTACGAGGGTTTTCCCGATCCTCGGGCCGGACCAATCCGGTCCACCCATCGCTCGCGTTGTCCGTCAACTGCGTCGGCGCCAACGGCGCGGCACAACGGCGCGGACAACAAACGCCTCGGGCGATCGGGCACATCGTTCGCCGCTTGTCATTCGTCGCGTTTCCGCTGGGGGGATGGCGAGGGCGTTTCGATCCCGTTGGGACTTGTACGGTTACCACTAGGTCGGGGGGGTGCGATCCGAGGCGTGTGCAGATTGATTAATAAAGCCCGTTCAGTATTCACACCCGTCTCATGACACTCGGAGGGAAAATTCCAGTCCAGACGCAGGTGGCTGGTTTCGACACTTGCCCACGTGGGCGTTTTTCCCCTGTCTCGCTTACGGATAGTAAGACTTCACCTGCGAGCGAGTGGGACGTGTGACCGATTGGATTCGAAGCATTGATGGAAGCCGATGACTCCAAGGGGCGGTACCCCTAGATTACGCTGGAGAAGCTCATGCGACTGATTTGCCCCAGTTTTCACACGATTTCTGTTTCGATTAGTGTTTCGAGCACCCGGTTTGATGGTTCCGTCACCATCCGTATTCTTTTCAATTTAGCCTGCTGAATGCAATCATGTATCTCGTGGCTCGGTTTTCGCATCCGAACGACAAACGGGACTGTGCAAGCGTTGGATGCTCGGTGTGAAGGGTTGCGAAGTATCCACCCGGCGACAGACGGCTCCAGAAAGGCGAATTTCTTCCCGCCGTTGCTTTTACTGTCCCGGTGATTAATAGTTGCAACTACCGTGCCAAGGATGCTGGGTCGAGTCTCGGCCCCCAAGCAACACAAATCGAACTCGACGGGCGAGCAGGAAGATTACGGAGCCAGGGGCGATGGGAAGCTTCTTCGGAATCTCCGGGGCGACCGTTTCTGCACAGAACCTGATCACGTTATTCGAACCACCCCGGTGGGTTATTCCAAGTTTTTCCACAACGGACATTTCATACCGATGAGTTCGCCAACGATGCGAGCGTGCGGCAACGTGAGCATTGTTCAGGTCGAGGGCAGCCGAGTTCTCAGCGACCGCGGCGCGGGCGTGCGGTGTTTTGAACCAAACGTGGAGGGCATGAAGCCGGCCCCCCCCGATCCCGTAATTAACTGCTGGTATGGTTGTGTTGCCGGAAGGTTTGCAAATCGACTCCCCGATGACCTGTAGCCGAAAAAGTTGGGATTGACCGGTGATCGAAATTGGAGTGATGTATTGCTAGTTCCAATTATCTACGCCCTGTCGGCGGGAACCAACCACGAAATCGCGTTATCCCGAGCGCGGAGAACGACGTGTTCGTCATTTCGTTTCGTCGATACCCGAGCGACCAAACCCGATCGTCGTGATCGGACGCGTCCATGACCGATTTGCGGGCAAGCGTTGTGTCCCCGCCCCCCGTCACCGGTTCACGCACATCGGTCCTTGGGCAATCGAACCCGTTGCCTGGTGATTCAACTTCGCGACCGAATCGATTACAGACGAACGATCGTCAAGACACGTTCAAAATCCCGCGTTCCTAAGATTTCAGCGGAACTCACGCCCGGCCACAGCGAGTTGGCGTGTCATGGGAACGACGGACTGGCTCGCTTGATTTAGCGAGCGCCGGGGCTCGCGACCGACGGGCGGGGGTGTGTGATCCCGAATGATCAAAGTTCGCCCGGAGTAGCCCCAGTACAGCCGGCGACGAGATTCTGACCGGAGTTTGTGTTACGATGGGAGAAGTAGCGTTCCAAACGATTTCGGTTTGCTATGCCGACAATTTCGACCATCCCGAGTTAACCGGACGGCATATGCCGAGTCGAAGCGGGATACCCCGGCGCCGTTTGGTAATCGGGCGGAGCAGGACGTTATTTGCGTAGTCCCGGTATGATAGGAGTTTTATTCCCCGGCCCCCGGCCCAGACTGTTGATGCACGAGTTTTTTAGGGGATGCCCGGACCCCGGCGTTGAGGGCTGCGGCCTAGCCCGGCTTCGTGAGCGAGCTCCCCGACAGGGCTCATCGAGAGTGCGTCGCTTGCGGATTGTAGGATATTGTCTAATGTTCCCTCGGAGCTTTCGAGGAAAGCTCAGGATGTCCGTCGAAAGGTCGTTGTTCGCGTCGTGCGGCGACGGGGGACATTTGTAAGCAATGTTTCAGCTCAAACGGTACATCGTCCATTGCTCCCCCGACGACGCAGGGTTGGGTTTCGCTCGATGCGTCCGGGTTGGCCGATCGGTTGAGCTGATCCGACGTTGATCTGGTTCTTGCGGCGGCTCCGTGCCCCGGACCACTGGCGATGCATCATGGATACGCCCAATCGGTTCGGCGCGACTCATCAGCTGCAAATTGCGAGCAACCGTCTGCATCGCACGCGAAATCGATGTTACATCGCTCCGAGATCGGATGAAAAACCGCCGCCCCTTGTCAACAAATCAACGCGTGTCGAGGCACGGCTGACCCGGTCCGATAGCAACATGTCCACGGTTTTGCTTCCCGCCCGCCCCCCGGCCGCTCGGCGGGGGGACGGGTTTTTCGTCGTTGGGGACACCTTGTGCGCGAAGGGGCCCGGCGCCCGATTTACAAAGCTCCACTCATCTGTTGGCATCAGTCCCCGCCCGTCTTTTCGGGGCAAGCATCGACGGGTTTGTAAAGCACACGCGATACCGGAGCACCGGGAGTTTTCGCCGAGTCGCGACCGGATGTATTGTTTTCCGAATCCGGTGCCCCGTCACGGTTACGAAATCAGTTTCCAACTATTTGCGTTCCCCCATTGAAAACCAGACCCCCCCCCCACTGGTCACATTATCGCTCGTTTCAAAATTGCCGAGACGCCCGGTTCGAGACCGCTTCGATGTCGCCGCCCGGTATCGTTGGTGAGCAAGCCGCGTTAAGGCAGCCAAATATTTGCTTTGAGGGATTTTGCGACATGTTACCCGTGCCCCAATCCAGTCACGATGTTCGTCTCGCCCGAACCCGATCTGGGCCGACCCGAAGGAGGCACTCGCCGCCGTCGCCCCGATCGGTGTGTGATAGTGTTGCCGTGTTCAGAGCACGGGCCCGCTGGCGGTTTTATTCACAACACCCGTCGTCGTGCTCCGAATGGACGGTGATCGGTGTGTATCCGCAATGCACTTTCTATGACCGTGGTCTACGAGAATTTTTACTTCCCCGGCCCGACGCCCCCGGCGCGGCGAGCACGTCCCGCCGAGCAACACGGAGATTTCAAGTCATTAACGATGTTCGCGAATCCCCGGCGTCGGTATGTTGGGGACCAGTTGTACCGAGCGGCCGTTTGTTTGATCGCCGGGGGCGGCATTTCTGCTCTACCAGACCGCGTTCGTGGATCGACGAGAGAGCAGGTCGGCGGACGGGCAGTCGACGTTGGATGCGAGCATGCGAGCAATTGGTCGCCAACGGGTCGTTCTCGGCGCCCACCGGTCGGTTAGCGAAAGGCCCCCGCGTCGGTTCTGGGGCAATTCGTTCATCGTTTCACCCCGGCCGCGGCGAGTTTTCTAGGCGGCGACGACCACACGACGGTTCTGGAATCACCCGCGATTGCCCCGTGGTTGGAATCCCGACCGTCGTCCCGTACCCTGGCGTTTCTACCACCGAGCGAGCGTCGACGCTCGCCGATGACTCCGGCGATTCATTGATTGAGCGGACTTACGTCGTGGTTTGTTAAAAGATTCCGGTGCTGGAGGGATCTTAGCGGACTGCGAATGAATAAACTCGTCCCACTACCAGTTATTATTTTTGCGTCCTCAGGGTGTTGATTTAATATCTTACGCAGCGAAGAATTTAGCGATGGGCGTTAGCCCGGTTGCGGATGTTGGAACGGGGCTAAGCCATGTATAAATAACAAGCCGTTAACAGATCACGAACCATTTTAGTCTGAGGAGGTAGAGGCAACTCACGGCGGCGGGAGCGTCGAGTCTTTTTTATCGACACATGACCATTCTGTTCCATCCGCGCCCACATACCCCCGGATGGTGAATCGCTGTCCTGTTTCGGTGATCGCGACCGTTATTGACAGTTGTGCGTCCGGTGATGGATCTTGCTGCCGGACGAGGGGGGCAAAGGGGGACTGGCGCGTCCGCCACGCGATTCAGGGATTTGACCGAGATTGATCCGACGGCCAACCAAACGTGTGGCGTCGGATTGTTGCGGTTCTGCTTTTCAGCGTTAGCGTCAGTCGAGTCGGATGGACGAGACCGGCCAATCGGATCCCCGTTTCCCGTTGGCAGCGTTTTATTCAAACCGCTGAGTTACAGGGCCGGTAGGGGGGGTTGGTTTGGGCAGCAGTATGCCCCGGCATGTCCGAGCTCAGACAAAAACCGAGGCACCCTTGTTTGCCGGTCGACGTCCCCGGCCGATTGTGATCGTCCACAGAGTCCTGAAACGGGAGGTGCAATCTGCAGATCGCCGACGTTTAAACGGTCAAGTCGGTGTCCGAAATCCCCCTTCCTACCGGCCCGACAATAGTTCCCGCTTCGCCAGGTGGACGTTTGTCGCGATTTGTTGGACACCGTGAGGTTTTCCGCGCCGGATTTCCACCGATGACTCCGGTTTTCGTTTTGCCCACACCGGTGGATCACGTGTCGGAGAATCCGGGTGCCCATAACGGTTTGCCATTAACGGTTGCCAACGCTTGGCCGCGGGTCGTTCCAGTGCGGTGGACCGCAAGGCAATGGCCCGGTCACGTCCATTGTCGGGGTAGTGCGGCCGATCGCCGATGGAGTGTTGCCGGCCCGACGTTTTTTCGACCGCGCGGTTACAGCAGGGGCCTGCCGAGGCGATATACGTTTGACAATTTGCTTTGATTGTTGCGTGTTGTTCAAAAGGCGTGACCGCGGGGGGGGACATCGCTGAGTTGATTGCAGGCGACGGCTTTTTCCATTTGAACGATCGATTCCGGCGACGATGGAACGACGGATCCGGTGTGCCGCGTACGGGGAGGATTCGAATTGGATGGGGAGGAGTTTGCCGCAATTCCGGGTGGCCGGATCATTGGCCGACAGCAAACCGGCGACGGCGTGACGTTCGAACCAAACCGGAAAATCCCCCGATGTGATCGTTTGCAACAATCGGCAGTTTTCACGACAGAAGCCACCCCGATTTATTTGGGAGGGGCGACGAGAGCGATTGTTTTTACGATTTTGTTTTGGAATCGGATTTCGAGTCAGTGGGGGGTCCCGTAGGCGACGATGTCAGCGGATAGTTGGTGGAAGGAAACGAAATTGGAATATAGTGCGAGTTGAATTGAAATCAAAATCGTTTAAAAAACCCTTTTTTGTTTTTCGGGGGCAGTTTTTGTTTTGTTGATTTCTTTCTGG
>Ga0163217_1104469_pt1 | contig 10605 bp, 11 predicted proteins | sample SynspAceP_FD_185933 | JGI IMG/M metagenome (GOLD analysis project Ga0163217, IMG submission 185933) | Saline lake microbial communities from Ace Lake in Antarctica - Synechococcus sp. Ace-P (PacBio error correction) | ecosystem: Environmental > Aquatic > Non-marine Saline and Alkaline > Saline ... | reverse complement strand
TTTCCCGCCAGCCACTGGATGCACGTTGCCTCTTGCCGTGCAAGGCCGCGCCACGCCACGGCCGAGCCATCTGCCGACGCGTTCTTGCTTTTTGTGGTTATGGGGCGTCAGCGTTCACACTGTTGACTCATGCGAAGGGTTTATCGCTTCTTCCGTTGTGGACCAATCAGACCGGCTCGCGGCAAACCAGGGCTGTCCCAATCGTCCCGGCGGCATTCCCTCGTTCGAGCATTCTTCTCGACATGGCGTAGGGGTCGGGACTTGCTGCCCGCGAGCGCGCGTCTGCTCTCGTTGACCCAGCGCGAAACACGAGGTCTCGCCTTGGAGTTTCCGTAGCGAGAAGAAACAGGGCGAAAACCGCCCGTTCCGACCTTCGCGCCGCCGCCAGTGCCGATATGGGGCTGGCCCAAAGGGTATTTGCCCTGGCGCGTATTGTCCCGTGCCGGAATCGTCGGGCACCGTCTCCAGCATCAAAACTGGCTTCAACGCACGAAACAGCTTTGACGTTGGCGTGCACTCGAAGCCCTTCGGCGTCTGTTTGCGACTCCGCGCGTCCGGCGCCACGTGTAGCTTCTTGACGTGCTCCCACGATGCCGTGGAACAAGCAGCCACCCATTCCGTGGCGCTGCATCAAAGTTGCCACTTCCCCTCGATTCTTCATCGAGGTCTGAAGGCGTGGCCGACGTTGCGAGCATGGCTTGGGGCGAGTTCCACCGGGCAGTGCTCGACGTTACCGCCGCTGCGGATGTTCCGCTTCCAGGGGCAGGCCCAGGAAGGCGCTAATCGCCGAGGGTCTTCGTTGCTCGGTCTTCTGCGCGGGTGCACGGACTTCGCCGCCGCGCAGTCGAAGGCCACCTTGCCGCCGGTGGTCACACCCAGCGCCTGCCGGATGACTTAGGGCAACGTGATCTGTCTTTGGACGTAGAGTGGGCGAGGTTCAGTGGATGCCGGGCTTGGTCTGGGCTTCCTGTCTTTGAATCCTCATGCTCGATGGTAAGGAAATTTCCTTACCTTGTCAATCAGGAATCCCTTTGGGGGTCTCTGCTTGCATAATTTCTGTGCTCCATCCCACTGCAAAAAAGGCCATTCGTAAGCAGGACACAGGCTGCCTTCCGCTTATTTTTAAAAGGCAGGCATGGGGCCAGAACCGTTTTGTCTGTTGGCTGGATACCCACGCGTTGCCCTATAAACACGGCTGGGAAGGGCAAGCAGTAGCTTCATCGCTATTGATTAGATATTCTACAGAACTAAAACATGATTGGGATATTTTCAATGCGTTTTTCATAGCGGGGTGTGCTTCTGACTTGATTGGATTTCTGTGCTATTTTTTCGTACATGAAACGGAAATTTAGACATCAGTTAATCAGCGTCTGCAGGCGGAGCTACCGCGGTGGAGGCGCCGTTCGACCTGCCCCCTGAACCAGTTGGGCGGTGTTGCCCCAACTCGCCGCCCACTACGCCGATGGGGGCTGGCTCGTGCGCCTGGCTCAGGGCGTCTATGCCTTTTCGAACGATGACTTTCGGGGATCTACAGTGCCTGAAGTTCCTGCACACAGGCGTTGCCCGGCCTGCATGTCTGGCGGCTAAGAGCGCCATAGGCCTCAAGGCGTTGCAGCACAACCTTGGGCAGCCGGACACCCTGGTGCTGTGGGGCGATAGCCGCTTTCACGTTGCCGCAGATGGTCACCTCACGATTTCGGCCCGCTATGGTATCCATGCTGTCTGTTCGATTTGCCGGAACGCCACTTGCCACAGACCCTGATCACGCCGCCGGCCTGCCCACCTTCCTGCGGGGTGGCGCGTTCCGAGCGCGCCGGCTGGAGCTTGCTGACGAGGTCGGCGTCAAAGCCAAAGCCGAGAAGCACGCAATCTTCTTCGATGGGCTGCCGCTCACCCCGCAAGGAGTGTGCTCGGGCAACTGCTGTCTGCTGCACAGTGGAAAGCGTGCGCCTGTTTTCTCACTGGCCGCGCGAGGACGGGGCTGGTGGATGTCGATGCCCTTGCTGGAACAGTACCCGGTCCGCACCGCGGCGCGCCGCGCGTGGATGGGCCCGACTCGATTTGACGGTAGCGTGAGGTCTGAGACCTCATGGATAAGACCTACGCGGGGACACTGTTCGCCTGCTGTGGCTCGTTGCCCGACGTGTTCGCCAACGACATCTTTGCGGATGAAAGGCGGCCACGGCGATCAATTTCGCGTGCAGGACATTGCCGCGCCTGTCCGTGACATCGACGTGCGTGTACTCCCGTGGCAGGTGCCGCGCGACAACGCGCTACAGGGCGATAACAAGAGTTTAAGCCGCACATCGCCACGCGGCGTTGAGGTCGCTCAGCGTACAGACACGCTGGTCCGCAGCAGGATCTGGTGGGGATACCAAGCTGATCGTCGAGAGAAACGAGAGCAGCCAGGTGAAGATGAGGTCAACGTGGTGGTTCGCCGGCACCGTGCTGCCGGCCGAACGACGCTCGTTTGAGCGGCCAAAACCAGCGACCTGTTCGGCGTCGACTGGAGGTGCCGTCTGGCGGGCCCGGGGGGGGAACGGTTGTCGCCGGCAGCTGGTGCCGCGCTGGACAGGCAGTTCGGGTGACCTTGTTCGACGTTGTGGCAGCTCTACGAATCGGGCGCTCAGCGACGGCATGTCGCATGCTTCTGGTCTACCTGGGCGGGGCACAACCGACCGACCCATGGAGGGCTGTCGCAACGACAGATTTCGCTGGCGAGTACGAGCGGGCCTTTGTTGGCCATGACCGAAGTGGGACGCTCCGGAGGCGGCTGTGGAAGCCCCGCGCCCGCGTTTGCGGCACGAATTGCCTGGGCGTGTTGAGCGCGCAGCACAAGCGATCCTGAGCGGTAGTTGACCGCGCGCGCAGCCCGATTTGGTTCCCTGCTGCAATGCCAGACACTCGCGCAATTTGCACGGGCTGCGCTGGAAACTCAGCACTGGAAAACTTTCCGCAAGCGTTCGCCCGGAAGACTTCACAGGACCAAGCGATGCATCGACGCCGGGCCTGGGCCAAGCTGCAAGCTTTCAGCAGCGTTCCCCGCTTGCCGGGATTGCCCCATTACCGCATTGATCGTGGCGCCCACGAGGTAACGGCCATTAATACCCAAAGGTTTCTCCATAAAGGCCAAAGGTCTGGAGGAGGGGGCAACGGGAATGGGGGTCAGGGGAAAGGGCCCTTACCTTGGAAGGCCAAAAAAGGTCTCCCGCCAGTCCGTCAACTCGGCGGTTGTCGTCATGTTTCTCGTGTTTCCCAACGCAAAAAGGGTGCCAACCGCCGGCACCCGTCCAACCGCCTCCATAGCGATGCCCAAGGGCTGAACCCGGCGGAGTCGGCCGCCTTCGCTGCTGGCGACGCACGCCGCGGAAGTGCTGGAACACATCTGGCAACGGACATTCGCTGTCGCGCAAGCAATTCGCACCGCTGTACCCTGACGCCCCTGGAGCGTACGCCGAGCTGGTGCAGCAGTTCCCCGCCTCCGAGAGTCACCATCACGCCTATTCCGGGCGGCATGCTTGGATCACGGCCTGGAGGATCGTGGCCTACGCATTGAAGCTGCGACGTCGCATCTTGCTGCCGCCGGTGTCACGGCCGGAAGGCAAACGCCCCAGGCCGAAGGGCTGGACGCTGGCACCGCCTATGCGGCGCTTGCTGCACGGACATCGGCAAGATCGCTGTCGATCTGATGTCGAATATTTGCGATGGACTCGTTCTGCTCCCTGGCACGGGTCCGTTGCAGCGGCCATATCGCTTTTCGCTACCGCAGGACCGCGAGTTCTTGCTGCACGGTTGCAGCCACCGGAACTGCTGTACACCGGGTGCTGGACCGCGAGATTCTCGACTGGGCTCAACGGCTTTCTCCGATCTGGTGGGCTTTCCTGCTGTACGTCTGAGCCGGGCCAGGTACGAGCACGCCGGCATTCCCTTTGGCGGAGTTGGTCGTGCAGGCCGACCAGGCCTCTCGTCGCCCAGGAACTCGGCCGGGCGACCCGAACAAGGCGCTGGCGCACCCAAGCAGGCCACTGCAACGTCAAGGCTGCTCGACGGCTGCGTATACTGCTCAAGGGAAGGAATTCAAGCTGAACCCGTCCCAGGCCTTCGGACGGCTGGCTGACCAGGACGCGCTCTGGTGGTGGAGCAAGACGTCTCCGAAAGCTGCGGGCGCCATCTGCTATCGCAGCGCATTTGATGCATCCCGGCCAGCAAACACGGCGGTGTTCAATGTGCTTCAGGACCATGGATCGCCCTGCCGCCGGACGGCAGGCGATCTGGAAAGCCACGGTCGCGAGCGATGCCGGGCTGGTCGCCACAGTTCACCTTTCTGAACCTGTCCCGCGATTGATTGGGAAGCGTCCGACCGGCCGGCAGCCTCGCGGGCACCGTACAGAGTGAGCGGAAGGGTCGGCGGCACAGACACCGCACGGAGAGCCTCGACGTGGGACAGGGGAATTCGCCCGGCGATACCGAGTCCGCCACACCAAGACTTGCGACAGGCCGCGTTCGGGAAAATGCGGGGCTGGAACTGCTCGATTCGTTTCTCCGCGTCCACTTGCTACGGCCATGCCGCATCAGCCCCTCGCTTGAACCGGGAGCCCGCGCCGTTGCCGGGGACCACAAAAGCCCGCCGACACCCACGCCGGTCCAGCAGTACACCAAGACGACGGCCGATCCATTCCGGTGCTCCCTTTTTCTCGCGTGGCTGCGTCAGGCCTCCAGATGCGCAGGCTTATCATCAACGACGCCAAGGCGCTAGGGTACATTACGGATGAGCCGACACGGTCGTATCTCGTCTAGTTTCCGGGCGTGTTCCAGCGCCTATTGCGCAGGAGCCACCGCAGGTCACCGCCCTGGCCAAACAGGACAGCTTGCCGGCATGGCAGTGGTTACAGAAGCGGTTTCGCAGAAAGCTTGGCGGCCTTGCACCGCCAGCAGGCCAGTGGGCTGAACATCTGGACTATGCGAAGTGACGAGGGCCTGCAAGTCCAGGCGGCCTGCACGGGATACCTGCTACCAGCCGCCGAGACGCTTGTTCATGAGATACCCCCGACAATCCCTAACCTGCTCCTCGCCACACTGAGCGAAGCGCGACGACTCGGCGTTTCATGCCAAGAACGATGACGAGGCAGGAATAGGATGCGACGCCGGGCCCTCAGTTGCCCGACTTGGGCGTGTCCGGTTCGGCCAGCTTGGCTCCAAATCGCAGCCATAGTGTGGGCAGAGCTGCATTTTCAGAGCACGGGCGATCTTGAGGTCAGAGGAAGCGTGGGAATGTTTGCTCGCCCCGCTCGATCTTGCCCCATGTGCGAACGGCTCGATTTCGGCCAGATTGAGGGCCGCGTTTTCCTGTTTGCCGATCCCTGGTCCGATTCTTCCTCCCGCCACCACGCCTCCAAACGCGTCGTGGTTCCGCTTCGTATGTTGTTTGTCCTCGGTGGTCGCCGCGTCTTTGGATCGATCGCTTTTGCATTGCCAAAAGCGTCGATCAGGGCACGATATAAACCACGTTAAACTTAAACTTATTCGATTTAAGTTTCCCATGCTTTAGGCCTTCGGAAGTTGCACGTGAGATCGATCCGACGTCTCACTGATAATCCGTCTGGCAGTTCCTCGGCGATTGGGTTCCTCCCCAAACTGCCGACTGCTGCCATACAGCGCGCCGACAGACCCGGACACGCTGGGCCGTTCTGATCGGACACAGCGGCCACCGGACAACAACTGGAACGACCTGGTGACGGTTTTCGACCTTCGCGTTGTCCGCCGCCCACCGGGAGTGGCCTGGCTGGGTCTGCGAATCCGCTGTGGCACGACACCTTGGCCGGTCGCTGTGAGCCAGCGATTCCACTTGGCTGGCCTACGGGAAGTACCCTGCAGGCAAGCGCTCAACAGCGCTGATCTACGCGCGATCAACGGCCGAAGAGTCGTGGCGCACGCTCGCACAGAGCGCCTTCGAGATCGAATTGTGGGACGCCGAAGCAGCCGTCAGTACGTTCTCGGAGGTGCCATGCGTTGGTCGCAGCGGGGTACGGAATCACCGTGGCCCCATTCCACGAGACTTGCGCGGGATATTAGATGCAAGGCATCGCCCTGCGGCCGCTGGCGAGCGCACCGATGATCGTGACCGCCTACCCTGATTAGACCGACGTTGCCCTGACGGAGCCTTTCAGAGGACTTTCATTCGACGCGCCCGCTTCAATGTCGCTGAGCCGCCTCGGCCCGGCACGCGCCTCACTCCCGCTCGATGAACCCGCAGCAAGGCCTGGCGCCGTTTTCGACAGCGGCCCGAAGGGTTTCATTGACCTCGCTTCATCGATCGCCCGAGCCATCGCATCGAGGATGTTTCGCCCAATCCTGCATGATGATCTTTTCGCGTGCGATGTTACTTGGTGTGGTCGTAGGGGCAGCGCGTCGGAACGAAATCTTTCTTCGCTTCGAGTGATGCGAGTTGCCAGATAATCAACCGGTTCTCGGTGGTGATCAACAAGCCGAGCAGCGTTCAGGTCCTGTTTGAGCGGCGCCATGCGAAGAAACTGTCCACCGTAGGCCCATTGCGCTCAACCACCTTCTGTTTGAAGCGTCGTAGGCCGACATCACTCCGATTCCGGCTTCCTTTGAAGCCGGGAAACAGCACCTTACTTCCGCCTGTTCAGCGTGTGGAGTTCTTTTCAACAGCACGGATTGGCTTGCTTCGAGAGCGGAACGATTGTGAGGGTCGCGAATCTTTCATTTGCGCCGCAGCGAACCGTCACATCCGCCTGTCAGATCGAACTCGGACCAGGTGCGCTTGCGCTTTCGGCCGTGCGGACGTTTAAGTGAGGGGCCATTCAGCGCAGTGCATGACAGTGACCCGGTAACCTGCATTCATCACACGGGCTCAGAACTTCGCGGATCTTCTTGCACGGTAGCGGTGGATGGTGTCGAACTGGGCGTTTGACCGGACCGTTTTCAGCAGACCGCCGTCGGGATCGCTGTCCAAAGCTCTCACCGCCGCGTTTGCGAAGAGTTGGTCTTGCACAATTGGCCTGATCAGGATTCGCACGGTGGGGGAGCGCCGCGCTCCGCAACACCTTAATGGGACGGGGCGCAGGTCGTAGAGAAGCAGTCCGGATTTGAGCTGACCGCAGCTTGCCCACTTTGGGAAAAACGTGTTTCCTCCAAGGTGCGCCTGACTTGATCGGCGTAGCCCTCGGGGCTTCCAAACTGCACGGGGGTTTGGGGGCTTCGGGGGGCCCAATTTTTTCCATATCTTTTTTTTTGGGGGCCGGGCCACCGGGTCAAAGGTGTTCTCGTTTTCTTCATAGCTGAAGTGGGAATGTTGACTTCCTTCTTTCCACCAGCGGGATGTACGCCCTTATCTTGACGGAGTTCCGCGCGGCGCGATCCCGCTCGGCTTCGCGCGCCTCCAGCGAGACCTGCGGGGTACTTGCCGTCGCGGTAGATGGCAGGCTTCGCCAAGGCGATAGCGGATGCGCACATTGCTTCTCGCTGGCGTGACGTCCAGAACAGACTGCCCCCGTCCTTGAGCCAGTACGGTTCTTTTTGAGAGGAATGGTCTCGACTCACTGGCCGGAGAGCAGGTTTCATGGCCATGTGTTGTATATCACCTCTCTTGGAGGCCCCTATATAACAGAAAGTATACACACTTGCATTGCAGATTGGTCTAAGCCTCACCAGACCATCAAGGAAAATTTTACATCTATAAAATCAATGATTTTACACTTTCTCCATGGGAACACAATGAGAGCTTGGATGGATGCTAATGTAGTTTGTCGATCATCAATAACCATGCTTTTCCCTCACTCGAAACTGACTGTTCGGCCAGGGCCACAGCCCGGAACATCGCACGACGTTATTGATGAGTTTTCTTCCCACTCCGCGCCGGTACTGAGTCGGCGACGATTACCGCCACCGGCTGCCAGTGCAAGCTCGCCGTTTCTTGATCACCCGCGGTTACGGATTGCATCGCGGTGTCCATATTGCACGTTCCACGCCCAGTAACCCACCGCGAAACGCCATTAGACGCGCGTTTTGACGGTTCCAGCTCATCGGTATTGATCCTCCATCGCGCGGATTCTTTGGCGCCGGACAGGGTCCTGCGGGCAGAATCGCACGCAGGGCATCCATGGCATTAGGGTGCGTGCAACTGGCCGAATCCTTCCGTTGGTCAGACGGATGCTGTACAGGTGGTGGAATATGGCTTCGCGTATTGGACATATTTTTCTGTGGTCGCGCTGCGCTGTATCGTGGACCTGGATCGCCTAGTCCATCTGCCGTTGTGTCGCAGTACCTGTCCCCGTACGCCGCGGGTGCCGTAGTGCGCAGTTGCGCGGTCCGTATGCGTCATGTCGCTCGCAGTGCATCAGGTAATGCTCCGGCAAGTGTCCACCTCTTCGGCATTCGAGAGTGATGCAAGTATCACTTCATGGTTCCGCCGCGCCGGTGCTTCGTTCAGTTTCTCTCGTGGCCCGCGCTAGCGGTTGATCTGTCTTCGCCTTCGCTTAGGATGATAGAGGCCGGCGTGTCTCTTCGCTGCTGGCGTCTCGTTCGAGCTTGGCTCCATGGCTGCTCCGATCGGGTGCGCGTCTCGTGTGTACTCGCATATCAGCTCTCATTTCTCGCCATCGGTGCTGATACCAGCTGCGTTGTGAGATACGCGTGCGACTTGCGCACCCGTTCGGCGTCGAACTGTTGAGCGTTTCGTCGCACTGCGATATGCAGACATGCGCGGCACTGTTGAAAAGTTACTATTCGGGCTTGCACGATGGGCGTGTCTCGGCATGGCGCAGTGGCCCGATACAGATCGAATACGGCTGTTATAAGATCAGTACTCAACGCTGCGAGGGCACACTCTGCATGCGTCGCGGCTCAAGAATGTATTCCTTGAACGGTATCCACTTGCTTCGCTAGTACGTTCCTCGCGGGTGAAACTGGCGCGGTCAGTTTCCAGCTCCGCGAATCCGGTGGTTATCCGCGATGCGGTTTGCGCTGGGCCAGCGGCTGGCGCCAGCTTGTCGAGAATTCTGAGCAAGGCGCGCGTTGGGCCGCTATCGAAGGGCATTGTCGTCTTTGCGATCTGCAGCACGATGGACGTGCAGCTTGCCGGCAAGGTTGTCGAATACCACTACTTCGTCCGAGACCATTCAGCGGATGTCGGGCTTACCAGCGGATCGGGGGTTCGGACCCATTGCGCCAGGGGCTTGGCTCGAACGATTAACGCACGTGACAATCAGTAAGCCGAAATAGGCCGACCAGGCGCACCGTGTGAACGCGGCAGACGGGAATGCTCGGCACGCGATAACGCTGCTTGAATTCTCTCGACAAACCGCGCGCCGGGCTTGAGTGGCACACTCACTGTCTCGCTCGCTCGGCTTTCGACACCATGCGACGAGTCGTCATTGGCACGCCTATGACCATATAACGCGTCAACACCGTGCGTAGTGTCGGCGAAGGCCTAGGGATCGATACACGGCACCCACATTCTCGCCGCCTTAGCACTGATTCGGCAAATAGGTAGTAGTGCGCCATTCAGATCAGGTCCGACAGACGGCGTGTCCAAGTCAGCCGCATCTTCGCGTACCACAGGTTACACGATTAACAGTCTGGGCAGCCAGGCTCTACCCGCAATTTCTCGGCGGTTTCATGATCAGCCTCTGGGGCCGGGAAATTGTTCACACAAACACAGGGAGCCCGTCGCCTAAACGCAGGCATGGCAGAATCAGTGTGTCGACCAACGCCAGCGGGCGAGGGGCCTTGATCACTCTTCATCCGTTTGCGGTTGCTGCACACCGGCTGATCCGTCTTGGTGTAAGGGTGTGGGAACACCGAAGTGTGTTTTATATGGAGGCACGTCGAGTGAATCAACCAGCAGAATCGGGTTTTTCCAGCTGACCGGCAGGCCATGGTTATAGCCATAACTGACCGCCAGCCACTTCTTTTACTCCCGCTGCCTGGGCCGGCGACGTTACGCTCACGCGCGAAGTCACCAATAAGAGCGCTATCCGCAACTGCCACGCCGCCTCACTGCATCGATCCCAGTGCAGGGCAGCGCGGTCGGGCTTCTTTGCACCGGCAGGTATCCCGGACACGACCAGCCAGCGAAAATTAAATCCCAGGGAGGCCCTTATCTCCAGGAGCGGCGCGACAAAGGGCTCGGGCTGTTGGTTGCTACGCCATCTAGTACGCCGTGCTTGCTGTCAAAGGCATTTGAGAAAAGCAGTCCACCGGGATTTTAGAGGGTAGTGAGTTCGTGTCCGCCGGAATAGGCCGCCAGAAAAAGGCTTATTGCGCAAGGCTTAGCTTCTTTTTTCCATCGGACGCTGGCGTGCTTCGATGGAGCCGGCAGCGCCGCCGAACCGCACCATTTCGAGCCATTGCCTACCCGTCGCGTTACCCCGGCTCAACACCTGCGGACGGGGCGACCTAAGCTCCCAACAACATGCTATCGACTGGCAGCAGCCAGATCGGGCACGAGTCCCAGCAAGAGTGCCGTCCAGATCAAAGTGAGGCTTCCGCGCTCTCAGTTCGCTTTGTTCTATAGAGGGTGTCCAGCATCTAACGTGCGACCTGGGGCCAGTCGGGCGTCGCGCATGCGAATCGAATCACGCC
>Ga0163217_1099901_pt1 | contig 10605 bp, 6 predicted proteins | sample SynspAceP_FD_185933 | JGI IMG/M metagenome (GOLD analysis project Ga0163217, IMG submission 185933) | Saline lake microbial communities from Ace Lake in Antarctica - Synechococcus sp. Ace-P (PacBio error correction) | ecosystem: Environmental > Aquatic > Non-marine Saline and Alkaline > Saline ... | reverse complement strand
ATAGCATTAAACATCATAAAAAAGACCAAGGTCAAAATAAAATTTATTCATACATGTAAGTGTTTCTTAATAATTTCTGAAAACCATATAAGCATACTGAACATTCCAGGTTATTCCAATTAAAAGTACTTTCTGATTAAATGCAAAAGTTTATTTATTTTGTATTGTTATAGCTTACAAAAAAAGCCTAAAAACATAGTAACAAAAAGAGAATGAGCGATAAAACAAATTTACGAGGCTCAATTTCCTTCAATATGTAATTAGGTGAAGTAAAATGTCTAATTGCCGAATAAGAATAATATTACCTCGTACTAAAGTCCTTGAATAAAAACCCGGTAGGTAATTATCCCTAATAATAAAAAGCAGTAAAAATATCGATTATTGTCATTAATAGCGGTGGAAATCTCTCCAATTTTTTTTTAGTTTTTCATTCAATTTTTTTCTGATTTACCACCTATTTTCTTTTAAATGGTTAGACGGTTTGTATATGAAACCGTAGCTTGTAAAAAGACACTACATTTTCGGGATAAACAGGCGCCGTTCCTGAAGCTCTGGATTATGCTTTGTTTTTTCTATATCAAAAGCCAAACTTAGAATTGGAGGTCTTTGTAAATAAGTAACAAACCTTTTAGGCTTAGCACTTACCAGCTATGTTTTATACATTTTATTGTGCTGCGTTCTTTTATTTGTTTATTTTTTCACTTTTTACAATTCTAAATTGTAGGTGTTAAAATCATTATCCTTCCATATACTTTGACATTGGTATCCTTATAAGATTTTCTGAACTGAGCCCTCCTATATACAATTTTTGTAAACCGCCTCATTTTTATTAAGATTACAAAAAGAGATTCTTGTCTTATAAAGGGCTAATGGATCGGCTTGTGGTTTGTTCGCAGCTTTGATTGTAGTTCGGTCTCATGGCATCGATTAATTTCGATTGGATGCCCTTGGTCCTATCCATTCCTTTAATCACTATAATAACACCAGGGCAGCAATGATTAAGGTTGCATACTTTCGATTACTGCCACCTGTCGCTTTAAATTATCAATGTTATTAGTAGAATTAAAAATTTAGGCAATTTGCGGAGCTTCCGAACAAATACGGCTGACACTGCTTTGATTATTCGGTGCAAAAACGCTTCTAAAGACTGTCTTTGTAGTCTTCCAAAATCAATGCCTTTTCAATGTTCCCAAATGGGTGTAGCTTCTTGGTCTAGTAGGCCCGCAAAAATAGGTTTTGAGATTTGGTCTTCTAGGCAGCACTTTGGATGTGGGGTGACCGTGAAGGGCTCTAAGCCCCAATACTGGAATGCCCGGCATTGAGCCAGTCGTTAGTTTTCATTTTCTTCACTTAAGCCCACATCTGGACGAATTTTACCCCAAACTTTTCTCAAAAGCGGGCCGCCCCGTTCGAAATTTATCTTCTATCACCCATTGTATAAAAAGGTTCGCACGTAACGGGCAAAAGCATTCTTGTACGCCATATTTTGTGCAAAAAAGAGTTTTTCGATATCTGCTTTCGTTTGTTACTGGTGTAATTGCGGATCACCATTACTATTGGGGAAGCAGACTTCTTGGGCTATCCATTTCCGCACCCCTTATCTTGCACTTCGGCAAAGGGCGAGTAACATTCTTACGCGCATATCGCCATTGTGTTCAATATTTGTCACAAGACAAATGGTAAAGCAGGTAGTCCGTTATCGGCGACGTCGTTTTTAAGGCCATAAGCGGTTTAGAAAACCATTACGGTTATCGGGTCATTGGGTGGTTCGTAGTTCGTGTTGTTATCATCAGGTTGTCAAAATTGAATTCCCCCGTTTGTGGGGTTAAAATGTATATCCGCCTTCGGTAATCGTAAGCGATACTATTTCGAGATTATCAGGCATTTGCCATACAGGCGATTACGGGTTCGGAGTTCTGTTGACTCCCACTTTTAAAAAATTGACTATCGGACCCAATGACTTCCAGGTTCAATTTTTCGTCGGGGATGTTTGGACCATCAGCGGTATACAGGGGTTTAGTCTTGGGTATGAAAATATCGTGTAGTTTGGCATCCGCTTTCGCCGTAGGCCTATTACCCACAGATTTTCCCCAGTCTGAAGCTTCGCCCAACTTTGCCGGAGTTGGTGTAAATAGTAAGCTTTGATGTGCGCGCGGTGGAAATCCACGACACCAATGTGTACCGATTCCTGTTTTGTTCGCTTTGGCGATTTATAATTCGGAACAGGCATACGGTTTCCTACTTCTCTAATTTTTTCTGTTGTAGTGTATAGGTGTTTTTTCATTAGTGGTGTAGCTTTTTTTGATTTTCCGCGTAGCAGCGCCCAATACGTAAGTTGCAAAATAAATTTAGGGTACAGAATGAAGGCGTAAGTATAAAAAGAGTTCCCTATTTTCGATATAATCTGTTTCTGATGCACTACCGAACATGACATTACTAGCTAACACCAAGGGTAACGACCAAAGCGACAATCGCAATTAAATTTTAACCCTGAGATAAAAAAAGGCTGTCCTTTGGGCAATATGCCGGTTCTTCCTTTGCTTGCTTGTTCTTGAAAAGGCGTTCAATCGTTTCTTACGAACTTCTTTTCCTTAACTTTCAGCAGTATAGTTCTCTTTTCGCCCCATACTTAGACGCTTTAACAGCCGTATACAACAAAATGGTAAAAAACCAAGTGGGATAACATTGTAAATAGAAGGAAATTCACATCCAAGGGCATTCAATCCAAAACCGAAGACAAGGCCTAGCCCCATGAAGCGACAGCGGGCATACTAAAGGTCAGCTGGCGGTACGAAAGACCAGTAGGCGCGTAAAGCCAATTCTTAGGAAAAATCTGATGTTCTTAAATACAATTTGCCCCTACAGGAAACCACCAGTAGTCCGGCATATGTGAGCAGGGCCAGTATTTTGAGAAAAAAACAAAGGGGAAAACAGGCAAGATCCATAGTGACTTAAAACCAACCTATGATTTGGTCTGTTTTTCTTTCGAGAGTGGTTAAAGAAAATCGCTGTGCGGCTAAAACCTGCTCTATAAGATTTGTTATTTGCTGTTGTCCATCAGCAACGATTCTATTACAAACCAGCCAACTGAGGGCATTAGTACGCCACAATCACCCGGATCAAGTTCTACAATAGATTTCCCTAAGATAAACAAGCGGCACCTGCGCCCATTGATATCCGGCAGCAATCCATGCCAACATAGTGACCAAACATCATTCCCGGTTACTGGTTGGCAGCCGTTACGATTTCTTTTTAGCAAATCGCAGAGGGCCATTATCAATTAATTCCGAAATGAGTAAATGGTATTGGCAGCCAACAACTCTATGACTTCCACTTAATCCCGATGCCCGGAGCTCCGTCGCTGTTGATGCCTGCTCCAAATTAGACTTTGTCTCCCAGGTCATAAAATCGGCAGCTGCAGGTAAGCGTTTTACCTAATACGGTCTAAAGACAAAGCGTGGGGAGGAGCACCCATGGCGCCACTGGTAAACATTACAAAAGAGCCAAGGCGCCAGATATCCGGAAAATTCAGAAACCGCATTACAACCATAGAGTGCCGGTGGAATCCACAAAGATGCCCCACAGCTAAAAACAATCAAAATAACAGCATTGGTAGGGTACCAATTTCAGTTGCGCAGGAATTATCAAAGGCAAAACGCACGGCGGTAGATGATACCGTAATCATTGCTGCTGAAATCACGGAAAAAGCATGATGACATTGCGCCAATTGTAATTTGTCATTGAATCACCTGCAAATCTTATTTCAGATAGGTATAGAGCTCAATCGCGTATTCAACGGCAATAGGGAGGTGATGAACCTCCAGCTCTCAGTACGGCCAAGATATTACAATCAATAGACCTGAATGATATCCATGGTCTTGGCGCTAGCGCCACGAAGGTTCGCTTCATGACAAAACTCCGTTGCTTGCTACATGCCAGCAGCATATAGTCCCGCAAAATGGGTCCATCATGTAATTTATGTTTGATGGCAACTGGTCTAATTGTTTCTCTTCTTAAGTTTTTCAAAATTGTGTTTTTAAAATTCTTTTCTTTGTGGTGTTCCATATTTTAGGCTGTTGCCCAAAATTTTAACACTTGTTTAAAATTCGGTATTTCTATTTTTTTAATGGGTTTTTGATTAAATTGAAGCACAAAGTTATTGAGTGTGGTTAGTTTGGCGTGGTTAAACAAACTAATTTAGCAAATTAAAAAACCGATTAGAAAATTCGTGAGGATTTTTGGTAAGGGGGGGGTTAGGAAAGAACCAAGCATTAATTATATTTACGGATTACCAGCCGTTTTTTAATTTTTCAGATTTCAATTTCTTTTAGAATGTTTATTTTTTTCAATTAAAATTTTTATTTTTTCCTTTTTTTTTTTTTTCTTTATTTGGTTTTTTTTTTTTTTTAAACCAAAAAAAATTTTTTGGGGAACAAATTTTTTCTGCTTTGTATAAGTTTGATTTTATTGTCCATATTTAGTTCAATGGTTCATAAAGCTGAGAGGTAGAATTCGTAATATTTTAGGATAACTATTTTACTCCAAGCTCAATAAATTTTTATAGCCTATTCTTCAAGTTCATTGTTCCAATAGCGAGAAAGCAATTCCGTTTGATATCTGAATTTCCAGCGTGGATAATTGTTAAGTTCCATTTGAAGCAAATTTCTATTTTATCTAAACTCTTTCTGATATTGAACCTGGTTTGGCTAATTAGTCTATTTCCATATCTTACTTTGGGAATTTCAAGTAACGACCTCTAAATTTCTAAAGACTTTGTTAGTAAAAGTAGGGGTAGCTACAATTGGGACAGGAATATGAGCCGGAAAAAATTGGCTTTCAAAACTATTTATTGAATTTAAAAAATAATGCGTATTTAATTTTTAAAAGCGTCATATTTTTTTTCTTCATTGATACATATCTTTAGCTCCGAAATCCACCTATGCAATAGAATTTTTGACTTATCAATATTCTTCGACTTCATTTAATCCTGTAATTCAGAATTTCCAATTCATCGAAAGGCGAATTTGCATAACAGCAGCATGAATAATCTGGTGACTGAATAGCATAAGAGCAAATGGAAGCAGAGTAAAAAGAGTGCCCAATATTACTTTAAAATCACTTGGATTTATACTTTTTAATTTTCGCGGCATCAAGTCTTTAGTTATAAATCTGCTCTAAAGGTAATTCTGTTTTCAGTCTATATTCCATATTCTTATTTCTATGAATAGCAGGAATAACCACTATAATGGCACTTGGAATCTTTGGTGAAAACGTTAAAATATTTTGGATGTTCAGAACGATTGGTTTGTGATGAAACCATTGACTTTTGTCGCGTCAAGTAAAAAATTACAGGTAGTTTTAACCAAATCAGATTATTATTTTTATAAAAATTTCAGGTTTATGAATAAAAAATACAGTACGAGAATTCGTTAAATGCCTTTGAATAAAAGTTAATGTATCAATTTCTTGACCATACATGTGTGATGATAATAATTTATCGTAAGAATAAATGTTATTTTAATGTATCATTTGCAAGTTGTATTCAAATGGTTTGCTAACGTTTTATTGTATGGTTAGTTGCGTGGTTAAGGAAACTAATTTCGTAAGTTAGGCTTGCACTAGCAATTATTTTATACGGTGTGCCTGTTGCACAGTTTAAGAAAAAAAGGCTTTGGATGAGATTGTATAAAAAAACATTGTATTTTCTTTATCTTTATGTATGCAGGGAAAAAAAGACTTTTCAAGAGAAGTTATTCAATCAATTTACGGCTTAAGCGAAAACGATGTTGGTGCTGGAAGATATTTCTACCGTCGTTTACATGCAGCAAAATAGGACCCTTATTTTTCTTTAAAAACCACGAAAAATCTATGGATTAAAGTGGACAAAAAAGCATTGATCCTTATTGTGTTTTTTAAGCTTTGTTGGTTGGTTATTTAGAGGAATATAACTAGCGATCGTAAGGCTTATTACAACATTGTAGTATGCGATTTGGATATTTTGTATTTTTTTAGGCTAGATTCGATGAAGAATTTTACCGTGGCATTCAAACTATTAGGCGGTACACGGCAATTATTTTTCCAGAAAGAACGTACTTTGAGTCTGTTTTTACAAAGGTTTTGAATTATGTGTTATCAGCAGGTATGGGTCGCTGGACTACCCAAACTAATCGATTCTGCTCCTGTAAAGGCCAATGCTCAATGGAACTTAGAACTTAAGTTCCTGAAGAAGATTAGGAAAAATCACCTTTTCTCCAAATTCGTAACCATTAGCCATCGAGATAAGCAACCCTATAAGACAATCTAAAGAAACAAGGCAGCTAAAGTCAACAAACATTATCTTGCATTCGCTAATGAATTACAGCTATAAAAAAGCCGTAATACCAAATGGGCAAAAGGATCAAGATGCTCGTCCAGGGAAGCTGGGCGCTAAGGCAGTCGCCTATACCAGTAATAAAACGCATTATAGTCCAACGGACCCGATGCGCGCATTAGTGTAAAACCAGGTTATAGCAAGGAAAAACTAAATTACCTTAGTCAGCTTACTGTAGATACTGCAAACATTTGTTATAAGCGATATAAAAAGCGTACCATGCAACGGTAAAGACAAGTCAGCCTTTGCCAGATATCGTTAAGCGTGATAAAACAAACGGCTTTGGAAATCGGAACTTGGTTGGGAAAAATTGGTGGCCGATTACAGGGTAAGTACGCGGAGAAAATTATGATTTTTAGAAAACTATAGGTTTTAAAAAGTTTCTATACCCGCCCATGTCACCTTTATAAAGGAGCGTCCCTAATGGATTTACTTATCACAAGAAAAAGGGATGATTATTACACCTGTCCTCAAGGCAAAATCATACCTTTTAAAAGGTGTTTCATTGAAAAAAGAATAACACCAAAAAGAAGGGAGTATTCGGGGAATCAAAACAGTTGTGTTTAAGATTGTCAATACGTAATCTTGTTCTAGGAAAACAAATCAGCACAGGAAAAGAAATTTACGGTTCACCTTATTATCGATCGCAATATGAGCGAAAACAATAGCCGAGATAGACAAGTACTCAAGGACCGCTATATGAAAGGAAAACGACAAAGCACCGTAGAACCGTATTGGCACTCTGACACAGTTTATGGGTTTAAACAAGGTTAATTAGTAATTGGTATCAAGCAGTAGCCAATAAATGGCATGCAAACTCTCTGCCATTGCCTTACCAACATTAAAAAAAATTATATGAAATTTATAGAAAAAACGCACTAAAGTGGTGACAGGAGAACTTGCGCTTTATCCTAGTCTTAAAAGTACCTTATTACAAAGCTATTAACGGCACTTCTTAAGGCCTTTAAAATACCTAAAATTTTAGGTGTATTAAAAATAGAAACAGATTTAAAGAGGTTTCTAATCTTAGTTACGCTCTTTATTATTTAGGCTTGTGCAACGGTTTACCGTTGCAGTCAGTATTTCTTTTGTAAAATTCAATTATTAATACAGCAAGCTTCTTTCACCTTTCTCCTCTTGGATCAATGTCAGCATTTAAATTTTTATGATTTTTTGTCTTTGCACCTTTGGAACTAATTTTTGAAAAAAGGATTTTCAACTCCAGCATTGATATTGTCTGCATCTCCAAATAGGGTCAAGAATGGTTTGTTCCAAGATTTTTTAATTTTTCCCAAAGCTTTCAGATTTTATAATCGATTCTGGGATCGTCCTTGATTGAATGGGCACCAATGTTGGGAAAATTCTTGCGCCAGGCTTTATATTCTTCAGAAGGAAAGGCGCATTGTAGGCTTCATAGCCCTTTTCGAGTAGAGTTTGAACCATGCCATTATCTATGACCTTTCCAATTTATTAAATTGAGGGTGAATTTGTGCGAATATTCTCTCCATTGCAAAAAACATTGGGCAGTGGTTGTTTTACCATTTTGTAAAGTTGTTATTGGATGCACATGACCATTTGAAATCGATTTTCATTCTGTAATGATTTCTCAAGCAAGAAATCCACCCCAATCTTGACAAAGAGAATGATTGTTTTTTAGGTCAAGTTTCTTTATAAAGGTTTAAGATCAATCAATGTGCTTTTGATAGGTGTAGTCTTCTCCGATTTACAAATTGTCTGAACTTACCAAAACCAATTAAAATCGGCGTGCGATTACTCTAAAAATCCTTTCGAAAGAATAGAATCATTTTTCGATTTAGAGGTAAGACCAAGTTGGTTCTCCGTTGCAGAGTAAAACACGGGTTTATTCAATATTTCCTTCGTCAAGATAGTGTAGTCTTAAATCTTCTTTCAACGTTTTGATGTTAAGTTACTTTTGGAAAATTGAATCTTCCAAATTTTTCAAATCTGTTTTTTCGGAGGTGTCTTACAATCTTGCCTCATGGTTATTTTCATATTTTACTGCCAAAACGCTCGGGCTATGATTAGTTGCGGAGCAGGAGAGAAAATCCGACCGATTTCCAACAACGTACTTAAGCAAAGCTGTTTGTTTTGTTTTTTCTTTTTTATCTCAAAGCAAAAATCAACACTGATTTTGCGTACTTTATAAATATACACAAACCACTGAATTAAAACAAAGCCCGCATTAATTATAGGCGTTGTTGTGTGGCGGTTTTTTTATCTCAGTCGTTTTTTTTAATTATCCATTCTCTGTGTAAAATTTCTAACGATTTCCAACAATTTCATTTCCAACTTTTCTGTAAAAATATTCAGTATGCGATTTTTTTTTAGTACTCGATAATTTTTTCGAAGATAGTTCAACCCGATTTTCCACATCAGATATTGTCCGATTAATTAAATTCAATCTCTTCCGAATTATCAAGTCGTAATACCTGGTCGGCTTGTTCTTTTCGACCCATTTGTGAAAAAGGTATAACCCAAATATCATTTTAAATCATCAATCGCTTGTTTATATTCGATATTGTTTATTTACTCTCATAAGTGTTTGCGATGCAATTCAGTCAGGTTTTGTTTTGGTGGTCAAAATTTTCAATAAAAAACCACTATTTTTCACCAACTTCGAGGCTTTTAATTAGTTTCTCTTTTCTTTTTTTTTCTTCGCGTTCCAACAAGGCGTTAATGGGCAGAACGAATAACTTCGCTCACCGAGCCATATCTACCAAGATTTTACTTCTTTCTCTGATAAAAATCCCAAAATGTTTCCGAGTGATATTTGATGTGTTTTTTCCCATTTTGACTATAATTTTTACTCAAATGTACCAAATCTTGGTAACGTAGCCAAATTGCACACAACGTTTAGCTTGAGTAGTGCGGAGGCAACGGGAAACCTTTTTGTTTCCGTTCTTCGCACGTAGGCAAAAAGCTTTTTGTTTTGATTTATATTTTTTCGCAGAGCAAAATCGAAAAGATTTTGCGGACATAGTAAAATATACGCTTACTTTATATTAAAACACGAAACCCCGCATTACTTATTAGGTATTGTGCTGTTGCACAAGTTATTGTTTAAAATAGGGATTTTTTCGTAACTTTAAGTATTGCCAAGGCACAAATCAATCAAGAAAGTTTATTTCTCAAATTCAGTTTAAGTTACCCGAGTACACGACTAATTTTTTATTAGGCGTTTAAAAGTGTTTTAGACTTAGATTATCTTTATCCATTAAACCAAGTGTTATTTATGGAGAAATGTGTCAGAAGTATTGACCCTGTAGTTTTCTTTAAACTTTGTTTAGTAGGTTATTCTAGAGAATCTTATTAGTGATCGTTAAAGCTGATGGCACATTGTTCATATGCGTTTGGATATTCTTTTCTTCTTAGGCATGATTAGATGAAGAGCTTCCTTGCATAGTACCATTTAGGTCGCCACAGTCAACTATTACCTGAAAAGGGTATTGAGAAGTATTCACAACATGTCTTTAGGATTGTTGTGTAGAGAAAAGGAATGGGTCAGCGGTTCCATACCAAGCTTATTGATTTCTGGCTCCCTGTAAGGCAAAATTGCGGAGCATTGGGTTACCTTGAGCTTAAAGGTAACCTGAGGGAAGATTTAAAGGAACATTAAGCAAAATACGTGCGATTAGTGCGATGGATAAAGGAAGTACCACAGCGCAAATCTAAGGGTGATAAATCAGATTTCATAACCAACGCAAGATTAAGTAGTAAAAAAAGAACTTGGAGCAATAGCGAGCCGCAAAAAAAAATGGGCAAAAAAGAGGATCCCAAGTTTCCCCCCCCAAGGCCAACGGACTGGAGCAGGGGTAATAAGGGGAAGCAAAAAGCAAGATATACAGAGTAACAAAAAACACATTTTATAGTCCTACAGAATTCCCAAAGATGCAAGAATTAAGCGTTAAACCTGGGTAAAAGCCAGGAAAAAAAACTTAATTTACCTCTCTCGCTTAGTGCTTTAGATTTTACTGCTGTTTCCACGTAATAACAGACATCCAAGGCATTATTCATGCCGGACGGGTAAAGGGACAAACAACCAACTTTTTCAAAGATTATTCGTAAAAAAAAAAAAACTAAAACGGGACTTTTTCAAAGGGAAGATTATGGGGAAAAAACAAGGTTTTTTTTTGTATTTGGGGGAAAAAACTTGTTGTTTTTTGGGGCCGGGGGGGGAAACCCCCAATCTCTTTTTTTTTCTTTTTTCCCCTTTG
>Ga0163217_1049423_pt1 | contig 10606 bp, 4 predicted proteins | sample SynspAceP_FD_185933 | JGI IMG/M metagenome (GOLD analysis project Ga0163217, IMG submission 185933) | Saline lake microbial communities from Ace Lake in Antarctica - Synechococcus sp. Ace-P (PacBio error correction) | ecosystem: Environmental > Aquatic > Non-marine Saline and Alkaline > Saline ... | reverse complement strand
GTTTGGTTTCCTGTTCAAAGCGGATTCCCTGGATTGCTGAAAGATGATCATGTGAAAAAACTTCTGTTAGCAAATAATAGGTATCGCTCCTGCCAACGATTGCTGCTTTACACTTACTATTTGCTTCTCGTAAGTGTTGTAAGGCCTCTTCTGATATGCGTAATTCGGGCCAGTCATGCCGCAGAAAGCCCAATTCGCCATCAGTTCAAATTAGTTTCAACAATTCTACAGGGCTGTGCCTGCGAACAAAAACACCTCTTCGGGTATTTGTTCACCAACCCCCTATTACTTAACTTTGTAGCGCCTCTCTAATAGGTGTTTCGAGACACACCAAATCTGACTTAGATAGGCTGGACTTCACTGAGCCGCTCTCCAATCTGGTAATTCTCCCCGCAGGATAGATTCTTCTAAATCGCCACTGGCAATAATGTCTGAATTTCATACTGGTTTAGTGTTACCACAAGCATCAGAAGTTGAATAAATTGTATTACAATAATATCATTTCGTGATCTTTTTTGGTCAAAGGTATTACAAATAAAAGTCATTATTTATTCTAACATTGCTCTAAATAACATAAAAAATTTATTAGAAAAAATCTATGAGTTCTCGTCTCAAAAAATTAAAAAATTAAATTCCCTAGGAGAAAAAAAATGATCAATATCCTTTCAAAAATCACTTATTGCATTAGCTTTATTTGGCGCACAGGCGCCGCAAGCGCTGAAAGCTAAGGTTATCCCAGTCAATGGTCAAATAAACGATATCGCCATCAAGTTGCTAAATGTTGTCGACGAATAAAGGCGGCAATGCGATTTGACAATCAAAATTTCGGCTCCAAATCATTTGTTTTTAAACCCGCGAGCAGTATCGACCAGTTAGTCGAGTCCAGTTGGACATGACTTTGATTCCGCTTATTAGCTGGCGGTCAGCAGCCGCTACAACCTTACCTGATGCCTCTGATTGGTAAAAAAAACTATGACCATGCAGCTCGTTGCGGTCGCCTGTATGAAGGCGATTGAGGCAAAAATGGCGGAAGGATGATGTGATTGTTCGGTTCATGGTTTATTTAGCTGGCGGCTTTGGGCAGGTAAAGATGCATGTATTACTTAAACCTGATGATGTCAAAAAGGTCTGCAAATGGGGCGCAGGAAGTCCTGTCGAACAAATGTTAGCTGGTGCTGGTTGCTTCGATTGCCTCCAATGGCGGTCTTCAGAAAATTTATAATGCGTGCCAAAAACTGGTGTTCTTAATGGCGCAAATACGTCATCTTCATTCATTCGGTTTCCATCGAATTCTTATGGAAACATCTAAATGTTATACACTGGCAGCGACGTCGCACTTTGGTTTAGTATCAACCTTTATTAATGAATAAAACGACTTTGAACTTAAATAGTGAGCAACAAGCGGCGCTATGGCAGCATCGAAAAAGGCTCAGCCTTTACTTGCTTGAAGCGAAAAAAAGAAGACGCTGCATCGACAGAAGTTATTCCTAAAAGCGGTGTGTTGAGGATTGCCGAAATGACACAGGATGATTTTGATACAATGCGAGCTCTTGTAAAGAAACAATTAATAAAGGCCTTTGTTGCTGATGTCCCTGATGGCCAAGCTTTGCCTTGATTTAGCATTGGCGGTGAATAGGGATAAAAAATGACGTTACCCAAAATCAATACTCTAGAAGGTTAAACCAAGGGATACAGCATAAATTGTATTTATGCTGTATCCTGGCTGTTCGACCTTATAGGCTGGCTGGCAGCGGTGATGATAGTGCCGCTGTGGTTATTTACTTGCCAGATGATTTTGTTCGATCCATCCTCAATCTTTCTACGATCTGGCAAACAGAAGCGTTGTCTACTTATGATATCGCTACCTTAAATGCTGCCTTATGTGCAGCTTCTACGAGTCATGCAATGTCGATCTTATCCTATTTGCTACCTGCATTTTACTAAATACTTTATTTCCTCACACTTCGTGTTAGGCGGTTCGATTGTCTTGTAATGGTCTTTTAATGCCTTTGAGCATGGCATCTAGCCTATGAGAGAAAATGGAGGTTCAGATAAACCGTTTGGGGCATTAAATTATGGATTCCTTACCTGGCATTACCTTGGCTTTTTTCTTACTTTCTTCTTCAATTAGTGCAGACTGTCAGCTGGCTGGTTGGTTAAAGATTACGCCGTTTGCTTGGAAGGACAAATAATGATCCTAGTTTAAGGGGAATAGTCGCCATAATGACTATTGTTGTTTTATTTTCAGGTGTCTGTCGCACTTGGTTTATTGATGTTCTGGCGGTTTTTATTAGCGCTTTGATGTTTACGCCTTTTGGAGCTTGCCTGAAAAAATATTTTTTCGGTAAGCTGATAGCTTTGGCGATTATTGTCCATTCCCATGATTTATATCATGGGTTCTTCTATCGCTTCTACTTCGAGCTGGAGCGATTTTATATGAAGGCCCAGACGTTGAGTTAACGTGTCCTTGTGGTTTAGTTATATCCAATCTGGTGCTTGTGCGCTTTTTGCCGCCATTGTCTGGGTTTCTTTCTCTGCGACTTGTGCGCGATAGTAAGATGGCATACCCGAAAATGCGTAAACGAGGCTTCCTTGACGGCGTTGCGGCTGCTTTCTATGCTGCGTGGTACGCTCGGCATCCTTATCCCTCCCTCTGTACTATGATTGTTTATGTTATTGCACAGAAACCTCAAATTGGCGATTGTTTTTAAGCCGGTGTTATGCCTGAAGTTTATGTTTGGTTTTTGTTTATGGCGTAGGTCTTTGTATTCACGTGGAAGTCTGCAATAAGCAAGTTATTGGTGGCGGGCAATTATAGTTGGCGGGAACGTTTTGAAAATTTTGCCCGTGTTAGTGCCATTTTTATATCATAGCTGGCGTTTTGTATGCTATGTATGGCGGAGTGCCAAACACATCTGAAACGGCGGCTGTGGGCATTGTGATGTCTAATTATCGGTTAATTATTTATCGTAATATGGCACCCAAAGGATCTTTGGTTGTGCTCGCGACAGTTTACTCGTGAAAGTGTGATGATTTATTATCATGCGGGCGCTGTGGTGTTCATTAATGCTTTCAGCCTATAATATTACCCAAATCAATTGTCTGAATGGATTGGTACCCTAACGTTAATAGATGGGATGATGATAGCGGAATATTTTCTATTAATTTGCAGGTTTTTTCCTGCCTCCTGTCGGCGTTATTTTAATGGTCTGCGCAATTTATTACCCATTTTACCACTGCTGGTTTTGATCCAAATTTGTTGCTGTGGTAATTAACCATTAATATGGGAGATTTGGTCTGATTAGCCCCTCGCCCGTTGGCTAAATTTGTATGTTAATAAACGGCATTGCGCCTATATTTCGTTGAAAACTATTCTGATGGGTCTTTGCCCTATGTCGCCGCATGATTCTCGCGATCGTCCTGTTGTGTTTGATCCAGGTATGCAACTTGGTTACCGAATGCCGTTATTGGGAGCAAGTGTAGAGTTATGATGATGGAGTTATTAAATAGTATTTTTGATCGACGTTATCGACCTCTAGCAAAAGATAAGGCTGAGACAGTTCCCATTATACCTTGGCTGATAAGTTGATCGGAACGGCCGGAGAAATCTTCAGGTATTACCTTAGCAACCACAAGTCCGTTGACCGTTTTGATACTTTAAATGATGTGGATAAACTGCTCTTCACATCATCTAGCTGACAACATGGATATTGATTATATCGTCGTTGAGAAGGCACTAGAGGGCATACAAAGAACCAACCATCTAAAAAGACCATTATTTTGATTACATGGCCGGGCCGCTGAACCCTAGCGACAAGAACTGATAAGTACCGCTTAAACCAAGTGGTAGGCCCACAGGAAAGCTTGTTAAATATGCGTTGCTGATTTGCTAGGCTGAAGAAAACAGATACTCTTGCGCATTAATTTAGATTTCGCATTGTTTGTTTCATGGTTCAATCGTGGTTTTTTTAGTATTGCGTCCGATTAATGGGAAACGGCTGCGCAATATGGAAAAAAATTATTGCTTATTGAAGCGGTTCCACGCTATAGATAGTTGGGACGACTTACGGTCGTCGCATGCAGCCAGAAGATCGTTGCTGCTTTGCTTCTTTCAATCTTTCTATGCCGGATGAAGCCTTTATTTTTTGAAGTAGCCTTAAACTCAGGGTATTGCAAATTCGTTCAGTCTGTTTATCTGATAATCGCCAAGAGATATCGGGAGATGAGGCTGATTACTGCAGTTTTCTATTCTTTTCAAAATTGCAGCAAGGACTGAATAGTATTGTTTGGTAATTCTCTTATAACAGGTTGTTGCGGATTTGTCTTCAAGTTATTAACCTGAAAAAGCTTCGTCACTCTATCGCCTATCCCTAGTCTAAAAAACAGGATTCAGAAAAAAGGTAATTTAATACGACACAGGCGCCATTTAAGCGATTATGAGATCGTAGCCGGCTCATTATTTACTTAATGAAAATCCCAAAATTGGCAAAAAACCTCTTGATTCCTTTGTAGCGCGTTTTCATTTGGGCAACGGAGCTAAAAACACGCAATCCATAATGACGGCTGATTTATTCTACTAAAGGCTTAGTCCAAATCGGGTGGTGCAATGGTGAATACCTGATATTTGAACTGAAACAGTGTCTGGAACATGAAAAAGTTTGCCGCAAAACAGGGTGATCTCTGCAGTTCAAGAGTATTCATAAACTATGTGAAACATTTATCTCCGTTACTAAGGGAAAAAACAATGTCTAAAATCCACTTTATGATGCAGTTTTGTTTGCACGTCCATTAGGCAAACAACGACGTGTATTTTGATTCCGTGAATAGACATAAATGTCTCGCTATGTGATGCTTTTTTAAAGCCAAGCGCACAATATCGAATGTGATTACCCAGCAAGGGGGGGGGTTGCAGCGGGGGACTGTCTTGCTGCACAAGTACGGTAAATCTGTTTCTACGTTAGCTTGTTATGCTGCATGTGTTCAGGTGGCTCGTCATTACCACTTAATACAGCGATACTTTCAAGAATTGAGTACTTTGTAAAGATTCAGAAAAGCTAAGTAATAGTATGAGTCCTGAATCAGAGAAAGGCATGGGCGTTATGCTGCGCAGTATACCGCCCGGCTTATGACTCAATCAGATGATGGTTTGTCGGTAGCTTGTTTCATGCTTCTCAAGGAGTACCAACAGAGATTCTCTACGGTAGATCGTACTTCATGATGAGTATGCGTCGTTTTCTGTAACCTCAGGGAGCGACGGGCGTTCAAAAGGCCGCTATGTGACTCAGCAAACTTCGTTGTCGAATTGTGAAGTATTGAAAGAGGTATGGAATTTACTGAAGACTATGTTACGCTTCTATGCTTTGCCATATTTCATATTCATGGTTTATTTGTGCGCAGTCAATATAGCGATTAAAGTCGGAGTGCGGAAAATCCTTCTAGAAACCGAGCTTTAACCTTGATCTGTCAGTGGCGCTGTTATTACCCAACTCACTACTTTGATGGGAGTGCCGACTTTTCATACCAGACTATTAAGTTGATGTGAACGTTTATCGTGATCTTACAAAGAATATGCGTTTGTTTGTGTTCTGGTTCTGCCCCATTATGCCTGAGACCAATTCAGGTTTTGAGCACGTACAGCGCATCGTTATTTGGAACGATACGGCATGACAGAAAACCAACATGAACACCTCGAATCCTTTATCATGGTGAACGTCTGTGCTGGTTACGGTCGGTTTCCCATTGTCCCAAATGTAGAGTAAAAGATTACCGATTTCCAACAACAGGTGAAACTTGCCTAATGGAGATATCGGCCAGATCGAAGTGGCGTGGACCTAGATGTTGTTAAGGCTACGGAATATGCCTGAAAAAAAAACGGCGGAGAATGCGCCCCAATGGTTTTTTTATTACCTGGGACCTGATCCGCGGCTGATTGATAAAGATGCTATGTCAGTATTGTTAGCAGAAATAAAGAGCCTGATTATTCAGGTGGCTACAATATTTATCAAAAAGAGATGAGTTAATACTGGATGAGCAAGTTGGGGTATTGGAAAGGCGGTAATAGTGTTCCACCATCCAGGACTTTGGTGAAAACAGTGGTTGGAGTTTAGTAAGCAATGTGATTACTTGATCTTGAGAAAATTCAGCTGGCAATCAAAGATAGTCTTGCTAAGGTTTAACATCCTCGACAAGCTTGTGGTTATTAATGCTTACCAAGAAATTACCATGGGAAAAGTTCAGAAAAACCATGTTTGCGGAAGAGTATAAACCCAAACTGTTTAAGTAGAGTGGCTAGAGGATTCAAGATGAAGTTTTTTAGTTGCCAAGAATAAACTTTCATCCACCGTAGTTGAACATTAAACCGTAAAAATTTGCGCTTTTTAAATTATTCTAAATATTAATAACTTAGCATTTTTTCCACTCATTTCCGCACCTAAAATAACCGCCACCACTTGTGTATGCATCTTCTGGTTGAATGCTAGAATTGCGTTGGGTTGTATGCGCCTTTACCACCGGCTTGTCTCTAGTAACATTGCCATGGATTTGCTTCGTAATAAGCGCAATTTACCTGCTTTAGAAGGTCTTTTTTTTCCCAAGGGTAAATAAAGATGCCACCCACACAAATGGAGCGAGACGTCCCACCCACATAGCTGCAACCCAGCGCATATTGAAGTTTTTTATCACGGTCGCCTTCCTTTCCCTTTCCACTTTAGGTCATTCACATAGTTGCTGCATACTTGGAGACCAGAAACGTGGTAGACATGTGATGGCGAACTCTTTGAGTCTCTTTTGCGACCTGGAATATCTCTCATGCCGTCAGTTGAATACATCGTTTTGTTGGATCATAAGTAAACATGTTAACGCCATCGCCCGTGGTGAGGGACAGCATTGGGAGCGCCGTAAGAGAAGCGTAAACCGCAGCGACTTGCTCTTTCCAGGAATTAGAAAAGTCTGCTTCTTGTCCGGCAGTCTTTTACAATTGACGATAACCGAGTAAGATGTGCCGGACCATGGCATTGATGTCCGATATTCGCAGGAGCCATCTAAACGGATCAAAATGCAATGAATAGTTTCCCCTATCTGTGTTGGCTGTACTATGTAGGTCTTCTTCTTCTGAATCAATGCTCGAACCGCAGGGGCAAGCTATCAGCCCTTCCTCCAGCATGTCGTTAGAAATAACATCGAGTTTTTTTGTTCTTCACCTGAACGTTTTACATTACCAGCCATAGCCTAGATGCCAAGCTAGGAGCCTTGTTTAGCGCATCATGAAAAAAATGCGATACAGGTGTTCTTTTGACGGCCTAAAACGGACTGTAATGTTTTCGCGTCGGAAAAACTGGATGCTAAAACATCAGGTAGGTTTGCATGATTTGGCATTTCCTTATTATTGAAAGTGTTGTGAAAATTATGCCACTCTAGACTCAAGTGTCAGCCAAGGTGGTGTGATGAGGATAAAATAAATAGGGAAAGCGAGTATTTTCAAGATAGTCTACGAAAATGCTTAAGAGGAATGACTATGTCGCGTTTAATACACAATTTAAACAACTCGTGTAAAGGTGGAGCAAGGTATTGTCCGCAACGGATTTACCACTTCCCTTCCTATTCATGGGTCGGGGTGCATTTAGATTGCAGTGACGAGAAAGGGTACAACTGGGCTGTCTATTTAGAAGTTATCCCTGAAACGTAGTTAGAAGCTCTGTTCGCGAAGAAACACTCCTCGTACGGTTAAAATGGGCAACGCTTATTGTTGACGTTGCGCGGCGTGAATTTGAATCCAAAAATCAAAACCCCTTCCGACATTGGTTGCTTGCGACTTGGGTAACGCCGCATTTATATATCGAGTCGACGTCGTCGCTTATTATCCGTCAGACATCGTGAGAGACCCTTGCGAGTTAATGAAGGCCCGACGAGTACAGGAGACATTCTTTCAACACTAACGGAAAACGCTGACAGGTCATATGGCGAAGGTCATAAGGACTGGTAGATGAAACTGCGATCTGGAAGAAAGTATCGGTGAAGATGAAGCGGGGACAGCGCGACTCTCTGTCAGCGTCGTCCTTGAAACAATTCGACCTAACGTTCTTAGTTGACCTCAAAAAGAAGCGATTAATAAGTTGTATCAGATCCTTATCTTGGAGACAGCCGATCAGTCGGCCCCCCAAAGTCAAGAAGCCCAATGATATACTCGCTATGTAGAGGCTTAGAGTCACTGCGTGAGCGTTGCTGCTTATGCAGAAGAGTTCACCAACCTTCAGCTGAAAGATGAAACGCCCGATTACGTGCTTTCCATTCTTCTGGGATTTTTATTCCATTAGGGTTTTTGACAGGACTGTTTGGTATCAATATCGGAGGAAATGCCTGGTACGACAAGCGGCGCGCATTTTGCGTTGTTTTGTACGGCGTTTGGTGTTTAGGGGGTGGGCAGTTTATTCTTGATGCGGGACCGCAGTCGCTGGTTTTAGCGTGTCTAAACGATTCCAAAAGCCGCACCCTTAACGAGCGGCTCTGGAATGCATTTACCACTAGCGTTTAGCCGTTTTAATGCCGTCTTGGTTGCTAGCAATAAAACATCTGCAAACGTTTGCGAATAATCCATTTGTACTACACAACATCCCATCAATCCTTTTCTCTAAAGCGATAGGGTCAAGAATTCTAAATTGTAAGACATAAGTAGTAGTTGCCGTTATCAGTGACCGAGCCTTCCACGATAAAACTGGATTCTCCGCCCAGTTTTACTAATTCACGGGCCACATCCCGCGAGCCATAGGAATGATTTCTACTGGTAATGGGAAAAGTCGCCTAATTACCTTTACGATTTTGACTTCGGTCAGCAATACCAAAACAAAACTCATCGGCTGCATGCTGCGACCGATATTTTCACGGGTCAGATGCCGCGGCCACCGCTTTGATGAGGTGCAAGTGTCATTGGATTCATCTGCGCCCGGTCCAACATAAACACGAATACTGTCGTACGCTGTTTTAAATCATAGACGGGAATGCCGTGTTTTTTCAAAGTGCGTGCTGCAGACGCTTTTCAGAGCTTGCGACAGTCCCGTCAAAGATGCTCTTTGTGCTTTGCCATTCATCCAATAAAGAGATTCGCCGTAGAACCTTGCCAACACCGACAATCGTGTCGCTTCTACAATAGGAGAATATACATCAACGGCGCTTTTGCACCGCTTGCTTAATTCGTCTTGAGTCATAGTGATTGTCGCTTTATTTATGGTTTTTGCTAGGGGCTGTATTTGTTATGGGAAACTTATTTTCTTAATTGATAAGCCTCCTCTGATTGGTGCGGATATTAATAAGCACTTCAAGCCTTGATTGTTACCTGTTGATCATGTCAATACGGATTTATGCGATTTTTAGTGTTGATAGAGAGCATCCGTCTTTGCGTGAAGGGGTTGAAAGCGGCGATATTCCTATTTCTTGTTTTTTGACTAGCAAAAGTCAGCGTTAGGTTCGTTAAAGAATATCGCCGTTGCCGATTTATATTTCTTTAGGAAGCCACTATGCCCCATTACCATGATCAAAAAAAATTCTACAGGCGCGCGTTTATGACGTTGCCGTAGAAACACCGATTGTCTCCGAGCCCAATTCAGTATCTGACTAGACTCGATTAGTAATGAGATTATTTTGAAACGAGAAGATTTACAGCCTTGTTTCTCTTTCAATATTCGTGCGGCATACAATAAAAATTTGTCAGCTAACACCTGAAGAACGTTCTTCGTGGAGTGATAGCTGCATCAGCCAGGAATCAATTTGCTCAAGGTTGGCGTTGCGGCAAAAAAAGCTTGGCATGCCAAGCAACGTTGTAGATGCAGGCGGAACTTTTACCGCCAGAAATGAAGTGTCCAACGCCGTGGCGTAATCAATGGCGCTTGAAGTGTTTTATTTGGTGATGCCTTTGATGAAAGCGTCTGCAAAAAAATCCCTTGAAATTATGGCGGCAGACATGTCAGGTCTATGTTTCATCCATTGATGATCTGGATTTAGATTCGCAGGACAAGGCAACCACATTGGCATGGGAAAATCCTCTATCCAACATGAAGCAATTATCGATGCCTATTTTCCATCCGTGGTGGTGGTGGTTTAATTCGCCGGTGTATCTTGCCTACATCAAATATCTCGTTCCAGACATTTAAGATTATCGGCTTGTTAACCGTCGGATGCGGCTGTGTTTAAAGTTTGCCTTGGAAAACGTAAGCCCGGACTTCCGCTTGGCGCAATGTCGGTATTTTTGCCGAAGGGTCCGCGCGTAGCGGAAATTGTTAAACATTTACCTTTTTGCGATCCGCAAAAGAATAACGTTGATTTGAAAGTGTGATTTACCGGTTTACTACCATTGAAATTTGTTTGCGCGGGCAAAAGAAGACATCTTACGATGATACTCGTTGCGATACTGGAAACCAGGCAGGCGCATTTGTTGGCCTTAAAGCGGGGTTTGAAAAAATACATTGAGGCGGAAAGGAAGGACGGCCGAAAAAGGGGCCCAAAAAAAAAACCATTGAAATTTGCCCAATTTTTCCAAATAAAGTGGGTGCGGGGAAGAAAAAAAAACGTGACTTTTAATCCCCTTCCCTGTGTGTCCCCCCTTTTTCCCCTTTTT
>Ga0163217_1009657_pt1 | contig 10606 bp, 12 predicted proteins | sample SynspAceP_FD_185933 | JGI IMG/M metagenome (GOLD analysis project Ga0163217, IMG submission 185933) | Saline lake microbial communities from Ace Lake in Antarctica - Synechococcus sp. Ace-P (PacBio error correction) | ecosystem: Environmental > Aquatic > Non-marine Saline and Alkaline > Saline ... | reverse complement strand
GTCAGCGGATTTGGCCAGATGGCACGCACCGTGACCGGCATTCCAGGAAACTTATCCGGGATCGCGAACATGCCATTGAACCTTCCGCGACGTTCAGGGCTACGTGAGCAAGTTGAAGTTTCCAGTCGGCGGACCGGATCGAGCTGCTTCGCTGTGCAAAGCGGGCATCGATTTCCGGCGTCGAGTTTCGCGAGAGATCATCAACGGCAAGGAATCGCCCAATTCTCCACGTGATAAAAAACCACGCATCCGGCCTGACTTCCAGTGCGGGCAATTTCCCCTTTCGACGATTTGACCATTCTGACTTCGGATCAAAAAAGGAAATTCTCGTATTGTCCATCGTTTCACGCCACCCACGTCAAAGAAAACCTCGACCATAGCGGGATTTTCTAGCAGTAGGGAGCTCCTGAGGACTCGCAAAAATTCCAGCGTCTCAGAGAGACGTGCTACGTTGATCGCAAAATTTCAGCGTCTCAGAGAGAGCTGCTACGTGTCGCAAAAATTTCAGCGTCTTTCAGAGAGACGCTGCTACGTGATCACCAAATTCCAGCGTCTCGAGGAGACGCGTGCTACGTGGATCGCAAAAAATTTCAGCGTCTCAGAGAAGACGCTGCTTACTGTGATCGGCAAAAATTTCAGCGTCTCAGAGAGACGCTGCTACGTGGATCGGCAAAATATCAGCGTCTCAGAGAGGACCGCTGCTACGTTGATCGCAATTTTAAGCGTCTCAGAGAGACGCTGCGACGTGTTCACAGCGATCGGCGGAGCCGTTCCAAGGATCGCTTTTCCCAAAAAAAAAATCGCGTTGGCTCGTTAGTCCGGTCGTTGTTGAACCGCAGCGTCCCGAGGGTCCGGGGGTAGATGAATTGTCCACGGCGGCCGGCAGGACGCATCCAACCCTGTCAGTTCGATGTCGTCAGTCGTGCACCGCCGCGAGACTCGCATCGGACCAGCGGGCTGCCTTCGCCTGCCATTCAATCCACCATCACATTGACCGCCCAAGCACTTGCCGCGCCGCGATCGTAAGTCAGCAATCGCGATTGCGTCCGTGTCGCAAATCAATTTCAGCGCCGCCCTCGTCAACGAGGCATCAACGAACGCTGTGACACGGTGGCGATCGAACGATCGATTATGGATTAGTATTCATCACGGTTTCGCCCCCCGTACGTCGTTCTGCGGATCGAACGGGTTTGATTTTAAACATCACTTAATCGAAGTTCCCAATTTGCAAACGTGTCGACATAACTATTTTTTCCAACCGAGGCGATTAGCGACGTCAACAACACGTTTGCCATTCGTGTTGGACAGGCCGACCCGGAACCGTCCAGTGTCGACGTCAGGTAGCGTTGCTGTCGAACGCTTCACTTTGCAGTTCGTGGTGACACCGCCTGCCACAATCGTACAACGCGTAATCACCCAAATCTCCGTCCGCCGATGCGTCGACCATTCCAACTGCACCGCCTTGCGACGTGCCGCCAAGGCGCCGATGAAGCAATCTTGCGAGTACGAAATTGTGTCCGGGGCCACTTGCTCGTGATCGCCTTTTCGCGATGCGGATAATTGATCGCAAATAGCGGTCCCGTGACTCCGTCGGCTTTCAAATTATCATGCAGTGCGATGGCGTTTGCCAGTGCTGGGCATCTGTTGACAAAACGTTTTGGACTTTCGATCGACGGCAGCGGCGGGTGGCCCAGCCGCGTACATACGGTGGTAACGGAACATGTTTCTTATCAGATTTGCCGACATGACAATCCAAACACATCGACGCTTGTGGCCGTGTTGACCAGGTCGGACATTGCGGAGCGATTTTTTTTTGGCTTGCGTGGGTGATGATAGCCGCCACACGTTTTCATCGAGGTGTTTCTTTTGCAATTCGTCTTGCTCGCCCTCTTGATGGCAATACAAGCAATCGATCCGATCGGATTAATCAGCCAACGCACCCGGCGAGGCGGATTTGCTTTTCCAACACGCCACCATGACACGTCAAACACGCGCTGCGAATTTTTCGTATCCTGCTTCGGACTCCACCGCGGCCGTCGGCCCCACAACTTGTCACAGATCCGCCGGCTGGCAGGCTTACTTACTCCCATCCATTTCTTCGGAACCTCCGTCAAATCCGATCTTGTCCGTATGGCGTGTAGCCCTTCGCAGTTTCCACGGCGGAACTTCCTTCAAAACGAATTCGGTTGAGCCGCTGAATAACACCAAAATTGTGGCGTCTTGCACATTAGAGACATCGGTTCGACGCGTTGCCCGCGCGATCGCGTTTTGTCCTTTGTCGATCCAAGCCTTGCATCTCACGTTGGCGGTCTGGGAACCCCCCCCCCCCCGGCGGGGTGCCTTTTTTCGTTCACAGGTGACACATCAACGCATTCGGCGACGGCCGTTCGGACTTCCACCGACATAACACCGGATCCGCTGAGCGATCTTCGATCTTTAAAACGGGTGTTTGGAGCGATCACAGGGTCCGGGGAAAACGAGCAGTGATGCAACCACCACGCAAGCGAACGACAAAAACAGGGCCAGCACGAATTTTACTCATTCATTCAAAAACGGGTTCCCTTGCTTGGCTCGATTGCGACGGAGTTCGTCCAACTCCTGCGGCGTCTTCACACGAGTTTGGGTTTGTTATTTTCAATTTTCGATTCGTCTTTCGCGTCCGGCGTTGTTCTTTCGGAGCTCCTTGTCCTTGCTGCCTTTCGTTGCCCCTGTTCTTCCTCGGCTTGCTCTTGCTTGATGCGTTTGGTCTCGGTTCTTCCGCAAGGTTTCGTTTGACCCGTTCGATGATCGAACGAAGTTTGCCCTTGAGGTTTGGTCGGTTTGCACCGTTCTTTCGAGGAACTCAAATCGGTTGTCATCATGTGAGCGGTCACCGCCCAACCAAGCCGCCAATTGACGGACAGCCGTGCGACCTCGAACGACTCAGAGCGGGGTTGATGACAACGCGAGACTGTGATTCCGGCTCCCTTCGCGGATCGGGGGTCGGTTTGGCTCCGCGTAGCTTAATCCGTTTTCGCAGAGACGATTTGGCAACCAAAAGGGCCGGGCCGGACCCCGTCGGGCCACGCGTTTCGGCTGCGACGCAGCGAGATAGAGTTTGAGGCCGATTCCCACGTTCGATAGTCTCACGGTTTTCTTCCGACGCAAACGCGGACGAGCGAGGCCAAATCGTCGGCTCTCGAAATCGAATCGTTCGGTCGCGTAAACCGCGTCGACCCAATCGAAAGGGCGCCGCCGGGTGGCCGTCGTCGCCGCGACGGACCCTCCCCACCGGAGCGATCAACGTTAGAGTCCAATGTGGATCGCACGTGGTCGATCGCCAGCGGCCACCGATGGTCTTGGTCCACCGGCCACGCCCGTTTCGATTCGGCGCTGGAGATCCACCGCATGCCCAATGGTCTTCCACATCGACGCGATCGCGACGGCGGGTTTGCCGCAGAGAGTCCTTATGGCGGATGATTCCAAGGGCGTGCGTTGATGTCGCGAACCCGAGGTTGTGATGCATGACGCGCAATCGTAAGCGGCCAATTCTTGGCCATCGGCTGATCGCGCGGGGGTTGAAATCGCGATCGCCACAGGAGGCTCGCTCTTCCAACAGCGACATACGACGCATCGAGTGCCGGCGATTTGGTCCGGCCAACAAAGTTGGGCTTCGTATCGCAAGCAGTCATCGGCTTCGGAATCGCGCCAGTGTTTCGGTTGCCGAGCGTGGTAGGTGGCGAATTCGTTATGCGTAGTGGCGGTATGGCGGCCGGCCGATTGGATGGTCGTGGTCATGTCGCGGGTCTTGGTCGCCGACGTGACAGGTCGCACAATCCGGGCACGGCCGCCAGTCGTCCAATAAGTCATCGAAGTTGACGAATCCTTGAGCCGTCGCGGATTCCGAGTTCCATCCGTCCTGCGTTGTGCGTTTCCGATCCACTGTTCGGCCGGTCCATGGCACGCGGAAATCCACACCTTTCGCGTTGAAACTCAGGAACGTATCGGACGTTCGACCAACCGAAGGTCCGAGGTCGAAGCGGATGCGAAGCGGGGGTGTCGAAGCGGATGCGAAGAGGGGGTGTCGATCGGATGCGAAGCGGGGTGTCGAGTTGGGGCACGCAAGCAGTTGTCTAAACCGGCTTGGTCGCGGACCTCACCCTCGCGATCCAGATGTGCAACGCCGCATCATCGCGGACGCTTTCGTCGGAACAGAACGTTCGGCCAGCTTTGGCGTGCGGGTCGTTTTCGATCCACAACGGGAACTCGTTTGCGCGTGCGACGCGTGGTTGAACGACGGCTGGCTGCGGCCCGCCATGGCAGCCGCGGCGGCACAGACGAGCACTCACAACACCGAACGATCGATCGAGCAGCGGCCAATGCAATCGAGTCGAGCGTTGCCGGGATCGAGATGACTTTAGTGTGCCGAAACGAAGCCGCTCGAAAAGAGCAGAGACCTATCAGCACGGCAATTCCGTTTCAGAAAACATCAACGAGCACTCCTTCTTGTTTCAACACCACGTAGGCGCAGTTCTCTGAGACTCGCAGATTTCAGCGTCTGCAGAGAAGACACTGCTACGTGGTCGCAGATTTTCAGCGTCTCAGAGAGGACGCTGCTACGTGGTTGCGCCGATGTGCGTCCCACCTGCCAATCGGCGATCCATCGACCAACCCTGTGCCATAATCACTCACCAAAAGGGTGGTCCGCTCGGTCACAGACGCGATAATCGGATCAACCGTCAAAGTCCGAACTGTCGGATGGGTTGGCACCCCCTCCACCACGAACTATAACATTAGAAAACAACCTCGGAAACGCGACCAACGCGATCCCTTCACACGCATCGGATTTTTCGTGCTTTTTGGATCGTCAACCAACTTCGGCTGCACCTACTCCCGCGTGAGCGCTGGGATTTTGGCGTTGGGGATTGGCGGTTTGGTATGTGGCGGATTCGGTAGAGGCGGACCAGTGGCTCGGTGGCGGCACACCGTGGGGCTGGTTTGCGGCATCATCGTTCGGTTTGATCATCGCCTTTGAAAATGCTGCTTTTGGCCACGCAAAAGCCCGGCGGCTCGGTTCTGGTTGTTTCGACCAAGTATTGGCTTGCCCGGCCACCTCTGGTCGGCCTGGGCCTCGTTTCCCGCTCGCGGGTCCTCTGCACTGCGGATTTCATCTCGGCGGTTACCTTGCCGGCAACGTTGATGATCCTGTTCTCGCTGACCATCTTCAGTGGGCGTCTACGGTTGGGCGGTGCCAAAAAATCTTGCACGATGGATGTGGAAAACCTGCCCGCCGGGAACAATCTTACAACCAAATCGAGCAAAAGTGTCGGCGTGGTCACAGCAATCACGCCGAGGACGCGCGGCGGATGTTGATACGCCTTCATGCGGCGCGGGACGTCGCACCGCACTCGGAACAGATCGAAGTGGACATCGACGAGCAAGATTGATTTCTCCGGTCCACTCAAACGATGTCGTTCGGCGCCATCCGCCAAGCGGTCGGGGTAAAACTACCGGCGGAAACCTTGCAAACGAAAACAACCATGAGCGACGGCCATTTGATGATTCGCGGACCGGTTATGGAACGCCTACGAACAACCTTGGGGCGTTTTTGAAACAGGCGCGACATCGGGCCAGTCCATCAACGATCGGACGGGAATCCCACGATTGGTTTCCAACGTTTTGCGAAAAGAATGTGGCCCCCGATAGCCAGACGTGGATCGACGCGTTGGAACAAACTCTGACGACCAACGTCGCCATTCGAACACGCAAGGCACCGTTCACCGATGGCTTTGCACGGCGTGGTTTGCCGATTCACATCGCGTTTTGTCGATCGCAGTGTTCGTTCTCTTAATCGTTTCATGTCTTGGACGGCGCTAAATACTGGTAGTCGCTCGAAAGATCCATGACATTCAAAACCGACTGGCAAACAGCGGTCACAACGCATCCAGATCGACTTACTTTACCGACGCAGACGGGAACGGATCGGTTGGCGATATGTCTGCATCGCATCGCGGGTGATTGATCGCCGGATGTACGCGGCGGCTCCTGGTTTGGAAAGGTTGCCGCTCGTGCCGGGTCGCGGACACGTTCAACGAGGAACGGCACGGTCGGTTCCCGTCTCGGCCAACCGTTGGCCAATTCATTTGTTAGCACCGCAAGCTCGCCGATTGCACACGCTTCGTTTCGAGGCAGGAGTGCGCACGTTTGTCACCGCGGACTTCACACGCTCGATGACAACGCACCGTCGAAGTGGTTCCCTTGATCGGGTCGAATCCGAAAATCTCACGCGTTTCATTTAGAAAAAACGTTGCCAGCATGTGTCATCCCGTCGGACATCACTTTCGCGATTTGATGACCGCCGACTTTGCCGCGATCGATTCAGAAACTTGCTCGTTCTGTCACCCAAGCTCATCAAGGCGAAATTTTGAATTGGACCAAGATCGACCGTTCGAATGCGGTACCTGTCATGATGAATCTGACGCCCGTCACCAATGTCACCGCCCAATTCGCCCGAATGTCAGCGGATTCACTCGGTAACCCACGGCGATTTCGTTTCGCTCGATCGGCCCGATTCCCAGGTCGGATTTCGTTTCAGTCATTGCACAGCACTTGATGCGGGTCAAGTCGTGCGTGGACGTTCGCGGCGGCATGACGATCGGAGCGTTGTCGGGCCGATCGTGCCCGTTATCGGACGCGAGGGACAACGCGACCACGGGATCTCGGCAATTGCAGTGCAACGATTGCCACACGAGTGGTCGGTCAAGACGTCGTCGACCAAACTCGGGCCGAATTTGAAATCGTCGACATCGAAACTGCTGCGGCCGTTCGATGAGCCCATTTCGCGTTTGACAAACACTGTGTCGCCTGCCACGCGATCTCGCTGGGGATCATCGACGTGACGGACGGGCGGCGACGCCTCCGGCGAAAACCTGCGGCTACCCCCACGCGGAAACAATCGCAGATGATGGCCAACGTGATCGAGGCATCATCGACGGGCGCGAGCGAACGGCACGTCGCGTCATCGCCGTGACAAGTACCAAGACGAAAACAACCGCCCGGTTTTCGCAGCTCCGCTGATCCCGCATCGGATTGGCACGTGGACACGATCGGAATCGAGAACGTTCAAAAACACGTCAAAGAACAATTGGCCTGGAATGTCACGATGCGGTCAATCGTTCACGACGAACCATCATTGCGGCGAAACTGACGAAAAACCCTTCGCTTGATTCCAGGTCCCGCTGGTTGCGACGTGGTTTGTACGACCACGCCCGCCCACCGTTTGATGATTGCCGTTATTGTTCACGGCACGCTTATCTGCCGTCGGACCCGTTGAACCCAAGCGAATGAACCGGACGATCCACGCTAGGTTGATGATCGGCGGGTATCGAAAGGTTGCCCAAAAATGTCATCGACGTCAGGAATGTCGGCTCCGGATTCGCTGCCCAGAATCGCTACTCGGAACATGCCTCGGTGGGCGTCGGATCAGTGCATCACCTGCCACGCTATCACGCACCGAATGCAAAATGAGCCGACGCTACCATGATTGAATTGCTCTGTATGTGTCTCACGTAGCCGCGTCTCTCTGAGGGACGCTGGGAACTTGCGAGTTCGAGAGACCGCCTACGTGGGGTTGCTGCCATCTTGCCTTCGGTTATGTCGTTTGTGCCGTTCGCTCTCACGTAGCCGCGTCTCTCTGAGGGGACGCGGGAATTGCGAGTCCAGAGAGACTCGCCTACGTGGGGTTCTATGCCCTCCTGCCTCGGTTATGTTCGTTGGGGGCTGTGTTCGCCTTCACGTAGCCGCGTCCTCGAGACCGCGGGATTTTGCGAGTCTCAGAGAGACTAGCCTACGTGGGGGTGCTGCCATCTGCCCCTCAGGTATGTTTCGTTGTGGCCGGTTCTCGCTCTCACGTTAAGGCCCGCGTCTTCCTCTGAGGACGCGGGGAACTTGCGAGTCTCAGGAGGACTCGCTACGTGGGGTTGCTGCCATCTTGCCTCGGTATGTTCGTTTGTGGCTTGGTTCGCTCTCACGTAGCCGCGTCTCTCGGAGACGCGGGACTTGCGAGTCTCAGGAGACCTCGCCTACGTGGGTTGCTGCCATCTTGCCCGGTATGTTTCGTTGTGGCGTAGTTCGCTCTCACGTAGCCGCGTCTCTACTGAGACGGGGAACTTGCGAGTTCTCAGAGAGGACTCGCCTACGTGGGGTTGCTGCCATCTTGCCTCGGTATGTTCGTTTGTGGCCGGTTCGCTCTCCGGTGCAGAACCTGGCAACTACCTTTCGGTTCGCCCGTCTTGCGCCGACGTTCACCTGCACGGATCAAACCAACAGCGGGCGGTCCCGCTTGGACTCATGCCTTTCGCACGCACGAGCAACGATCCCCCACGCGACGCGGGGGTTTGCTGTTACCTCGATGAAAGGACTCGCAAGCGATCGTGCATCGACTTCGACGACGGATCGCAGAACTCATCGACCGTCTACGCCAACGTTGCTGCGGACCCGGTGTTTGTTCATGTCATGCGGACCGCGGACACCGCGGAGTGCGAACCGTCGAAACGATTCCGACCCCAGCGAGCTCGAGAACTGCTCGGCACGGCGTGTCCTCGCGAATCCTGTACGGCCCCGCATCGGGTCTTGGGTCGACGAACACTTGAATCGTCTTGGCCCCAACGACCTTGGCCGCACTCGGAACCGGATTTCCGTGGAACCAAATTCAGTTTCGAGCGGGCCGACAATTGCGTTTGCGTTGTCACGTCGGCTCACGCACAGCCGACGGTTCTTAGTCCGGCGATGTCAATCACGACTTGATCGCGCGGACACCCGCATTGCGGTTCGATTTACTAATCTACCATCAAAATCTGCCGATACACTGGGACGTTGATGAACCGAAGCAACCGCGACTTCGACGCGTCGTCCGATTCGGTGCGAGAAAGTCGGGCGGGCGATCGGATTGGGCCGCTTGCTGGGAAATTGGCCTTCCGAGCGTGCGACGGACCACCTCGCCGATTTCCAAACGCGTGCCCTTGGCCGGAACTGGCCGACTTACGATTGCTTTCGCGTGCCATCAACAGCTTTCAAAACGTTGTCGCGACCATCTGCCCGTCGAGCGAGTACAGAAATCGAACTGCACATCAGCGACGGATGCTTGCCGGTTTTGGAACCGCGGTTGGTACTCGGATTTCGCAACTAGATTTACGCGACGACCGGAACTCCTGAACGCTATGTCGCCCCACCGCAAGCGATTTCCGGCCAAGCTTGATCGACTCCGGTTTTGCGAATCTCACAGGATTACCGGCGACTCGCTCGTGAGGCCCGCCGGAACGGACGCCTTCCCCAATCACGATTGCTCGGCACGATCACGGATCAATGCGACGTCGCCCGCCAGTGGATTGCACGAAGCGGGCGGTTCGCGTTGCTTCGAATCGAAAGCGATTGGTCGATGACCTGCGCCGTCGTCCGTCCGATCCGATGGGTGCGGACGAAATGCGCTGGACAACTTCCCAGCTATTCGAAAACGCCTTTCGCTTCCGATTGCCAGCTCGAAATCCGATGGCGTCGATTCCACCAATCACCGTTGGGTTTCAACGCCGAGAAATTTTCGCAAACAGGTTCTTGCGCTTGTTTACGCTTGCAACCGATACACCGCATCAACGCACCCCAAAACAACGCACTTCAATCGCCCACACTTCCAATCGCCCACACTTCCAAATACGATTAGCCCATGATCATCCCCGCTCTGCACGAACGCCAGCATTCAACGTGGCTACCTGGACCACGCCAGCGATCTATTGAAAAGGTGGCCGAGGGGTCCGGCGTGCCCGTTGTACCGCGTCAAACGAAGTCGTGTCGTTCTTCCACATTGTTCCGCACGACACCGCCTCCTCAAGTGGTCGTGCATGTTGCCGCGGACATGAGTTGCCACTTGCGGAGGGCTCGGTGCCGATATGACGAGAGTGTCGCCGTTTGGGCCCAAGCACCATTACGGCGACGATGTGAAGTGTGCGGTGTGTCCTTGCCTGGGTCGCTGCGATCGTGCTCCAGCCGCAATGATGGACGAACAACTCTTTGCCGCCGCCGATCGTCCTCGATGCAAGCAGCGGATCGGACGGGCAAACTTTTTTCAACGGGGCGAAAACCCCACGCGGTGACAGCGATTGGGACACGGCCCAAACGAACGTTGAGTCGATGGATGAATCGATCCCGGACGGGTGGCGAAGGGCAATACACCTCGTCCGCCCCAATACGTGGGGACCCAAGCGCACAAGCCGGACGAAGTCATTTCAAGGCGCTCGAAACCGCCGGGGGGACTGCTTTCGGCATGGGCGGGGCCGGGCGGACGAGCCCTATCTCAAATGACGACCGTCCGCGAAGCAAACCGCTTCGACGGGAACAAAAGTATGGTCGTTTTTGCAACCCCGCGACGAAAGCGAAAACCGGGGCCCCCCACGTTTCAAAGATTCGTTGGGAATTATTTTTTCTGATGGGCCGCCCGCCCACGGTCATCGAGGGGAATTGATCTTAAGGCGGCTTCGGGTTTCCGTTTGGGGCGCCAGGCGAGGTTTGGGATTTTTACATTTTCGCCCACGAAAAAATTTTTACCCCCCGAAAAAATTTCCTTTTCCTCCCTCTG
>Ga0163217_1105651_pt1 | contig 10607 bp, 16 predicted proteins | sample SynspAceP_FD_185933 | JGI IMG/M metagenome (GOLD analysis project Ga0163217, IMG submission 185933) | Saline lake microbial communities from Ace Lake in Antarctica - Synechococcus sp. Ace-P (PacBio error correction) | ecosystem: Environmental > Aquatic > Non-marine Saline and Alkaline > Saline ... | reverse complement strand
ATGTTTGCGGCGTTGAGCGGATACGAATTTTTCGTGGCGTTGATCCTCCGGCGACCTGTCCGAGGGCGGCGATTTTTTTTTTGACGAGTTCAGATTGTGTTTCGCGTTAGTTGACGCGTGGCTTGCTCGACGCGTTCTTTCGAGCTGTGAGTTTGCGGCGGGGAAGTGGGATTTGAATCGCCTTGAGGTCCGTAATGTGCGCTAAGGGATTCGCGTGAACAGGATTCGTTTTCGTGTTTCAGTTCACTGACGGCCGAGGTTTACAAAAGGGAAGACGCTTGCCGTCTTTGCGTTGGCCGTCTGACTCGCGTCGATTCCGATCAATGTTTGGACCCATTCGCTAGCGGTATTTGCCAAGTAAGATCCATTTTGATTTGTGGTAGGAGTCGCATGAGCATGCGGATGTTTTGGCCAACTACTTCGGATTCGTTTGTAACCGAAACATTGCGGTGCATTTGCTGGCGTGACGACGCGAACGATGCCGCGAGGCATCCATGATGATGAACGGCATCGACGGCGGTGTCTAAGCGCCGCAAGCACGGCGTCTTTGCAGGTTTCTCATTTGAGTCCGAGGGGGACAGGCGCAAACGAGATTTCGAACAATCGGCACCGGAAAAAAAAGCGTACACGTTATTGGAGTCTGCGTTGGCGAGTCCACGTGGGTGCGGCCGGCAATCTTACCATTGATGTGTTCGATTATCCTTTTCGACAATCGACATTCCAAACCCGGTCCCGGTGCTCTTTGGTGGTGAAGAAGGGTTCGAAACTTTCTCGCGTTGTTTCGGCGTTGAGACCGGGCGTTAGTTCAAGCGAACGCGGTGCGGATCCCGGCGTCGGGTTTCACGCCGGCAATCGGACGAGGATCTTCGCCGGGTCAGGGTGTGGCGGCGATGGACGTTTTCGAATAGGGAGTTGCGGAAACACTTGTTCCGATCCGCAGGCACGTCGATCGGCAATTCACAACCGTCGCCGCAAAACCGATTCGCACAATTCGACATCGCGTCCTTTGGCGAGAGAGTTCGAGATGGCCGCCACACCGCTCGCCAAATCTCTGGCAACCGGCTGTTTCTCGGTGCGTGAATGGGGCGCGTTAGGAGCGGACCTCTTCGAGAAGGTTTTTCAAATGCATTGAGTCGCACGTTGCAATCGAATCCAACATCCGGGCGGCATCGTGGAAAACCCGTCGATGTTTCGGAGTTCGAGATCTCTAAACGGCTGTGGATTCGTTGCAGCGCGTTGCGACTCTCGTGGCAGGACGGTGATCGTTCGGCCAATCGATGCCAACCGTTGGATTGCAATGCTTGCTCCTGGGCGCCAAACGATCCGTGGACATCGACGCCGACGGCCAGGAGGACGTAGGTTCCGGCGGTTTCCATCTTTGAGCGTGGTGTTGGACACCGAATTGACGAATACGGTAGTCCCGCAAGTTGCACATTCGGATTAGAATGATTCCGCTGGTTCCATGTCGCTTGCTGTTTCAAGAAAAGACCTGCCGGCGAGATACAGTCGTTGCTCGGGTAGACAGAGGCATCGAACCAATCCATGCCGACGCACTCTTCTGTTTTCCAACGGTGATGCGATTCAAAATAAGGATTGAAACTCATGATCTTTTCCATTCGATAGATTCCAATACCAAATACGACCGCTTCGGCGGTGTTCCAAAGATGACGTCGGCGAACTGTTGCTCGCGGTGGAGTTCGGTTCGATCATCGGCCGCTGCGAAGATTCGTTTTGACGCTCTTTGCGGAGTGCCTCGGGGTTGATCGGTTTGAGGATATAATCGCCCGCACCTTTCGGGATTGCGCGATAGCTGCTGTCCATGTCGGCGTACCGGTGATCACGATTTGTAATTTTCCGCTCGGGGGCGAGGCGTGGCAGCTTCGGGCAGGAAATCGTCGGCCGATCCGTGGGTAAATGCCGGTCACAACAGATCAAGGCCGACATGGTGAGCGTCACCATGTCGCGTGCATTCCCGTCGATTGCCGCGACGAGCACGTTTGATGCCGTTCCATTTCCAGATGTCGCGAGGTTGCCACAGTGTCGGGCGTCATCATTCGGACCAACAGGAATCGTTAATTCGTATTGCATTGCCTGCGTTTCACTTCGTTTCGGATTCGCCGCGGTGCGTTGGGGGCGCGATTGCCACCGGAGATTTTCTCGACGAGGAATCGCCGGCTCTCCGGTTTATATCGGATATTGATCTGCCAATGCACTCCGTATGACTCATCGGGGACTGTTTAAATTCCTGCACACCCAATCGGAGGTGTGCATGGCAAGCTGAACTGTGCGATAGTGCCCGCTTCTCGGGATTGCGAAACCTGAGTGCGATTTGATCGCCTGCGGGGCTTCCCGGGCGAGACGTGATGCGGGACTGAATTCGGCTTTCCGCCGCACTATTTCGGGTATTCTGGGCGCGGCGGTTTTGACACGTTGGGAAGCCCTATTGTGCATCGGAATTTTCGCGGTGAGGGGTGTCTCGGACGGGCTTTCGCTCTCCGTGCGAGAGCCCAGTTGGGTGCCCGAATTTCTCTTCTCCTCTCGTTTGTCGAACGATTGTCCGAAAAAACCGATTCAAACTGCTGCTACGTCGAGGACGATACACGATTTTTTCGCGAAACCTCGCGGCGCGCTGATGCAGCGTTAAGGTCACGACGTGACGGCCGTCGCCAGTGGTTGCCGAGGCACTCGGTTTAGTGCGAGCAGGAGTTTTCCGAAGTGGCGGTGTTTGACATGAACATGCCGGGCATGTTCGGGCCATGAATTGTTTAACAAACGGGTGCAGGCGGCAAGATGTAAATGGAGAGTGATCATTTTGACGGTCAGGGGAAGCATCGGCGGCGGGTATCGGCGATGAAGCTCGGGGCGTTGCGGACTACTTAACCAACCGTGTGCCTCGGTGACCTCGAACACCCTGGACGGTTGGCGAAAGATATTTGGGAACGTTTGCGAAAAGAGAACCGCCAACTTAAAGCCGTCATTCTCGCGGGACCGACCCCACGTAGGCCCTTGCATCGGGAACTCGCAATCGATTGCGCGAGGTGTCGCGGATGGATCGAGAAAAATCGGAGCGACTTGACAAACCGGTTTTTTGCTGCATGGGCGAGAGCGGAACCGGGAGAAAATGTCGCCCGCTCGATTCAGCAATCAGCGAATTGCAGGGACCGACGTTTGTCACGATTACTGGCCCGCCCTTGCCGATCAAGCTCGTCGAGAGTGAACTGTTTCGGGCACGTCAAAGGGCGTTCACGGGAGCGACTGGGACAAACCGGGTTTGTTCGAGATTCGGCCGGACGGCGGGACCGCTGTTCATGATGACGGTCGTCGAGTTGCCGTTGGCGGTTGCAACCGAAAACTGCTGCGTGTTCTCGAAGGACGGTTCGATGCGTCGGATCGGTTCTTCACAAAGAACGTCGGGTCAAGGTTCGAATCATTGCGGCGACGAATCGCGATCTATTCACTCGCAGTTCGCGACGGGACAATTTTCGCGAGGATTTTGTTTTACCGGAATCAATGTGTTGCGTCAACTTGCCGCCGCTGCGTGAACGTGATGGCGATGGTCGAATGAGTCTGATTTGCTCACTATCTAACACCACCATTTGGCACATCGACGGACGCAGGCAATCACGCACTGATTCAATAACCCCAGCCGGGCAAACGTTTGCGTCAATTGATCAACTGTTTTTGGCAACGCGCGATGATTCTCGCGGGGACAGCAAACGCGATCACGATGGACCGGGCACCTTCCGGACGAGAATCGTTCACGCGTTCGAGCGGGACGCTGGCGGCTCCGGTCGCGGCCCCCGCGTTGCGACCGACGATCCAATCGTCCGCCCGACCGCTGTCGCACGTTCCGGACGGGGTTTACCGAACGAGGATCTCAACGTAATTTCAACCATCTGCCCACGCACACGTTGCGGGCCGGTGCCGGGCAACACCAGATCCGTCAAACTCGAACGACATCGCCAAGGCGCATGTGATTGACGTATCTGGCACAAGAGAAAAGGTAACAAAGGCGCGGACGGCTCGCCGCCTTCCGGCATACCAACGCCGGAAACTCTATTCGGCTGGCTCGAACGTTCGAAGCCCAACACGAAAGCGGGACGGCTGGATCTGACAGCATCGAATCCTATGTGGACGTTGAAGTGACCGAAGATTTTTCAACGCCTCGAAACGCGATGCGTCTTTCGATCACGATCGACGTTTTCGGAACTCCCTCTCTTTGATAGTGATCGCCTGCCCTGATACGAGTTGCTCTGATCGGTTCGACCGGTTACACGGCTTGGGGAAGGTCCGCCCGTTTGCTGCTGAATCACAGCACGGTGCCAATTTGACCGTCTTGCGACGAGTCGATCAGACCGAGGGCAAACCAGTTGTCGGAAGATTCACCGTCACTGGCCGGGCGATTGCGATCTTGGACGTTGGCAGGTATTCGGACCGGTGCGGAATTGGCCGAGCAAGCGGACGTGGCGAGGTTGTGTTGTTTGCGCACGGCGCGTCGGCTCAGAGCGTTCCGCGAACTCGCGGGACGCTGGGGATTCGCGGGTGATCGATTTCGTGTCTTGATTTTCGATTATCTTCGGTTGCACCTTTGTACGAACATTCGGTCGGCGTGATCACCCCTGGCCGGACGGGTTTGGGCAGGTGGTTCTATGGGATGCCCGAGTTCTTTGCGGAGGAAAATTTGCCCGGCGATATTTGTCGCGAACCCTGGATGCTACCCGGACGATCGGCGATCATGCGTTTGGCGCCGCTTGGTTGAAGGCGGGTTGATCGAAACGGACGACATTATACGGTCGATTCCAAAAGCCGGCGTTCAGTTAGGGTGCCGGTCGGACGGGGGCCGGGGGGAGCTCCGCCAATGTACTTGGGAGACGAACGAAGCTCGATCGGCCGCTTATGCGGTCGCCTCGCATTCGCCACGTCGGAGACTTGCAAGATTTGATTCACCGGATCGCGGGCAAAACCGGTCGACATTTTTGTTTCACGCCGCACTGACGCCAATGGATCGTGGATTTTGTCGACGATGTACAGCACGTTCCTTGTTTTGCAATAAGGGCGATACGGGACGGCGACGGTGGCGTCGGTTTGATTGCAAACGCTCCGGACACTATCGCGAGCACAAGCCTTCGTTCACGTCGTGGATCATTTTTGGCCGCGCGACGAAACACGCGTGTATGAACCAATCATGTTCAAATAGAACCGTCCGCAGATGTCGGGCTTGGGGATCGACCGGGCCGTGTCATTTTCGTGTTGCGGCGATTGACAATCTTTCCAAGCGGTTGGCGCAGGCGGTTGCGGCGATTTTCAAAACATGGAAACGTTCATGTTCGGGGTCGAAAGGCCGACGATGGGATTCGTGAGCGCGCGCGTGCCTGAGGGAGACGGATGGGCCGGTTTGGCCGCCATTCGGACGCATCAATTGGAGTTCCATCCCGCGACCCGTTTCTTAGCGGGCGATTGGGGGGAAATATCACTCGTCGAGTAATGCCGATGCCGGTCAGCGGCGATCGCGAAAGCGATGGGACGCCCGTGTTCTCGACCGCTGCGTTCTTCGCAGATCACGCTGCAGGCGTTCGTGATTTTCATCCATCGCGTTACCGCAGGTGCGGTTGCTGCAGCAGCGGCTCGGCTGGCATCGAATTGGCGTTTGCGAGGCGCCGGTGTACGGTGTTACTGAAGGTCGTCGTTGCGGCCTTTACGATTATTCCCGGCAACTTTCGCACATCGAAATTGATCGGCCGCCCGTTCGGCTGCTCGCCGATGTTCGCGAGGGCGGCGGCGTGACGACTGGCCCGGATTTCTCTTGAGATGCAATCGGGTCCTGCGATTCAAGGCGGTTGGGTCGTTTGTCGCACCTCTTACGGTTACACTACGCGGACATATCTCGTTTTCGTGAGATATTGTAACGAGCGTGATTGGACTCCTGATCAGGACGCTTGCCAGGGTTCCGGGGGCGGGATGGCGTATCGGGCTGGCGGATTTGGCACGCGGCACCGACGTGAACTCTCACGAGTTCTTCCTGTTCGGCGTCACTGGCCGACGTATTTCACGGTGGTTGATGTTTTCGGCTGGCAGCAAGCTAGTTGTCGGCGGCAACGGTGGCGCCGTTGGATCACCGCGCGGACGATCGCATCCGGTGCCTGTATCAAAACGCGCAGGCGGGACCGACCGAGTGATGTGTTTGCGTTCTGCGCCGTTACAGCTGTGCGGGTTATTGCGGCAGCTCACCACGCTTGCCAATCTCTAAATCGGCGACGGCGCGATGGCGTGTCCGATTGACGCGTTGGGATTGGGGATCGGTTGGAGCGACGGCAAATCAGCGGCGAACATCCCGAACAGGTTCAGGCCTACTTACAAAATTTCGCGATCAACGGTTGAGAATTGCCGACGCGAAAAAAAGCCTTGATACGATCGGTATTGCAGAATCGATTGCCGATCCGGTTGAGGGGATTCCGCAAGGCATTGCACGCGACGAGTGCCGGCGGAGTCGAAAACCTGTCCCGCTCGACATTCACGAATGCTTGTCAATGGTGGTTCTTCGTGATCGATCACCGTGCTTTTACTTCCGACGAATTTGATTGACGCGACTCGGTTGAGTTCGAGGGCAGCTGGGGTTTGCGCGGCGACGCAGTTCCCGCCTCGCTGTGCGGGTGTACGGCTTTTAAGCAGGTTCGAGAAAGATGTTTCGGTTGATATTAGCCGCTTTGGCGTTAGCACGATGTTCTCGCGTTGAACGGGACTAACGCCAAACGGCTTAATAGGGTTTACACGTAATGGGAATTTTACCCGGAAACTGGTTATGTCCTTTGTTTGTAGTCGGTTGCAGCCCGACCGCGCCACCCCTCCCCCACGGGCAGACTGTTGCAGAAACTTCGGATCCGGTCACGGTACGCAAGAATACAAGCCTGTTCCCACTAGCGACGTACCTAGTCACCTTCCCTCGCTAGCGGGTCGGGCTTGTGTTGCAACGGTCTTCGCCGCAAGGGGTTGAAGTCCGTCGATTGCGGTTTGGGTTCATCAAATCGCCGGCTGCCACCACCGCCTCCATCACCGCCCAGATTTTCTCGGGCGATTATCTGCCGATTGACGGTGATCGTAGGTGGGCGGCCTCCGCCGGCGTGTCGTCGGAACACCTTTGGGTCGTCGTAGAACATCGCGATCGAGCAAGCGAGCTCGCACGAACCGGGGACAATCTCGTCCGCATGATCAAACACATCACCGCAATGAACCCGCTCGTCGGCTCGTTGCCGGCGGTGTTCGTACACTTGCCTCGAGCAAACGAATCGGCGACCATCGGCGGCGAAACTGACGTTGATAAACCGGGGTTGTTGTCGCCTCCCGCGACCTCGGCTGCGGACTTTTCGATCGCGAAATCGGCCCGACCCATGGACGCGACCGTCCGCGCGGTATGCAGCGCGGTGACTTCCGTGGCCCCCGCTGAAACACTCGATTCGCCGGATCGAAACCCGACAAATGGGCCGCAAAGCGGTTTGTGCCCAAACCTGAGGCGGAAACTCGGCTGCGCCCGAGAATTATGCGTGCAAACAAGATCAGTTGAACTTGGCTTCCGTCGGCGAGTCCACTCGAATTTCCTGGGCCTCAGAGCGTCGACAATTTCCGACCCGCCCGGCTCAGGGAATGAACGCGATCGCGTCCGCGCTCCGAGAAACTGCAAAATGGGCTTCGGAGGCGGGGGATTGCTCGTTCAAAATGGGAACCCCTCAAGGGGAACTCGATCCGGTCTCTGCACGCGAACACCGGAACGCACCCAGCACGACAAGGCAGCGCAATCGATAGCTTTGAGCTATAGAAAACATGAAACATCGCTCGTTGAAATACCTCGAAGTAAAGCAAAGGGGCGGCTTGATCCGGGCGGCACAGGCGGTTCACGAATAGTAATGACGTATCATTTCCTGCTCGGCCTCACCCGCCACCCTCCGATCGCGTCATGATTCTCGCCCGAAAAGGACCCGCTTACCTGTACCTTGGTCCGTTTCCAAAAGGCCAATCGCGTAACCCGGCCAAACGGGCACTCGGAAACAAGCGATCGGCCGATTGCGGCAGTGCAAAATCGACGGACCTCGACGTTCGTGATTGTTACCCCACCTGTTACGATTTACCCAAAGACGGTCAGTCGATAACCGGTTGCGTGACATGCGAAGGCACGTGATTCTAGCGAGTTTGGATCTTCCCCCCGCCGCCCATGGGTGTTTGTCGCAAACGGCGTCGGTGGGCCACGTCGGCGAACGTGCTTGCTCGGGGCGAAGACGACGATTGCCGTTTTTGAGAGGCGCGCACTGACCTCGGCACCGGACAACGAGGACGCCGGGTGACGGAGAACGCCGGTGACTCGAGGACGGCCGGTTGGACGAGGAGCCGAAGATTCGGATGACGGAATTGCATCCGCGATCCGGAGCGAAAGATTTTTTATGTGTCGATCTGCGAACTTCCGAGAACAACGAGCGAGTTTGTCGGCGAGATTCTTCGTTATTCTCGAAACTCGATAATAAAGGCCTTCACACCGGACGCACTCGATGCCCGCCTCAGCTTTGCCGAATCGTTCAGGTGGCCAAAATCGAAACACCGTCGAGGGAAACCGCGGGCCGTCGCTGGTACCCGGTGATCCGATTCAGCCGCTGTACGAACTGCATGGAGTGCGTCGATTTTTGTTTGTTCGGATGTTACGCGTACGACGGTTGGGCGAGAAGGGCATTTTCTTCGTGAAAACCTGATATTTGCCGACAAAGGTTGCCCGGCGTGCAGTCGCGTTGTGCCCCAGAGAACGCGATCTCATTTTCCCGCAACACAAAAGCCCCGCGGATCGCGATCTGAACGATAGGCGACGAGGCGTTTCAAAATCGATCTGTCACAGTATTTCGGTGCCCCCGTCGGGCAGCGACGAACCCGATCGAGACCGCCCCCGGGGGCCCCGGGAAAGGGGGGAAAACCCCCGGCCCCCGGATGAGCAATTGCTGCTCGCGGGAACGCGGGACCGTCGGGCATCGAAATGAAATAATTGAAGGAAACGCCAATCCGTCGGCTTCAAGGTCCTTAAAGATTGACCTCGGACCGACTCGTCGATTCGCTCGACGAGATGGAAACTTTGAACCCAACGCATTTCCAGCGCATTCTGCCCCCAAACAACGATCGGGGCCGTCGTTTGGACATGGACGGTTTGTTATTCGACACCGAACGGATCTAGATTCCAAGGTTCGGCGAGGGTCGTGTTGGCAAACGTCGTGGGTGCGCATTCAGTAGCGATTGCCAATCCGCATGATGGGGACGGGTCGGCCTGTCAACGCGCTCGCCGAAATGGCGCGTTTCCGATCTCGCGAGGATTCCCGGCCGAACTGCTCGCCGAATTTCCAACGTGGGTCTACGCCGTCATTGTTGCTCGACAACCTCCAACCGATGCCGGAACTCGATCTCTGGATGACAGCGGTGATCGGAAAGTGAATTGCCGGTTCGGCGTCGCGACGAAGATAGCCAGCGCAGTTTTTCGTCGAACATGATTCTGCCGACGACATCGTGGCACGGGGAACTCCAGATTTTTGTGTTATCCGGCGACGATGTTACTACGGCAAACCGCACCCGGAAATTGTACCTCCGACGCCGCCGAAGCGATGCAAATTCGAACCGAGCGCGATGTTGGACTCGAAGACAGTTGGCAACGGAGCGAGTGCGGGGTCTCTCGGCTTGGCGGCCGGTCACCGTGGCGATCCGAACTGAACCACAACCCGAAAGACGCCTGCGTTCGAGGGCGTCCCAATTGCATTTGCCGACTCCCTCCGGTGGACGGAACGGTTGTGGGCGTTACTGCCACGAAGCAATCTCGGGTGGAAGCGCCACGCGGAATGACCGGAACACGTCTTTGGTTTGTAGGGCTTTGACGGGAAACAGGCCCGCTCCGCCGTGGCAGTCGTTGCCGTCTTCGGCCCCCGGATTGCCGGACTCAATGAAATCGCGTTGTATTTCATCCGGGCACCGTTTCGCTTGCCTTTCGCGATCGGGGCCCCAATTCGCTATGGCGTGTGGGCGTTCGCCGGACGGTCAATGACTCCGGTGCAGGCGATGGTCTCTGCGTCGGGGACGATGGTGAATCGGTTGTTACTTCCCACCCGGTCCGTTGACCAACCATTTTGATCCATGGGCCGGAAGGTACCGTTTCGCGGTCTCTCGGAATCGTCGCGTCCGCCTTGATCGAGAGCAAGGTGGTGTTTCGAAATTTTTCGGCTTCGGCAGTTTTCGCCGAAAAATCGGGGTCGATTCGTCTCTTGCCAAAACGTTTCAATGAACCGTTGATCCACGAGGGCGGAGCAGGTGTTGATTTCCGGGTGTACCGGGACCCAGGTCGAGATGCACAGCCGGAAATCCGTGCTGGGACCCAAAAAAAACCTCCGGGGGGGGCGAAAAAAGCTTGTTTTGCGGTTGGTACGATCGGGTGGGAATCCCCCAAAACGCGTCTTAAACCCCCCGAGGGCCCGCTTTGGCCGGGGGAGGGTTTTGGGGGCCGTCCCGGTTTTTGAGGAGGGTTTTTTCGGCCCCCAAAAAACCGTTTTTTGGAAAAAAAAAAAAAACGCTTTTTTCATTCCTTCCTCTTTTCTTTT
>Ga0163217_1043709_pt1 | contig 10607 bp, 7 predicted proteins | sample SynspAceP_FD_185933 | JGI IMG/M metagenome (GOLD analysis project Ga0163217, IMG submission 185933) | Saline lake microbial communities from Ace Lake in Antarctica - Synechococcus sp. Ace-P (PacBio error correction) | ecosystem: Environmental > Aquatic > Non-marine Saline and Alkaline > Saline ... | reverse complement strand
AGATTATATCGCCTGACTATGGGACCAGATGTGCAAGACTTCGCCCATCAACATAGCGCAATCCACATGCCGGGCTAAAGAAGCGTGGTTTTAAATAAGGTTTGGTATTAACTCGCCTTAATGGTTTTCCACACCTTTAAAGGGCTTCGCTCAATATTGCCTTCATTCCTACCGTTTCGGATTCGTCGGCAATCTCTTTGATATACGAAAACAGATTTTCTAGTTCGGGAAAGCGGTGACGAAGTAGTCCATCTTGAATGCTTTTAAGGTATAGTTCTGCTTTTAATTGCTTGATGTTTCTCTTCGGTTTAATTATCCCCACAAAACTTTCCTTTTCTACTGTATTTTATGATACCTTGGTACTTCTATTTTTAACCAGTTTCATCTAAGGTGATAAGCTTTGGCATTTCATATTCCCTTGGGGCGAAGGACCCTGGCGTGTACACCATATCGGGAACGCAAATCCTAATTTATCCCCGCGTTTTCCCCGCGGAACCATTTGGCCGCTATATGCGGCCCTAGGTATAACTTTCTCCAACATAACGATGTTTCGGTTTATTTTTAATGAGGACCGGAATGTTCACTTCCTTCTCTATTTGTTCACATCTAGGATTGCAGGCAAAAGTTGAGGGATGTATTGTCCTGTTTCGATTAAGCTTTTACCATGAATAATAGTAGGTCATCAACGGGGAGTGTTCAGTTTTTTTGCTTTGCAGTTTAAGTAATTCTGCGTGCTGTGGCCGCATAACGCGAGAACATGGCACTGTTTTGAAGTGGAAGAGCAGCTGGCGCCGATATAACCTTCGTTTTAGGGGTGAGCCCGGTCTGGCTGCAAGAGGGCACTTTGACCTTGTCCAAATCCATTATTCCAGTTTCTTCTGCGGTCACTTGCTGGATGGCGGTGCGTATTCCCGTGTCCAATTCTACTTTTCCAGATTAAAACCCTTATACTTTCCATCTTCAATATTTTCCAACCAGGCGTTTTACGGTTTTTAGCTGTTTCCTATACTGCCGGGAAGTTTTCCGTTATAAGTAAAACACGGGAGGGCTATGCTAGGGTTCTTTCCTCACCAATGCAGGCTCAAAAAGTGAAAATCCTATTACTTATATAACCCATATTTCCTTTATGGAATTTTCTTCTGGATTGAAGGTGTGTTGGCAAGTGGTCATAGAGGGTGTGTTGGTTTTAGAGACTAAATTGGCTTGCGGTTTTTAATGGCACGGATTATCCTAGTAGTGGGCTTCCCAACGGCAAGGTACCTTTGCAGGGTATTTTTGATTTCCATTTCATTTTGGATTTTGTGCGTTTTTGTTCAGCAGGCTAACAGCGGCCATTAGGCCGATTTCGCGATTGTAGGACAATAACCACATTTGGCAGCTTGCTTCCTTTACAAATGGCTTCGCTGAACAGCATGCAGTTTTTCCGGATTCACTTGCAATCCCTCAAGTTGATGATTTTTAGAAGTTTCCAATAGACGATATTGCAGCATTACAACTGGTGTACAGCGCTTGCCATTTTTTTAGGCACTGTACAGCATCCCACATTGCCGAAACAGATCCACACCCAACTTAGGTCCGTTTCGAGTTCCAGAATAATCCCTTAAAACATAAAGTAAAAGGGGTAGTCGCTTTCTGTTTGTACCTTTTTTTGGAGGCATTGATGTTGAGTGTAGGTTGGCATGCTTAACAAGTTTAGCTTCTTAAGATATGAAATGCTTTTCCAAAACAAAATGATTGCCACAATTTTGGTAAAATGGGCAATATTGGCTTGCATTCAAATAGCTTAATTAATCCCGTAAGTAAATGCTGTAATTAAAAAAAGTATTCTCGGTTGGGGTTTCAAGCCCATTAATGATGTAAGGCAAAATAAGCTAGCCTTATTCCCCTAGTTTAGTTGTATCTTGACTTATTACAAACCAAAAACATAATTATTATTTGCGAAAGGATATGGATTATTGGATTTATAGGCCTTTACCGTTTTTTAATTTTTTCAGCGTTGTTCAAACCCCTGGAAAAAAGTAAGCCTTGATATTGGACCAGAATTAGAGAGGTCGAATTCGGAAAAGCTATGGAAGATGCCTTATGCGGGCCGCCGAAAAAAGCAAAAGGGATGCGATGGTGTGGGCGCGCTTATGGTACAGTGACGATGGCCAGGGTTACAGTCGAACAGGCACCTATTTTCAGGCAAAGCGGGCATCAGGAAATAAATTGCCAAGAATATTGCGCAGGATACAGACTGGAAATTGTATTAACGTTTATAAAGTCAATGTGACCTTTTTGCGCAAGGAGATAATGCAGGTTGAGATTGGTAGTTGGATCGAATTTGATGCTTCTGGTAAAAACAATTGGGAGAATGGGAAATATATGTCTTATTTAGAAACGCGACGGAAAAATTATGTGTGGGTCGGGATATGACGACACTACTTGCCCTGTTAAGTCGGGTATGTAGGCTAGGATACAGGACTTTGGGTCAAATTTGCTGCCTAAATATTGGCGGGAATAATGACCCTATTAGTATGGTTGTTAGTTGTTTATTTTAAAACGTCTCTTTATTAGAAAATGGGCCCAAACACTTTTTACGTATAGGTCTAATTACCCACTGGGCGGCTTGTCCTTTTATTAATGCTTTCCGAAACGGGTATTTAGTCATTCTCAAATTAACTAGTTAAGTACTGTTGCCAGACGACGACTGTCGGCGGGAGAATGTGGAAAGTTGCACAGCTTCGCTCGCTAATCTGAGGAGGGGACTTAATCATGAAATATTGGACTGTTGCATGCTTTTAAGTAAGTGTTGGTTCATGGTCTTATTTCCCTGCTCCAGCGATGTAAGCCAGATTTGGGATTTTTCTACAGGTAAAAATTTCTATTTCACCTCAAAAACTTCTGTGTGATGTTTCATTTATTTCTCAAAAGTTCAAAAGGTCAGGTCGATCAAAAATGATAGCCCCAAATTAAGGAAGAGGAATGGGCACCGGCCATTTTTCCCAATACATGTACATCAGGTTCTGTTAACCATGGTAGCTTTTATTTTCTATTATAAGGCTGCGATATATTCTTAGAGCAAGGAGTATAGACTTCCCATCGGGGTTGAAATATTTCCATAAATGGACGCCTTGGTCAGACAGGATTAAGCAATTCATTACCATAAGCATAAGGTTAAAAAGAGAATATCCGTATGGTTTTGTTCTTTTAAGCTCGAGAGGGAAAACTACCATCTTATGCCATTTGATTTGGTAGAATGATATTTTTTAAATTAATTCCCTACAGAAAGCGGAGGAGTACTATTCATTATTTGGTATAATCGGCATACAAAGCTACCTGCATATTCCAAACAGCGTTCCATGGTTATTGGGATGCTTCATGTTCATCTTTACATACTTGTGGGTTGTTTTAACCATACACAAATTCCTTAAAAAACCACTTTTTAAATTCGATCTTTGCTGTTTTCGTCGATTAGTCCCCTCTTTCTCCAAAAACAGATACAAGATTGAAAAACCACTTCCATAAAAATGTATTCCGTCTATAATTTCCAATGCTTCTTCCTGTATGTGCCTTAATGCTTGCGGCATATAAAAAAGTGATGGATTCATTTTGGTTACTGTCCAACTATTAAACATGATTGCAATGTTTTTACGCTGCATTGCCGTATATTAGTATCTTTTGTTATAATATTAAGCCGAGGTAGATTCCCATACAATTTTCGCTTAAACCTTAATATGGCTCGGCGGTGTTCTTGTGAAATTATTGGATTGCTAAGGTCGCCATCTCTTTGTATATTAAGGGTCCAATCAAGATTTAGATGTATCTTGGCCACCATAATCCCCTTCTGAAAATAAGTCATGGATTCCGCCGGAACTTCTAGAAGAAGTGTAAGATGTATTGTTACGGGAGTTAATTTTTCAAATTCATTTGCCCTTGCCAATATTGAAATTCTTTAAGGACTGCTTTTTCAATTTTGCGCATTGTATTTTTAAACTTGTAGTGAACAGTTATTTCATTAATAGGACAGATAAGGGAACAGGTATTTAGTCTTGAAAATCATTATTTCTATTTTTTAACAATTATGGGTGTCCTTTTTTGTTTCGAAAGTCGGATTAAAAGGCTGGGAATATTTCTTTTCATAAATCAGAGGATGGCAATAGGAAATTCTTATTACAGCCATACAAGTATCGATTAGGATGGAGTTTTATTTTATATTGTTCGGTTTTGGTTATTAATTGTGATCATTGCTATTGATTGCCAAGGTGTTATCATGGTATTTATACTTAATGGCCAATCTCCACAAGAGCATCCTGTTATGGGTTTTCCCATGCATCAAATTGCAGGGGCATAGTCCGTTTTTCATTTCCCAATAAAAGTCGCTTCTTGTCGGTCATAATTTCCAATCTCGTTCATAGTATCTGTAATCGTTATAATCTACCGTTGATCATGGTATAACTAACAGCTGTTGGAATTTCGAATATTTTTCAAGTGGATTTTTGTCCAAAAAATCAAATCTGCAGCATACCTTACTTTAAGGAGCCGATCTGAAGTCATTCCATCCCTAAATTAATTGGCACCATTTTATAGCGTTGCTGCTTTTTTAAGGGTTCCATTATTGGTCATGCCACCTTGAGATACATCCAAGCTCCCATGTTGCCCCAAGCCTTGGGATTTGGCCATGGGCTCCCAAATTAACGTTAACGCCTGCGTTCGGCCAGTTTTTTAGCATTTTGGAAACTAGGATATGACCATTTTCATATTCTTCTAGGGGGGCATAACACGGTGCCTGGATCGGAGTCTATTATTCCTCTGTGGGTATTATTTAAGAGTTTTTTTGTCTTCCCAGACCGTTGGTGCGTTGGCACCAGTAATATTCCCCGTCTCAGTCCGCCATAATTAACGATCAGGGTAGGGGTATATCCGGGTCTGGCTAGCGGCCCATAATTGCAAAAAGTCCTTACTTAAATTTGCTACTGGTATATTGTGTCTTTCGGTATGGCCGTCAGAATCATGGGACATATTATGGAAGGGAAAGCTGGAGCACCTTTTCGGGTGGGTACTACCTTCAATTTTCATTTTCGTAGGCTGCTTTAATTAATCTGCTGCCTTTGCTCCCGTCTGGGTTGGTTGTAGCTTTTACGGAAAAAGTCCAAAGGCTTTCGTTCTAAGATTGCCGAACGGGCATCTTTCCAAATTATTTATTCGTAGCTTTAAAATCTCCATCTGCCTCCAATAAATGGCCCCAGTTGAAAAAATTTCGGAGGGCCCACCATATGTCCGGCGACCAACATTTCCGGGCTTGACGAGAACACCATCTCGGTATTTGGCAGACAGGATCATGTGTTGTGGTAACCCCAATTAGGCCAGTTCGTGTAATATTGCCAATGTTTGTGGACTGACCAAATCAAAATGGCCAAGATGTGCATTGTACATCTATTATTCCTGGCATAATTGTTTTATCGCTACGGCAATAATTTTGGCATCGGGAGGTATTTGCTAACGGTATTCTTTAACCACATGCCCGTAATTTTATTATCCTTGATTGAGAATGGTGCCATTTTCCAAAACTTCATCATCGTTCATCAGTAATGATCCTAGCTCCTGTAAAAGCAATAGTTCCCTTGGCGTTTGTCAGAAAGCAAGGCTTAGGTTATTTTAATACCCAGGGATCCATTTCTTGGTATGGAATCCGTGCACCCTCCAAAAAGGAAATCTTTGTTAATGCAGTACTAAAATAAGCATCTTCCTAAGTCCAATTGAGGTTTTTTGCTATTTGGCAGACCAAATGCAAATTAATTCCGGCATTCACGTGCAACTTGAGCTACGGGAACATTGGTGGCTTTTCCGTCCAATTCAATGGTGTTTCCTGTCAGGCAAGTGTTGCAATATTAAAACTTGTATAATTGGTAAGGCTATCCAATTATCGTCTGTACTAGGAATAATTCTTTGGGCGTATTTGGATTGAACCAATTCTCGGGCTCTTTTGCTTCAAGATTTACAGATTTTAGTGTTTTTGCGTCAATTCACAAAAAGATATCTCCGGTTTGGTATAATCCTACTCGCATCCTTATTGACGCAGGAATTTCCACCCTTCTTTTACGACCAATTTTTTGTGGACTTTAGTCCGGATTTTTTAGATATAATTAACATCCAGCAGGATAATCCCAGGTTCTTTTGTGTTTACATAGCCCTTGATTGCCATTTCCGTCCTCTTCCTATATAGAATCAGAGGATTGTTCTTTTAGGCGAAAAAGAAGGTTCTCCTATAATGGCTTTTCTTCGGGTTATTCTGTATAGGTTTATTTTGGGAAGAAGGTTAAATCGAGCCTTTGTAAAGTCCCTGGTTTTCATTCGTTCCAAGTTACATAAACCAGGTATTTGCCGTCTTTGGAAAAAAGAAAGGTTCAAATTCTAGATCCGGTTCCGAATGAGGCGGGACTGTCAGACCAGTGGAAGTGCCCTTTCCCATCAATAACCAGCGGCATTGAAAAATAAAGTGTTTTTCCATCGGGGAAGAAGTTACGGCGTTCGTGATTTGCCTTTGCATTTAGAAAAGTTCGGGTGCTCATTTATTTTAAATTTTTAAGGCATTAACTATTTTTATTGGATTGGCTGATGCTTCAAAGGGAATGTCAGTAGTTGCTTAGAGAATTAATATCAGTGTGTGTGTGTGAGTGGTGGTGTACCCTGTGCCAAATTAATTATTGAATTTATCATCAGGAGTAAAATTGGAATCCTGTGTAAGGTCCAAAGACTGCCCATGTTTCTTGTTGGTCTTTACTTAGTTGATCGTAAATAGGCCATTTCCTTTCCAGATTTAAGATCATGAAGGTAGAGTACCGTTTTTTTCTCTAACCCTTTTTATAAAGGCCATAACCTTGCCATCATGTGGAAAATTACTAGGGCGTATGGACCCTCCAGCGACCACGTTATCTTTCGGTATCGCCATTCTTCTAGCTATATTTATTAATGACATATATCTCGGCTGTTTCGGGTCTTTGTTTATTTGAAAAGCACCACCTGGATTAAACATTCTTCATACTAGAATTACAAACTTGCCATCTGGGATGTTCCAGGGTTCTCCAACATCTTGTTGTTCATTTTTCTTTTTGGTGAGCCTGTATGCCCTTTCCACCAGATTGTGGTTACATCCAGAATTTCACGGCTCCAAGTGATCTCCGGTGTGGGTAAAATGCTTTTTTACAAAAAAAATATAATTCCATCAACGGACCATACCGCATTGTTGACCAGCTAAAAATCTTCTTGCGTTTATTTGTTTTGTCAGTGCCATCTGTATTTCATAATCCAGGATAGTTATGCCCCCACCAGGCATCACTTGGTTAAAGTTATTATTCTTGCATCAGGGCTATATCTGTGGGTGTACTTCAAAACGCATGTTCCCTCCGTATCAGCGAGGTAAGCGTTGCACCAGTTGATGGGCATGGTTGTAAATGTCACCCAGCATATCAAAAAAACCAATTTGAGTGCCATCAGGACTTACATCCAAACTCATCCAAGTACCTTCGTCAGAGGTAATGGAAGACATTTCTTAAATGATAGAGCCGGGATTGGATACATCCCAGGCTTGTCTTTTTTAGTTTCTTCTTATTCTTGTGAATGGGAGCCTTAGGCAAATGAAGTAGGAAGCAGCGCCGATAGGATACTAATTTTTTTCATTGTAATAATGGGTTCTTTAAATGGTAGTTTTTCCTCAAAAGTACTTGATAAGATTTGCATTAAAATGAAGTTTGTTTCTAATTTTGTTTTCTTTCTTATAAGGGTGCATTTTAATTCATGACGGAACAGGGTCCGGCAAGCTATTTTTCATTGCTTAGTTGAGCCTTGTAGTATCCTAACAAAAGGAAAACAAAATGGGCATTGCATCATAGTTCTTTAGACATTAAGTTATTCCTAAAAAATCATTTTTTATTAAACAGTACGGCTTCCTTTTTGATTCCAATTTTTTTCGGTCAGGATTTTGAAGAGCACACAACAAGCTTGCTATTCCAAAGAATAGCCACCATTTGTGTAGAAAATATTCCTTGTCACCAAGGACTTCGCACAGATGTATCCTGTATCAGGCTGAAAATGTTATACCCATATCTTGGCAGCTCACCTTATATAACCAGATATCTTGGATAATCTAGGGAACTTGAACAATTGGGAAGAAGGAGTTTGGGCAAATAATTAAGACCGTAACTCCAGTGATATTGGAAACTTTTATTTGATGTTGAACTATGGCAGTATTGAAGTATAAACTCTTTAGCCACAAATTTCTCTGTAGTAATTGACAGCAGATCCAGGCCATGAAAGGCTTTGGAAAATCTGCGTCGTACATAGCACCTGTTGTCTTAACTGTGGTTTTTAAGAAGAGTATATAGGAATATGGCTATTATTAATTATTGAAATTAAGATGTAATGGGTTCAAGCAGGCCAGTGCAGGATAGTTATAAAATATCTAGGTGGTTTTTATGAAAAATTTATGATTAAAAATGTTAAATTATTTTTTACATGCTATTTGGAAAAACAAATTAAACTCAACTTTATGAAAAGAACAGGAATTTAAAAATTATTTTAGTTTTGCTTTCAATTTTCTTGAAAGAAGGCGATGCAGTAAGGTGTCCATACTAGCTCTTATGCTATGTTCTGGCCGGCTCGTACTTCAACGTCAGTTGATTAATTATGAATTTGAAACGAAGGTTTATGAAGACCTTTCACCGTAATTTATATCGGGTACAATTTTAGATTAACGAAGGAAATTCCATTTTGCCAGGGGGCCAGTAGTATTGTTGAAAAAAGACCACTAATGGGAACACAGCAGGATTTTTGATGGTAATTTTTCCATAACGGTTAAAGGGATCAAAATTGCGGGTATTGGCTTGTTTCTTATATTGGATTTTCCACTCAAGTGTCGTAATTAATGGGCGGTCTTCCAATTGGAAATCGTACTACAGGAAGATTCGGCCAAATTTTGGACGAAGTTGTTTGTGGCTTGGGTATGGGTACGCTTAGGAGAAAGGACATTTTCAGGAGCTGTTTAGTACAGTTAGGTTTTGGAAGATTCCCCAATCGCCCCTTACCAAATACTAACGCCTTGGCAGGTTTTAAGGGGGAAAGTTTCTGGGTGTTAACGTTGGAGTCAGGAATTACCTGGGACTACCACGGGAATTCTGGTACGTGGTTTCAGAATTCAAATTATGAATAAACGACTTCCGGTTAATCGTTTTAGACGCATTATTTATCTGGAAGTATGACGGATATTAACACTGACGATTTTCAACTATCGGACTGTTTTAAAAGATGCCGTCTGCTGCGGCCGTATATGTTCTCGAGCTGCAACGGTGTTGTTGGTAGTGGGTTATTACCACTAAAAAGGAAAATCGGATAAACGATGGATTTACCTATACTTACATCAGCGTTGGTGTAAAATACGTTGGCAAAATAAGTTTCGATATGATGAATTCGGAGAGCGATGCGACACAAAAATATATGCACAGACCCCTTCTATTAGATTCTCCAGAACAAAATTATTTTTGATTGCCGCTTTCACCACACATAGGGAGCAGAAGGAAGTTATACCAAATGATGGATCTTATTCGCGCAATGGTTTTAATCAAAATCACCAAATTTGCCGTTTTCTGGTCAATCAAATGTATAAACTATTATCTTCCGGTGATACACTAATAATGAAGGTGGCCATTGATCGGTGGACGATTACCAACGTGTCGGCCATAGGACCAAAGTTGGATGCCGACGTTACCGATTGGGTTAAAAGTTGGAATTTGACGGGAACTTACAATAATAACGACTATTCGGGGGTTAGGGCGACACTTGGTTAATATGTGTCATCAGCAGGCAAACCCTGGCATAGTGCCGACCGAGAAGGTATTGCCAGTTAATCCAGGAAGCCAATACGGAACATGTATGAAGAGGTATCCTAACCGGAACAATCTTATTCCGAATCCATTATGGCGGAACGGATGGTTCAATAAAAGATGTTGAACGATAGAAACTTCTATAGATTAAAGTTACTTATTGCCTCTGATCAAGTTCAACAGATTTGATGGTTTTGACCTTACCGGTTTAGATTTTTCAATTAATTCAAATAAATAATATAAGGGGATTAGATTGTTTATGAGGACTTTATATGTGGGCGACAGCAACATCTTACGAGCCTATTTCTAGAACCGGTATTCCCGGGAGAGTTGCAAAAGATTATTCCCCAGGGCAAATGGGTATAACAACGAAAACCAAACAGTTATAACCTATGTAATGGATCATATTTTTGAAAACTATAAAGGAAAAAGTGTTGGGAGACCCCACTATTTAAGATGCCAACATTGGTGGCGGGACCCGGGGGGGACTAATTTCATATAGCAAAGCTTGGTTTAAGGTATAGAAGCCAGTGATTATATTTCCTCAAAAAACGGGAAAATACCTTTACTGGGTACTGAACGAATTTCATTAAGCAGCTGTTTCAAAAAAAATCCAAATTTAGATGTTTGGGGAGGAGAGAGCCAATGTTGGTTTATTGGGTCGTCTGGGTAGCTTATAAAGACAAATATCATAACGCGACCATGTAGAGACGGGGCTTCTGTATTGAGAAGATCAAGCTTCTGTCTCTT
>Ga0163217_1109312_pt1:0-5000 | contig 10608 bp, 4 predicted proteins | sample SynspAceP_FD_185933 | JGI IMG/M metagenome (GOLD analysis project Ga0163217, IMG submission 185933) | Saline lake microbial communities from Ace Lake in Antarctica - Synechococcus sp. Ace-P (PacBio error correction) | ecosystem: Environmental > Aquatic > Non-marine Saline and Alkaline >... | reverse complement strand
AAAAAAAAAAAAACATTTCTCTGATTTTAAACCTTTTTGAAATGAACTGCGACATTACTCTTTATGGCAACCTACGTAAATACCAATTATGAGAGAAGCGTACCTTTAATTATGAGCCTAAATTAAGCACGTTCTCCACTCGGAATCATGAGCTGGCTGAACGAAATTTGCAGGGAAAAAAGCGTTGATTGAAGCCGCGAAAAATAGGGAGGACAAACGGCATTCAAATGTTTGTACAAATTGCATGTTGGTCGAGTTTTACGGTTTATGCTTACGTTTATGTTGCAGATAAGTCGCTAGCTGAAAGATGCCAACTCAAGAACGTGTTATTGAGGCAACAAATGGCATTATTGACGCGTACACGAACCTCGCTGGAATCATATTGAATTAACAACGGCGAAACTTAGGTTAACCTATGCGGCATAAATAGATAGGTTAGTTGGAACGGTCAAATGACATAAAAATATAAATTTAAACATAAAATCAAGTATATTATAAACGACGGTAATTATGAATATTTTAATGAAGCCGCACGGCATCTGTTGTTGGATTGAGCTTACTCGCTTTTATTGCGAATGCAAACAAAGTTGTTGATGAGTCGATGGCTGCAGACCAAAGGACAGTTGAGTAGAGCATATCAATGGCGTGCTACAAAGATTAGGTTGGATTTTTAAAAATGAAGTCAGTGTGAAAGGCGAGTTTAGGTGAATAACACTGAAGAATCAAATTTGCGTGACGGAGCCACCTTATTATTCATGTGAGCAAAAAGACAAAGCGAGACTGGATTAATTCGGGGGAGTGAGGAAGTGGACGACCTTATTAATTCATGTGGCAATGAAAAAACGGAGTAACCTTACACTTCAATCAATGCAAAAACTTGAAATAAAGGGCATACATGCGGAGTTAAATGCGGACGTAGTAAATGGTGACATGGATGTGATGATATTTGATTGGTCCGCATTTCGTCTTAATTCGGTTAACGGCAACATCAAGCGTGCGCAGACTCGATGGTGACGTCGCGGGCGGGGATATTGATACTGTTTAATTGGAAACATTACAGGCCAAATAAGCGCAAAAAGAGCTAAAGCTGGGCACGATTGATATGGCAATATTGAGATGAGAAGTGGACAGCCCAGAAGTGAGCGGCAGAAACCGTGAATGTTGATATCCGAGTTACACTGAAAGAAGGTAAATGAAATTTTTATTGAAACACCGTTAATGTCTCAATTGAAGTGGCAAATGGATTTACGAGGAAAACGGTCAAGTTGAAGTCACCTCAGTTGGCGGTTCTATGGAACTTGGGTTCCAAAAAAATTGTAGCGGCCAGATTCGATATGAGCTCATCGGGTGCACAATCGAAACACCAAATTACCGAGAAGACACAAAAGTTAAGGCTAAATATGGACCAGACGCTGGTTTAAGAGTTCAGTACTTCTAACCAACAGGTATGTGGAAATTTCTACTGTTCATGGCATGTCAAAAGTATCAACTAATAGTCTTCCATATTTAAAAAAATGGTCTGAAAGGTTTCATAAATAGATATATTATTTCTCAACTCTGCCGGTGAAAATTGATGCAGTGAGAAGTACAATTCCCAATATCGAATTAATCTATTTTATTGGCGGTGGCGCTGATTAAAACGCGTGAGCGCTTTGGTTATCATCAATATGGGAGACCAACCCAAATTTGTGGGACTTGCTCAACTGCCTTTGACTTACAAAGGGACCTCAATGCCGGCGAAAACGAAGTATTATGGCTACTTAGGATAAGAACGAAATCTTTCAAGATTATAGTTAACAGAGACTAAAGATGCGGCTGTTAGAATTAATTTGGGTCGGACATAGCGCGGTGGTTTGCAGTTGCAAAAAGACATTGCAATGTGCGAGCTGCGAAAATCTCAACATCAAGTGTAAATATTGTCATATTCACTAGATTCCGGTAAAAGCAAAAAACGTAGTAACCGATATAGAGTGCCGAGCGCAAAGATGTTAGTAATGTGAGACCTATATTGTTATTTATGCCCAACCCAGTGAAACGTGCCCAACTGAACTATATAGCTGATGGTTGGAGACAAATATGGGTTCGGTTACAGCCACGTAGTCATTTATTTGTTGGAAGTCCGGACATTAATTCATGGGCAGCCCATGTCGATGCTTAATTAGTCTTTGACATGATTAAGGGGCTAAACAGTGTGGGAAGTGCTATTGAAGGAGTCAAAAAAAAACCGTGATCTATCTTGCGTTCGTCAATACCAAATTATTTTTGGTTTTTTTAAAGCTAGGGTTATTTTTACTGCGTTTGGTGGCCCAGTTGCTCACCTTGCGGTTCTTCCGTGAAAGAATTTTGTTGTCCGTAAAAATGGAAGGACTGAGTCAGGAACTATTCCGAGGATATGTTGCTTTATGTCAGTTTTTACCTTTGGTCCGGCAAGCAGTTCAGGTTGGGCTTACTATTGGCTTGTCCCGAGCGGTTATCTAGGTATCTTTAAGCGGCATGGCTTGGATCACGATGCCCTCTGCCTATATTATTATTGCTGCGTAGCGTTGGGCTACTTTTCAAAATTATGCGACTGTAATTCCCTTGGTTTATTGACAGGATTAAAAATGTGTCACTGTTGCAGTCGTTGCGCAAGCCTGTCTCGGGGCGATGTCGAAAAGTTATTTGTACTGATTAAAACTCGTACTACAATTATGTTGTTTTCTGCCGTTGGAATATTACTCTTTCAATCAGTTTTATGCGCCATTGTTGCGTTATTTTCTTGCTGTTATTATTGCGTGTATTGTTATTCAAACCTTCATCTGAATATGACTGAAAGCAGCTCGCCTTTTCTATCTCCAGCTTTACTGGTGCATTGTGGTTCTCGTTTTCTTTTATTATTGTTTGAACCTTTCGATTGTTCAATTATCGTTGATTCAAACCACTTGTTGATGTTGTGAGTTGCGTTTTTTCGGTTTCAGGAGTTTAGTGTTTGGAGGTGGACATTGTTTTGTACTCCCTTACTTGAAAAATGAAATGGTAAAAAAACAGTTTGGGTGACAAAAGATGCTTTCTTAGCTTGGCATGGCGCAACGCAAGCGTTGCCGGGCCTTTATTTACTTTTCAGCATTCTTTGGGAGGTAATTAAATGGGGCCTGTTAGTGGAGTTTTTTCGGAGCATTAGTGCCTAGTTTCGATATTTTTGCCATCATTTTTGCTAGTTTATAGTGTGTATACCGTTTTGCATAGCTTAAGAGTAAAGCCTCGATTAGAGCTTGCGTTGACGGGATAAACGGCCACGCTCTCGTTGGTATTTTATTCGCTGCTTCTATATCAGCCGGTTTTTGTGAATGCGTTATCAGAAACAAATATTTCATTTGTTCATAATTGCGTTTGGCGCATTTTATTATGGAAACTGCCACATGGTGTCGGTTGTGAAGCAGGAGGAGCAATAGGGTCAATACGTTTTATAATTGACACTTGATTTTTTGCTATTTACCCGAGGACCCTGCACAGCCGATTTTACATGATTTGCTGAAACTAGATTAAAACGCGCTATTCATTTCCCTATATTTTTTAAAAACAGACAAGTTGGTTTTTTTTCACGCATAATAATAGCTCAAAACACAACTGTGCACTGCAATTTTGAAATTTCAAGACAAACCAAAAAAGACGACGTCGAACAGCTAAAGAAACCGCCGCATTCCCATCCCGAAGCGGAAACAATCTGTGCTAGGCAGCATTGATGATCGCGCCTGATATGAGACAGAGGTAGCTGGGAAATTGTAGTCGAGAGTGATTTTTACAACGTTCACACCGCACTATCTTCGGTGCAATATAAAACTCCTAAGCAATAATCAATCAGTTGGATACTGTTACCGTCAAAGATACGCTTGCTCAAAAGTGGCAAACTAGATGAGCCGGTGGGGTTTTCTCATATCTTAAATCGAATTACGGCGAAAAAACACACCCAGCGCCCGCTAACTATTCGGCTTGTATGCTAGCGTGATTCGCGAAGGCGTGCGATTGTTAGAGAGGCTTATTGGTGTTGCTCACGATATCGCCCGATGTTGGATTAACCCTGAAGCAAGAAAAACAGTGCTGATAGTCTTTGATTTCGCTGAATCAAAAGTTTGAAATTTGCTGAAAAAAGAACTGGTGGAAATGAAGGTCCGAAGGGACCGATTACTACTGTTCTAACAAAAACGTTAATAGATCGATGAGTTGGTTAGCAAGGCTTAGAAAATAACCGGGTCTCAAACGGGTTATACTGATCTCGATTAGCAAAACCAGTGGGATTGCAACGTTTCTGACTTTGTGGATTATTGTCGCTGCTCGTTCCTTCCAAATGGTGTAAAAACCACTTTTTGCCGATGGGATTTATGTTGAAAACGCCATGAGTTGCTGCAGGGACAAAAACAGTGTGGTATTCAGTCTTGAAATGCTGGCAGAGCAAATTATGATGAGGAATGCTTGCATTCATTAAGTCGAGTGAATTTCAAACACCATATTTCGAACGGCTCGCTTGACGATGAAGAATGGCTAGAATGTCTGCACCAATCCAAAACATTGGAAAAAGAAAGATTAACCTTATATCGATGGACTCATCAGGCCTAACTCCAATGGGAGCTGAGAAACACAGCAAGGAAAAATAGCACCCGAGATTAAAAGGGCGGGTCTTTCCCTTGATTAAATGATCGCATTAATTCTTCAGTTAATGCGAGTACCTTCGTCAGTGAAAATAGGAAAACACTGGGGGGAAATTGCAGAAGATAATTCGCGTTCATTGAAAAAGGCGTTAAGCAAAAAAAGAACTTAGGAAGTCCTGTGTCGCGTTATCCACAGCTAAAATCGTTACGCTTTGAGCAACGAAAAGCAGATTAAAAACGACCCTATTCAAACTTCAGAAATTTACGTGAATCAGGTTCAATTTGAGCAAAAGATGGCGATTTGATCATGTTCATTTAATCGAGACGAAGTGTATAACGAAGCGATCTGAAATGAAAGGTATATCTACCCTCTTT
>Ga0163217_1102583_pt1 | contig 10608 bp, 9 predicted proteins | sample SynspAceP_FD_185933 | JGI IMG/M metagenome (GOLD analysis project Ga0163217, IMG submission 185933) | Saline lake microbial communities from Ace Lake in Antarctica - Synechococcus sp. Ace-P (PacBio error correction) | ecosystem: Environmental > Aquatic > Non-marine Saline and Alkaline > Saline ... | reverse complement strand
CGGCCACGCGGTCCGAGGGCACGGCCCAAACGGACCCTTTCCGCTACCGAACGTTCTGGAAACCTGACAGATCCCCCAACAACCCGATACTACGAGGTCAGATTCCTTGCGAAATTCCTGGAGACAACGCCAATTTGCTGGGTGACAGGACTGGAAGGTTCAGCGTTTTGCGGGCTTGGGTGGCTTGTTGGGCGCGGCAAGAGCTTCGACCACTGGCACCCGCTACGCGGCGCAGGCCCGGTCGATGCGCGCTCGTAAACCCGTTTCGGGGGCGACTGTACGCGCGATGAACTGAACGCTGCCCTGGATATATCGACCCGTGACCTTCCGCACGACGTTGGACGCGCTTGAACTAGACACAATCGACGGCATGAGATCGATTTCGGCCCGTCGAGGGGCGGGCAATGTGGGCCGGTGTCCATTGGCGATGGGCGGAGGTGTCGCGACAACAATGGCGTATTTCATTGCGGCCAAGCCGGCTCTGTTGTGGGTGTTCCGGCAGCCCGTTTGGGGCAGCTGCGAATAACGGTCGAATGCCGGGTTTAGTGTGGCGACGTAAAGGTCGACTTTTATTGCTGGCACTGGTCGTATGAGCAAGACGCACGGGTTGACACGGACAATGTTCTGTTTTGGCTCCTGTCGGATGTGTGACGTGACGGATCGACGTAACGTGCAAGATGCGGGACTGCAGCCCGATCGTTGGGTTCAGTATTCGCGGTCTTTACGGTCACAATATTTTCCGAGGCACAGACCAGTGGCCGTTATCCTTAAATCGGCCCGGTTCACGATTGACTCGCCATTGTCGGTTCTGCGACGTTGGCGTTCAAAGAATCGGGCGTCTGGTCTGAGATTGGCATCCGGTGTTTGATCGCGCGGGTTTGCTTTGGCGTATATGGGGGCGGGGCAGCGTCTATAGGTGGCACAAGCGTGTGATCAAATAGGGCCGCTGGTCAAGTTCCCGGGACGTGGCATTGAGTGTGGGACGGTGACTGCGGGGGAGAAATCGGTTTCACAGGCAAGTGGGAAGAGATGACGCGGAAGCTTGATCGGGGGACGTGCCAGAAGTTGACCTTTTGAGCGTTAACTCAAAAATCGGCTATGACGGATTTACGCGTCAAAGGATCTGGGCCTTGAAACGGCGTTGACGTGCCGGCCAAGCTGGCTCCAGCGTTTCGCTCGTTGGTGGCACTATAATTCTGCACATCCGTGATAGTCTCGTCTCGCCGGAGGCGTGCTCGTAATCAGCGAACTTGAGTACGCGAGATCACAGCGCGCGCTTCGCTGCTTTATGAGTAAGGTCCTTCCGTGATATCGACTCGATAAGAGATGACCGTTGGTTCTAAGAACCGCTGTATCGGTTATCATATTCAACACCCCGTTTGTCGCACAACACGAAGCGCCCGCTGCACGACGCGCACGACGGACAAGCCGTCCCGATCCGAGTTGGGCAGTGCTAGCGTTTGTTGTCTGCGCTTGGGTGTCACGGACTTCGCGTTGTGTTCGGTTAGGCCGTGACTTTAGGGTCGGATTTATTTGCTTCGGGCGGGGCAAAGTTCGCGGCGGGCAAGCCAATTTCTGCAGCATCCGCGACCGTGTGGGACAGAGTGCACCGATACATTGGCGAGGTACGAGCGATCGCCTTGGTACTGACCCTTCACGATGGCCGAGATTGGTCGAGGCCTTTTTTGCGCCATGGATACCTTCGCTTCACACTGGGGCGATATTGTTCTCGGGTAGGATTCTTGAAACTGTTTGATCGGCTCGCTGCCGCCGAGAAGGCTGATCGCTTTGCCGCCCAATTCGGGTGCCGGGACTGACTGTCGGCTCTGTCGAGTGGTCGGTGAGGCGCTGTCAGTTGTTCCGGGGACGGATCGATTTGCTCTCCAAGGTGGCATTTTGGCCGTTTTATTGGTCGGGTCGGCGGAAGGTGCGCGACGTTCAAATGGCCGATGGCTACCGTCGGATCACCGAGACGGGTTCAATGGCTGATTTAGGCCGATTCCTGACAAAAAATCGTGTGACTTTGTCAGCGACCATCACGGGCCTGCAAAGGCACACCGCTGATTCGAAGGGCACAGGGTCAGATGGCATCAAAGTCGAGTGGGACGCATTGATTGCGGGTGACTAACATAATCGGGATTCGCCATCCCGCTCGGGCGGGTCTCTTATTGAGGCAAATGTCTTTGGTGGCCAGATTGAGGGCTCGTGATTGGCCGGATTATCAAGGTGGATGCCAATGGTACAGATTGGTGTTGATACCGATACGGGGTTGCCCGACCGCGAACGTCTTCTCTTATCGGCAGGTAGGGCCAGGGTATTCCTTTGCTAGGTTACTCTTTGATCGGGCTTCACCTCGATCTCTCGCGCTCAGGAATTTGGCCGCTTGGGGTGCTTTGACGGCGCAAATTCGGGCGGTATCTGCTGCGAGCGTCATGGGCTGACCATCTAACACACTCTCTCACGGACCGGCGTGATTTCTTCACGGTTGCCGGACATACCACGAGGCGAATTGACCGGACTCTTCAACTTGCAGCCGTAGCATTGAACGGGATTGGTGGACATGGTGCGGGATCAGGTTCTGTGCAAATTACGTTTAGTAGAGCGAACCGTTGCCAAGCCCGGTTTTTGCATGCCTTAGGCACCATGGTGATCACCGGCGACTGCAGCTGTAATTCGATTTACACTCAGAGTGACTTCAAACGGTCAGGTCAGATTCAAGATCTCCACGATGGCAAGATCTTTGAGGCGGGAGTCTGATTGCGGCGACAACTGTCTCTGTCGGCGCGTTTTATCGCCAACTAAGCAAGATCGCGCGGCAGGACGACGATTCCTGTTTTGCAATCGCGACAGATTGATTCTGATCACGATAGGGGCAGCTGCGCTTTGGTTTCCAAACGCTAATGGGGGATGATTGTCGCGATTGCCACGTTCAGACTCCGTGGCCGCCGCCGGGACCACAGGGATTGGCGGACGGGTGCGGGCAACGAGCTTGAGGTCACGTCGGCGATCAATGCGGGGGCGATTCGATTGTGGTGGATGCACTGCCGACAAATGGACAGGTGTTGTCCGTGACTCCCAAGCGTCCTGGATCTGCGCGCCTTTGAGTTTATCCTCGCGGCGGTAGCGGGTTGCGCCTAGACGATTACATGCAAACCGCATTGGGCGGCGACCTTCGTTTCTGGCGTTGATCGGCACCCGCCGCGAAAGCGTGCGACATAGAGTATGGAGTGAGTCTTATCTAGATAGTAGAGTGTTACGCGTCAGAGAAATGAAGTATAACTGTATATAGTGACTATACCATCGATAGAGATCGACTAATAATCTAGATATATAGAGAGAAATAAATGTCGTAGAGTATATGGTAGATATATGAGATATAAGTATATACAAGAATGATGATATAAGTTATAGTGTATAAGGTGTGAAATATGAGGTGACTATATAGTCGGCATGAGTAGATCTAGGTAGATAGAGAGAATCAGATATCCGGGTGCGCGACCCAGAAACGTATCCCCCGAGTTGCTGATCTTCTCTAGCGTGGTATCGGAAGCACCATCTGGTCGCTGATAGAGACTGAATATAATAGAGATATAATAAGTTGCTGGTCGGTGAATCCCACTAGAGTATCGTGTGTGGCGTTAGGCTCTTGCTATGTAGCAATCGCCGCGCTCGACGCTCTAACCGTATGCTACTGTGTGTAGAGCGTCATAATTGTGTTTATATAATTGGTAGCTGCAGCATATATAGAGAGATATGCACGCGCAGCTGCTAGCTACAACGCGCTACGTCGCTCAAGACTCCTCCTGAAGACGCTCTTGCGATATAGAGCTCGATCGTCCAATAAGTGAGTATCGAAATATAGATAATTGAGCAGATAATCATCCACAACATAGGTCTGTACGGTGCTCATCGCGTTGTTATATTCTGAATACTGCGCTTAATTGCACAGTAATTCCCTGTCCCTTGATGGATCGAAATATGCCAGTTAGCCGGTCTTGTGGCTGTGGCGACAAGGGTTGTCGACGATGCAGCAGCCTGAATGGCCAAAGTGTCATCTATAGCGGTGTCCCGTCGCAGATCTAGCTGCGAAGGCGTAGCATCGAAGATACCTGACTTCGAGGGGATTCCAGGTTCAGTACACTGGTACGGCAGGCTCGGCTTCGCCTTACGGCGCCGGGATTGTTTACAGTGACTTTGTCGATAATTGACTTTGCGACGCAGCCCTCGGTAACCAGTCACATCGCGGCGACTGAATTCGAAAATCATGCGTTGTCGAATGGCTCTGCCATGCATACGCTGGTAAATCCGGGCGAGGTGAGTACCAGCTCCTGCGTCGATCGACATCACTGTATTGACGCACGGCGCATTATCGACATTACTTTCGGCCTCGCTCATCGCTCAAACTACTTTCAAGATCTCGGGCCTCACGTTCCCTATGGCCGTGTCAGACAAGGGACCATCATATGTCTCTGTCACGCACTTGTGGGCGCAGAATTCCGCGTCTATGTGCTGGTGTCGTGCGCGCTGGGGTGTGCGACGCTCTTTGATGAGAGCAGCGCCAGGGCACCGACGCTGATCTCGGGATCGGCACGGGACGCAACCTATCGCTATTGTTGACCGGTTGTTTGCGGATGGCCGCTGCCACGGCAGACATTCCGGTCACTAGCGATCAACGGGTCATGTCTGTCAGGGAGGGCGCGATCACCTGTGACGGTGACGGCACGCGCTTGTGACGGGCGTTCTCGAGATTGCGAGACTGAGCGGTCCGCGGGTTTCCGACCGTGTCGCTGACCCTAGTCTTTGGGGCCCACCACGGGTACAGCTTAGATCCGGGTCTTGTGAATGAGCACACCGATGTGCCGGTGACCGGGCGGAGGATTGGCAGAAATCGCGAACTTGCGTCAGATATGGGTCGGGTACGGCGCGGGGCTTCTAGTTGCATGCCATCGTTCCAACCGTTTGCCGCGGCAGCTTGCGCCCGGTCACCCTGCGTTTCAAGCGGATCAGGGGTCTTCACAGCTGACGTGGTGGCTCTTGACAGATATCGCGTAACTGACGGGAGCCCCCTCCTCGCGATGACGGATGTCAGCTATATCGACTATTTGGTAGCTCCGCGCGGGCAGACCGTGCAGACTTTACGCGAAGTGTCGCAAGTTTCACCCTGACGGGTTGCGGGCGCTGTCGGTTATGCACCCGGATGATGAGAATATGGCGCAGGGATTACAGTTGTTTTCTAGCGGCAGCTTTCGGGTCAGCTTAATGCCGCATTCTGGAATTGCCTAAGCGGCACTTTGGCGACGCAGCGCGCGACCGGACGCGCAGTGACGCTAGGCTTAAGTGGCAGAGGCAGCCAAACTAATCGTGAACCGCGGTGTTGAGGGGACTCATTGGCATCGGTTCTGCAATTACGGAGCGGCTATGTCGATTGAGCTTTCGCGCGGCCTGCAAGGTTTGGATCTTGGTCCATCACCGATCTTGCGCCCGATTTGTAGTTAGGTCCGGGCAGAATGTTCAGGATCCTTTGTTTGATATGCGCGCCCGGAATGGCTGAACCCTGATTGCTTTTCGTTGTGCTGGAACCCCCGTTGATCCGACAGGATACGTAATCTGAGAATTATCGCGTTTCCGTTAACTGGGGACAGGGAGATTCACAGGGGCCACACCATTGAACGGATCGGCGGCTTTGTGAAGCGATTGGCGTGAAAGAAGCCCGGTCTTGCGCAACGACAGGTGTGAGCACGTGACAACGACCGGGACGTATCTTTTGAACGCTGACGTGATACGCCTTGGGTGATGTCCGCTTTACCCGACTTGGCGACGCCATCGACTTTGGACATTGGGGGAAGAAATTAGGTATGACTGGTCCGACAGATCCCCGTCAACGTAAGGTCATTGACGACCCCGATGCGCTGCGATTGGTCTGAACGGTCCGTTATTTCCTTGGCGGTAGCTAAACGGCTGGCGAGGTTAGAACGTAGGCGGTACAGCGGGCAGCTAAGTAGGGGGCGGCACGCGGGCGAAGGGGTCGTGAAGTTCGCGATGCTGCAACTGTGGGATGGATCGGCTGATCATGTTGATGGCGGTGTGATCGGGTCGAAGACGCTGAACACGCGGCTATATGACGGGCGCTTTGCGATTTGCGTCGTTACGCATTGCCATCGATCTTGGAATCGGTCACGATCTGGAGATGCCGAGGTGATTTTTTGGCAACACCAAACGGCACGATAGTGCGGATTTTACGTCGCAGGCACCGGGCTATTATCTGGGGGAATGGCGGAATCGCGCGATCTTCCGGTTGGTATTGGGCAGTTCCGTGGGGACGCACAGCGGACAACGTGCGGTTGATTTATCAGCGCAGTTTCAATTTGGTGGATGCAGCGGGTACCGGTCGAGCGGTTCGACAGCAACATGGTCGCAGTGAGACGAGCAGGGCACGACGCCGCCGCCATTCTATTGAGCTGCAGTCGCGACGAGCTGCTTGATGTGCGATTGCGCAGGGAATCGCAGCGGAGCTATGTGTTACGCGCGCCAGAGGTTCAACAGTTAAGGTACTGAGGCAATACGCCCCGACCCCTGCGGGTTCCGAAAGCGAACATTCGTGGGCCTATTGAAATGGACGTGTCGCGCCAACAACGACCAAACCGATTGCTGAGGCAATCGGGATTTCGTACCTGACCCATATAACGCACAGGCATGGAATACGCGGTGCCGACGATCGCGACACATCACGCAGCGCTTAGTGTCAACGAGGTAGAGACAAGGATATATCGAGTCAGGTATTGCGACGCTTGGCGTACCGTTCTCAACTACGAATTTCGCAACTTCATACGAGGTTGCTGACCGCAATGGATTTACACTCGGCGGGGACGGGCGATCAGTCCACTGTCTTGCAAGCGACACACAACAGTGGGCAAAAAACCGTTTCCGCTATTAGCACCTCTAAGGTGCCTAACGACGGGCGCGTGATCGTCACTTTCGCAGCGGGCAGCTGGTCGACCTTGAACGGACACTCGGCGCGCAATGCACTGAAAGTTCAAGTCATCGACGCGTCCCAAGCGGCGCAAACCGAGAGACAGTGTGCCATCGGACGTCAGAAAATCTTCTTTTATCGAGATTGCCGGTGATCCGCTTATGCGCGCCGGGCTTTGGCGGCAGAGGCATTGCATAGAACAACGCGCATGGCGCGCTGCTTCGGTACTACGCCGATCTCGACGCGCGATGGTCTTCCGCTTTCGCTCAGTCTCGGGCACGGGCCAGATCATTCAAGTGGGCAATGTCGGGTCGATTGAGGGTCGTACGCCATCGAAGACAGCACCGGCAACAACGGCGTGCCGCAGTTCTGGGTGTGCGGCGGCCAGAGATCTTTGCCGCGCTTGAACGATGGGCTCTGCATATCAACGCAGGCGCGTCATTGCAGATCAAACCTTTCCAAATAGGTCGGGTCGAACAATCGCGCTCGAAGATATCGCGGCGCGACTCGCTTGCATGTGTTCTTCGGGAGCGCAATATCAACGCCTTGCGCTGCCACTATACGAGCTCTGTTTGCCGACGCGCGGATAGCCAGGGCTCGCCGCACTCTGCCTTTTGCGTGGCAAACGCGGCGTGACGTGGCTGAAAGCGATCTGGTCGCGTCACAGAAGGCTGGGGCGATGTAAATCAATGCGCATCACCAGCGCCAGGCCAAGGACATATTTGCGTCAGACGGGACGAGTCTGTCCTTTCCGGAAAGGGCATCGTTTGATTAGCTGCCGGATCGTTGCCTTTAGATCAGGGGCAGCTCACTGACGGTGCGGGCGAGACTGCTGTAGCCGTGGCGGACTGAACGGCGGAGTTCTCTCTCGATGCCGGAGGAAGGATCGGAAATTTCGCAAAGCCAGGCGCGGCCGTACTTACGCGCACAGCGCCGACCTGTTTTGATCGAAGGCCGGCGCGCCGGGCTGTCATGTAGATATGGTCGCCGAGCGGGGCGGCTAACGGTCGCGGCAGTAAGTTGTTCCGCTTGAACGTAGGCGGTTGCTTCAACAAGCACGGACGGTGACAGGTACGGGACTTTGGGGTTCCAGACAATCTGTTCAATGCTCGACGTACACCATTCGCTGGTCTTCACAAAAGGCGTGGATCAAAGAGTTGTATTGTACGACGTTCCTGCCGCGCTGCTCGATGCACCGCCAGATCGTCGATTGGCTGTTGGCGAACCGCACCGGGCAACGGGGCCCGACGAGTATTACTTTATCGCAATTGCTCGGGAGATCGGTGACTGTTTCACAATGCGACCGTGACACTGACGATGCTGAAAATGCAATAGCAGTCTGAATCACGGTAGAACGTGACACACCGTCTGACAGGCAATTGTCAGCGGATCGATCCCAATATATCTTGGCAGGTGGTGGCGGTCCTGCTAATTCTGGAATCGGAATTTCGCAGCGGCGAAAAGCGGCTGTAGTCGGGGGTGCATGCTTAGCTGATGCGGCTCGCGATCCCGGGCGTAACTTCGAGCGGAATAGGCACGCTGAGCTCAGATCAATACATCACCGCACCAAGAAACTTCGAACTTCCTGAATGCAGTCATTGAAGTCCAAAATTCCACACGGCATTAAGGCATTATTCTGTCGCTGGTTCTTGTCGGATACAGCTGACCGATCCGGAACAAGGCACAAAAGGGAAATATCGTTCTTAAGACGGGCGTGCTCTATATCGAACGGTGTTGAAGATTGACCCGATTCGGTCGAGCTTGAAGGGGCTTTACCTTTCGGATCAGGAACAAACGGGACAGAAGTCAAGCGCTGAGATGCCGTCAGGCCGCGGCTGTTGGCCGTTCGGGTAACCTCGATTCTGTCAGGATGATGTCATATGGACCGGGGGCATGTCTTGGTATGGTCGATTAATATAGACATAGAGAATAGATGTGACTTGTCTTTAACGAGCGCGCAATATTCGATGACACACTTACTTCTCGGCACGGGTCATCAAGTTGACGGCGAGCGCAGTGTCGGATCAGGGTCCAAGATTTAATCAAATGCAGTCGTGACCTTTCGCCATTTCGCAGGCAGCGGGAAGCCACACCATTGAACTCCTCAGACGGACTGAAATAGATTTTGACTGTGTCTTTTGGCTTAGCGGGGCTAATGTACGCGGAAGCGAGGATGCGGCGGGTGTAATATACCAGGTGTGAGATTTACCGGCATCGCGCTTGGTCTTTCCGTGTCGGATTGAATGCAAATAGTCCGACAGCGAGAAATCATCGATATCAAGCAAGAAGGCTGGCATGACGACTGAACACAGACCAATCAGGAAGCCGGCATTGCAGCTTTCCTTCAAAAGCCATAGCTTCAGCTCGCGAAGTAGTGCGTTCAGTTCTCCAAACCATCAAAGTTGTCACGACAGGCCTTCGTAGTAATACGTCGTGAACGAGGCATGGGACGTTAACTTTAAGCAAATTAGCAATTCTTTCGCGCTCAGCGACAGATGTCGGCAAAATGGCCGTTTTCCGCAGGCGATGGACGTTTAACAACGTCACACTGAACGACGGGGTGTTGTGGGGCAAGCCGCAGTTCGGATGGAAGGGTGTTCCTTCAAATCTATTATAGATTATCTGAACGTCGCGCCAAACGGGCGCCAAGCCAATCTGAGAGCAATCAGGTTTCATCTGAAGGGTAGTGCGCTCGGTCAAGCCTGTTACAGGTCTGGGCACTTGCGGGCGGGGCAGATCGGACTTCTGGCTCGCAACAGATGAGATCGGTTCGAGCGCGGGCGGCGTGCGCGAAATGATGTGGCGATTCAACGTCAAGGCAAAATGAAGCGTCAGATCCTGTATCGTCCGGATCAGGTGAACCTGAAACTTTACTCGGTTATCTGGAATGGCCCGAACCATTTCAAGCTCGCCGGATCAAACGGCAAGGCGAAAACCTGAACCTATATGAATATGAGGACGCCAAGCATGGGCGATCGCAAAAAGCATCGCGTAGTGGTGCAACGGTACGAACCTTATCAATCGAACACACTTGACCGGCAACCGATTCAGTGAAAATCTAATTCGGTCGCGAACGGTCTTCAAAACCCCACGTGTTGAAACCGGCATCATCGGCATCTGGCGTGCGAGGCCGCGCGTCTTCTGGTCGCGACGCGCGTCGAGGACGAATTTAGTGTTTGATAAGTGGCAAAAACGGCATTGATCTGAGTTGTTACCACAAACGTCGGCCCCACAGGCGACTCATCCCAAGAAGACAAGAGAGCCGACGACGCACTAATATGAAGCCGCCATCGAAATACCAAAAATCGGGCGCTTTGGCCGGCGGCGGTCCGCGGTGTCGGGCACAGCTGTTCCACGCGCCTTGGCCGCCGGCCGCCACCCGGCGGATGCTTTGGCGACGTCTTTCAAGGCGCCCCTGCGATTTAATCCGCCGCGGGCACACGGGGAATGCTTTCTTCCGCCGCTGGGGCGGGATTTGCGCGCCAATCCTGGGCGGCGCGGGCGATGGCTTGTTTGGCGGTGGAGCGTCAGCCGCACATCAGGCGGGTCGGCGCAGCCGCACTTGTGGCGGCGCACAGGCTGGCTACACGATCGATGGTGCCGGAGCCGCACTGATCTTTCTCAACGTTGGCGTTCCG
>Ga0163217_1018783_pt1 | contig 10608 bp, 13 predicted proteins | sample SynspAceP_FD_185933 | JGI IMG/M metagenome (GOLD analysis project Ga0163217, IMG submission 185933) | Saline lake microbial communities from Ace Lake in Antarctica - Synechococcus sp. Ace-P (PacBio error correction) | ecosystem: Environmental > Aquatic > Non-marine Saline and Alkaline > Saline ... | reverse complement strand
CGGAATTTCGATAACCATGGCTCACCGCGTTACGCAGAATGTGGCTCCAGCGGCCGATCATGCGTCTCAGTACGTGCGGTCCATCTTCGCCGTCGGGCGTTACGATATCCAGCGTGACTGGTTTGCCTAGTCCCACAGCGACCTGCCGGACACCCGCCGCATACGCGGCAGAGGCGATCAAGGGCCAGCGCGTGCGCTCAAGCCCTCCTGCAGCTCGTTATTGACCCGGCCTGTTGATAACAACGGGTTCTCGGCATCACGGCTCTTGGCCGCCATGGTTTCCTTCCAGGCCGGGGCAAATCCGACCGCTGATTCGAACAGCGAACGCGACAGTTGCTGAGATGCGATAAACGGTCCATCTCCGCGGATCAAAATCTTCGTAAACCGCCCGCTCGATTTCTTCCTGGTGCCGCGACAGGTATCTGCGCCTGGGTTTCCATATCCAGCGGGTAGCTGGTCGGCGTACCCGTTCAATGGGTGGCGGTCCACATCGCTAGGCGTATTGCCAGAATCGTGACCTGCTGGCTCGAATTACGCCCGCGGGAAATCGATGGTTTCCGCCCGCCGGTTGACCAGCTCCTCAAGGGCAGCTTGGCAGAGACTTGACCGTCTTCTTGGCCCGGAACACCCATTCTGGGTGTCGTTCCGCCTGCTCGCTGGCCTGCATGGCGTCCTTGAAGAATGGCTTTTACCTGAGCCAGGGTCTGGCGTGGCGCAGTTACTGGCCCGCTTACCGTGATGGCAGCTCCGGGTCGGAGAACCACAAGGCCAAGGCGGGCATTGCTCCAATCTGCAGCCCACGTCATTGCCGCCGGCAGGCCTTCCCATGGTCGTCAGCAGCGCCATCAGGCCTTCTGCAGCGCCTCACTGGCATACCCTGCATTACTGCAGCGCGGCTTTCCAACTCCCGAGCCTGGTCTGCCAGGTTTGCTGTCTGGCCCCGCCATAGCGTGCGCGTGCCCTTGAGGTCTGCACGCGATTGTCAGCAGATCCGCCGCAGCGCCGCTGTCAGTTTCACGACCGGAATCAGGCACCCGTGGCAGGGCCGACCATAGCTCGGACGGCTGGCTTCAGGGAACATCGCCAGTAAGCGGGTCGACGGGGCTGGCGCTGCAGGTATTCGGGCGGCAACGCTGTCGGTTGTTCGATCTCGGGTCGACCTGGGCCACCATGTCCCGGCAAAATCTGGGCGGCAGATTCCGGCCCGTGCACGAAATGCTTCGTGATAGCGGCAATCAGTCACTGCGCGTCACTGCATGGACGCGCGCCGCGACCCACCCATCTAACCATCTCCCGCGAGACTGTTCGTGGCAGGCATGCAGCAAATCATTAGAGTTTCCATCGCTCGGCGCATAACGCTGATTCGGCAAGCCCCTCGTAGAGGAATTCCAGTCGTGAGGCAGATCGCCTATATGGTGGGTTATCAGCCATCCGTGCACCGCCCTTGAGCGTATTGCGGTTCACGCTGCAAGGGATTCAACCGCCAGGCTGTTGCCGGTACTCGGCAATCCACTGCCTGCGGCTGGCCGAGGCGCTGTCGCTAACTCTGGGCTTCCCGAGGAGATTTCCACCAACTCGGCATCATGTTGACCGGCATCGCGCGGATTCCAGGTTGCCGGCCGGCCGGGGAAGCATCGGGCCGTCGGAGAGCAGCCTCGGGGTCGGGGTGCTGCGGGCAGCAGTGCGCGCATGCAGCCAATTCTCGGCCCGTCACCGGAGGGAACTATGCTGGTGCGCCGCCACCTGATCCATTTCACATGCGATCAGCGTTCCATGGGCGGCGGGCCAGGGGCTAATAGCCGCCTCGTCCAGGCACTTGACGCGCTCGAGACCAGCGCTTCATGCCGCTCCTCAAGGCCACAGGGCTCAAGGCTTCGATCTGCGGCAGATCCACTCCACCGCGACGTCTGCGAGGCGCGAAGATCTGGCGAAACCCTGACTATCAGCTCGACAGCCTGGCCCTGCTGGCGCGCTTGCAGCAACATCTTGCCGCATCATCAGTTGGGTCGATGCCATCGGGTGAGGAACGATCGACAGCCGGGACGGCGCTGCCTTGCCCCGTTACTGGTTTCACTGCGGCCGCTGTGCCGGGCCGCCAGGGCCCTGCTCAGCAACCAGCTCCAGGACGCTCAAAAGAAGCGCTCGGTCCCGGATACTGCGCTCTTGCGGGGTATTCCAGTTTGCTCGATACCGGCCTTGAAAAGCTCGACAGGCCTCAGCCAGCAGCTCGACAGCGGCCCTGACTCAACGGAAATCCGATTTGCCTTGAAGGTCCTTGGCGACGCGCTCCAGCGGGTGGCCATATCGCAATGGGCTGCAATCCCGGCCAATTGTGCGCACTGCCTTTGAGTTGTTGCAGGGCGCGTTGCAGAGAGTCGCTGATGGGGCGCAGGCAGGGGCCTCGACATTTTGGCCGAGAAAGGCGTTGATCTGTTCAATATGCGGACTGGGGTTTCGTTGCGGAATATCTCCAGCGAATACCGGGTCCAGCTTTGCTGTCCGCTAGCGGCAGCTGCCGCTTGCGGACGATGGGCGCGGCGGGCTGCAGCTTCTGCTCTGGCTCGTCAAGGCAACTCGCCTTCGACTTCGGGTCATTGACTGAGCAGGGTCGGGCTCTGCTTAAGATCGGGTCTGCGGCGCCTCGTCCAGCTCGATATCGGGGCCTCGCCGGTAGACGGCCTCCATTGTTCCCGCTCTGTGCTCAGGGCATCATCCGATCCGACTCAGCCTCAGGCTCATACTCAGACCAAGCAACTCAGTTGCCTCAGCTCAGCTACCGCCTCGTCAGCCATTTGGCTCGGCAGATCCGCGTCCGTATCCATAGGCGCCGCGGAGTCGCTCTGGCCATCGAAGGTCATCAACTCGGGCCACCGACACAGTGGGGCTACCCCGGCATCTCTACCAGCAAGCTGCATCACCAGACTCACCCTGGGACAAGGCATCGGCCAGGGCGCCAGACTAGTTCGCTTCGGCCGAGTGGCTGCTGGGAGTCCTTGCTCGAAAATCGCGCACCAGTTGCGGCTCAGCTGCAGCGCGCCGAATGATCACCTCGAAGATCACCGGCGAAGGTTCATGCTGCGTGTCAATAGACCCGGGCTTGAGCATGTTCTCACCGCCCAGGCCAGCTCGGCGAGTATGCCCGCCTTGGTTGACCATCGGCCCTGCCCTTGGGGTGTGGAACGCGCGCGCACTTCAGCGCTGCCGCTTGTGATCTTCCTGATTGGCTGTGCCACTGCGGGGTGAATTCGGGCCAGGCGTCTTCCAGAACTTCACCAGCTTCTTCGACGAAAATCTCCTATCAGTTCAGGATCAAGTTCATCGTCCTGAGCCTTGCGGACGCTTGCGCTCGGCGCCATGGCGCCGGCCGGCACATCCGCTCGGTACATTCGCCGATACAATCCACGATAAAAATCGCGTTTCGGCTGGCTCGGGCGCGGGCTCCTGCGCTCATTTGCGCTGCGTCGTCAAAGGTTGTTCAGTGTCCAGGCTGGCGGATCATCGGTTCAGCGTCCGCCCGCAGCGTCTTGGCACCAGGGCTGCAGGCGGCATCGAGATGAATTCGGGCCAGGAGGACTGCGCCCGATTGCGGGTTCAGATGGCATGCTCAACTGTCGGCAACTTGATCAGCCTGCGCCAGCTCCCGCCGCTCGCCGGCCAGGTCAAGCCCGGGTGGTGCAGGCGTTCGGCTGCCACCGCGAGATTATTGTCACTGCGTTCGGCGTCGTCTGTCGGCCAGGGCGCTCCAGGTTATAGTCACACTGTGATTCCACGTTCCCGGCAAGTGGCGTCCAGTGCTTACCCAGTCAGGCACGGCCTTGGGGCATAGCAACTGATTTCCTTGATGTACTGACGGCAACTGCCGACGGTGGCTGCCGCCGCTCCAGCGGCAGCATGCTTCAACCCCCCACACTGTTGAGCAGGTCGTCGACGGGCTCCAGTTTGTGCGTGGATCCACTGGCTGGCGATTTTAAAGGCGTTTTGATCGCTTCGCGGGTCATCTCCAGGGCGTTGCGCGCTTCCTTGAATAACCTGGCTGGGGTGAACCAGCGTCATAATCTGACGGCTGCCGCCCAGGCGTTTTGCATATCCGCTGCCGCTTTGCGGGCCATCGGGCTCAAGGCCGCCGTTCCAGGCCAAGAATGCCCTTGCAGGCTGGCTCCACATACAGGAGCCGCGGCCACATCTCGGGAGGCATCCTGCTCGGCGCGCTGGCGTGGCAGGTGTTTCGACCTGCACGATCTGATCCTGGGCAACACCGTCGGCGGGCTGCCCCAGCCCGAAGCATCGCCAGGCGGATCGGCATCTGCTTTCATACCCGGTGCCAGCGCAGCCAGATCATCCAGTTGGGATGCAGATCGCTGCGTACAAACAGCGTTCCAGGCGTCCTGTGACCTGCTCAGCTCCATTCGCGAGTGCCTGGAACCACAGACGCATCGCGCTACGATCGGGCCGACCAGACGCGAGGGCCGGTGGCCTGATTTGGCGATTCATCTTCGGTCAGAGGGCTTGAGTTGCATAACGGCTGCTTTCAGCGCTTCCAGACGCGGACTGCCGCCGGGGCTCTTGGCCACATAGCACAGCAAGTTGCGCAACAGCTCCGGGGCAGGTTGGCGTATCCAGCGCCGCGTCGGGCCTGATCCAGGCAGCACGCGCCACTTCCCGGTCAGCCTGGCGCAGCAGTTGACGAATCGCAGCGCCATTTTCGATGGTGCCGTGCTCAACTTCCCTCAACCAGCGCCCGCGTACGCGGCCCACGGTCAGCGTGAGCAGGAACCCGGCCTGGGCCTTGGCAGGCGGCGGAATACCTTGCCCAGTTTGCCGGGCATTGGTGGCAGCACCGCCTGGTTGCGGATTTAATACCGGCAGCTGAGCGGATCTGCATGGACCTGGCGCAATTTGCGCAGTTTTTGCCATACGGTGTGTTTCGTCGCTTGAGGTTTGGTTCAGGCGTTCGCTGGCGTCGACCGGCTCGCCGCGTATCCACATCCGGGCTTGAAGAGCGCAGTTCCGACAGGCAGCTTGTCGCCCCGGGCGGTACGCATGTGTTGAGCAGGGGCAACAGCACCAGCGGAGGCACGGGCGGCCGGTTCTGTACCCGATCAAGATTAGGTTAGGCAGTTGCGGTTAGCCTTGCATCGGCACATTCCAGTGCTTCGCCTTCGCGGCTTGGCACTGCCCGTGCATCAAGGCCTGGGCCGAGCTTTTCCATTTCTCGGCGGAGCAGTGCTTGCGCCATCAGACTCGACCATTGAAGGTTGCCATGAACCTGATGAATTATAGGTCAGACAAAAGCGGCAGGCGGGTGAGTCCCCGGGGTCTCTACAAAGGCTTCAAGGGCCTTGGCGCGCCTGCACTCAGGCCGTCTCGGAATTTCGCCTTTGACCCAGTGAGGCGACTAATCATGGCCGATTCACCCATATTCACTCCAGACGTCCATTTAGTATCCCGGCGCACGTAGGCCTGGACCCGATCCATCGGGCAGGCGCTTCGCAGCAGGGGCATTGTTCCAGGTCACTATTCACCCAACCCGAATCACCAGATTCCCGCCGGGGAGCCACCGTTGGCCAGCAGATTCAGCAAGTCGCGGCGCGCAGCGGCGAAAAAATCAGGCAGGTTCTGGAAAATTAATATCCAGATCCGTTCGGAGGCCTGGGCCATTCCAGATGTTCAGCCTGGTAAGCAAATTCGATCACCGCAGGTCGGGCTCGATTTCGCAGTGCCCCGCGTCTGCTTCCTGCAGCCAAAAGATGTTTTCTTGTGTCATTCAGGCCCGCCCAAGCTTCGAGCGTAATAAGCGTGCCGCACGCCCTCCTGTTCAGCGCCTTGAGACTGTATCCGTGGCCCATATGCCTGCCTGGGGCCTGGTTAGCCGGCCTGGCCGCAGCGCGTGCTCGCTGACCATGGCCAGCGGAGTAGGCTTCATTCACCACTGGCGCAACCACGCTCATAGCTGCAAGGGATTGATCGGGCACCGGCCCGGCCAAAACAGGGTCTTGCAGATGCCGGTTTCAACCGCGTCGAACGAAGGCGGTGGCGCATAAAAGCTGCGTTTCCGCACGGTAAGCCGGCTCGATCAGGGCAGACCATTCAATGCCCCGGTCGGCCCCTGGGTCAACATGCTCGTAATAGGCCTGACTAGCCACTCATGTTGAGCTCACGCCATTGCGCGCGACAGAGCTGGGTCGCAAGAACAACCTGCGCTGGTCGTTGACGAACACCGGTCCGCGACTCAAGCAGCACCTTGCCACTGATGGGAACTGTTCGCATCTTCCGGGCAGTTGCTGCAATGACCCAAATTGGCGGTTCTCTGCACCCAGTATGGTTCCTTGTCATGCCGGATCACGGGCAGCCGTAGGCTACCCGACACGTCGTCTCTTCTCAGATGTTGCGGGCAGAGGATAAAACCATCAACCGCTGGCGCATGGGACCCGCCTGAACGCCCAGCTCCCCAATGGCTGCGTTGCGGTGGCGGTGGTTCCGCGCAGAGGTCTGGAGGTGATCTCTGGATCACGTTCATTGTGTTGGGAAATTGTGGCCTGAGACGACCGCCTGCTGACGCGCTGCGTTGGGATGTTTCTGGCCAGGTCAGCGCCGCCAGGCCTTGGTCGATTTAACCTTCTCGAATCTCTTCTCCAGTGGCCACACCGGCTTCCTGCGCCAGACGCGCACCACGTACCACTTCAAGGACGGTGGTCTGCTCCTGGAATAACCGCTTTCGTTGGTATCGGTCTCTGAATGGTTTACAGTTGCCTCGATTCTGGCCCTTGGTCGCCGCCGACGAGCGTTTCCGCAGGCGGCTTGTACCTCGTCCGCTACCACGCAAAGCGCAGGGCCGGCATCACCGGCCATGGAGGCCTGGATCGCCGCGTTCAGCAGCCAGGAATGTGGTCTGGTCGGCAGATGTCGTTGATTCAGGCTCACAATTGTCACACCGAATCTCCTGGGGACGATTCACCAGGACGCTTGGATCCGTTTGGAGGTGTCCTGGATCTGCTCGCGGAAATGGTTGTCCATGCGGGTGATGGTGTTCTGACCACCTCGTTACCCTTGTTGGCGATGGCTACGAGCGCTCTGCTACCGCAGAGGATTCGGCGGCGTTGGCCGATTACCTGGTCAATCGGACACGGCATTCTCGTTTACCTGCGCACCGAGGGCGCCAGGCAATTTCCTGCGCCTGATGCTCGGAAGGCCTCGGCCAGACTTGCATTGCCGTGCCTGGGTTTTCTCTGAGCAGCGGAGGATACTGCGGGCGGTTTTCGTTAATGGGTCCTGTACCCCAGGCGCGCAGTTGGTCGATGGAGAAGTTGAATGAGTCGGCGATGGCCCCGGTTAAAGTCTTCGGTTACCGTAGCCTGGGGCGGTCAGGTCACCCGTCGGCAAGGGTCGGCAATTTCGATCCAGCAGACGCAGACTTCGCGGGCTTGGTTCTTGTCGATTCTTCTCGGCCGGTTTCGCCAAGGACGGCAGGGCGCGTTTACGGGTCATTTGCAGACCGATCAGCAAAATGCTGCCCAGCGCACCAAATTTATGCCAGCACGTAACCCAACAGGGTGCTATGATCCATGCGTTGCGTCACTCGGCTTCAAAACCGCGGCCAGCGCGGATACGTTATCCAGGCAATTGCTGGGAGTTCGGTAAAGGTTCTGGCTGGCAAGCGAGACTCACCTGATACAATGGGTGGGTCAGCAGGAATTTCATCCACGGATTCAGATACGAAGGTAAAGGATCGCGATGTATTCAGGGACGCACCCACAAGCGTCAGGCATCGGTTACCCGAACAATTTACCATGGACGGGTTGCCTTCGCATCATGCCTTGCAGCACGCGACCGAAAGGCTTGGCATCGCGCCGAAAACTGTCGGCGGCCATGACCGCGTCTTCACCACGGCCAAGTACCCGGTTAAACCGAGTGAGGTATACGTTCGGGCCAGCAGCGACTGGCGCTGCGCGATAGCCACCTGACTTCGGGCGGCCGGCATTACGCGATCGCACATCTACCCACGTCTATATTCGACCTGGAAGCTGCGGAATGGGTATCGGACAGGGTAGCGCTACTTCGTTGAGGACGTACCGTCGACTTCACTGGGCGAGAATTTCGTCAGCGTTGTTACGACCGGTCCAGTTGGGCCTGCACCGTCTGCAATCCTTGTTCCATCGCAATGCCTGTGGCGCTTGGCGGGGCAGGCCGGTTTCCTCAGCGTCCCGTCAGTTCAGATACTCCCAGCGCTGCTGGAAATCGTTTACGCGACTTCGGAGTTAGCGGGCGAAGGCCTCGGGACGTACCCGTGGCCGCCTCACTGGCGCGGACTTGGAAAATCTTGCTGGACCGCACCCGCAGCTCACCGGCGTGGCCGATGTATTCGGTGTCGTAGGCCTATGAAATGTTAGGTACAGGAAGTTGCACGAAGAGCAGCAGCAAAGAGATCGATCAGACGGCAACAAGCCGGTGAGCGTTAACGGTTGCTGGCGGCCATTGTTGGACAGTATCTGCTTATCAAACTTTTTCATCATTCTGGCCCCTACCTGAGACCTCACAAAATGCTTGCTACCTTGAATAGTCGCGGACACCGGATCACGGCCGCCCCTCCCTCATCAGAATCGCCACATCGAGAAACGCCTGATCGCGCGCCAATGCCCTGAAGTTGAATGAACCAAGTGATACCGATCCTGACATAGCTCCCACGCACGAAGGTCTGAGCCCTTCCTCATAGCGGGCAATTCGGTTACTGAAACTGCTAACCGGAATGCTGACATTGCCGAGCAGTCATCAATCAGCAAAGCCCACAAACAGGCCATCCAGGTCCAAATACATGACCCGGCGCTGCTTGCGGGGTGCTTGAGAGTAGAACCGAAAAACGACTCCCAAATTCGATGATCGGCAAATAGCCCGACCAGCACGTGGCGACGCCGCGCACCCATGACTTTGACCCTGGGCGCGCGGTGTATCGCGGTGTGGAGTGATTCACTGACTTTCGCCATCGCGGCCACCATCGGCTGTCGGCACAGCGGAAGCCCACGCGCTCCAGGTTTCACTGGACCACATCTGGGGCGGCAGACCTTTGGCCTGACGGCGACAGCGCGCAGCCAACTTGCTTGAAGAAGATCGAAAGGATGTATGGGGAATCTGCCATGCCCGTGCCTGTTTGGTGGTTATGCGGGCCAACCATGCCAGCAGCTGTAATTCAGCCGCCCAGCACGACTTTCATGTCTTTGTCGGGTTCTCTCCACGACCGTGTTTGGTCAGGTAAATCCTGGGCGCCCTGGCGCTTTGCCCCAGACCTTGTCGGTTTCCTGATCCTTTGTCGTGACGATATCCACTGGAATTTTATGGGCCGTTTCAGGATCCTTGTCGTCAGTTTGCCGCGTGGCCTGAAAAAAACCGTTCAGGCCGGCATGAACGATATCCATAAGGACCCACATCCCGGCTTTTCCATGCCGTGCCAAGGGCAACGCCGTTCTGGCAACCGTTTTCAGCCATTGAGTATTCATGCCGGTGCTTCTTCAAAACATTTCCCGCAGCTTTGTACAGTTCTGTTCGGCGAATCATCTACTACAAGATTTCTGGCATCTTACTTCCCCCGGTATGGCTATAACGCGGCGCAGGTTCAGCGCTGGACGCCCCTGGCTAAATCATCAGATGTGGAAACATGGGCGCGGAATGGCGCCAGCGCTCTTCCTTGCTGAAGGGGGCTTGGTCAGGTTACTGATCAGAGCCCAACAATGCGGGCCCTGGCCCTTGTCGAACCAGGCCATCTTTCGCTGGACGCGATGATCAATGGCGTGCCCGGAAGGCACTGTTGTTCTTGATCACGCGAGTCGATAGCCCATCAAGACGTAGGCATCATGATGTCGGACAATATTTGATATCGGCGGTTCGGTTGGTCGGGCGATTTTGGCCAAAGTGCATCAAAGCCATCAACGGGCGGTAAATAAAACGGTGCAGGACTTTTTTTAGCAGAGGTTTCAGCGTACGGCGAATCGTCTTGCTGTCATCAATGACCATGACTTTCAGGCTTTCGAAATTTTCTGTCCTTATGACCAGCCTTGTTATTAATGGTGGGGTGTGTGGGCGCAAATGGCATGCTGCAGGCGCTGGGACCTAGGCCGAATTCCCTTTTCGCGTACTTTAACATAGGTTTATGCAGCCAATCCTAATTGAGGCGCACCGTATTTCCGTTTTTCGCAGAAAAAACTGCACCAAGATTATGCGGGACATTAACGCAACATTAGTCAACCTTCAATCACGAGGCCAGCCTTCAGGTACCACTGGCTCCTCACTTTGCTCAGCTTACCTGCTTCGCGGGCCAACGCCCCACCTAATATAGGCGGGACAAAACCCACCCTTCATTGCGCATTCGCCTCGGGCATCGTTATGGGAATTTCCCATCACGCGATTCCAACTACAGAAAGAAAAACAGCTCCCTGGCCCATTGTTGCCTGCCGCCCAGGGCGCGCGGAATTTGGGAGCTTGTATTTACATGGAAGCCCAGATTCTTTTATTAACATCCGCCCGGACGGTCCAAGGGGGGGCCCATGGGGGGGGCAAGGGGGGGCATTTGGGGCGGGGCCCGCGGCTTCCCCAAAATTTTCCCTCCTCTTCTTTTTTGTA
>Ga0163217_1107343_pt1 | contig 10609 bp, 8 predicted proteins | sample SynspAceP_FD_185933 | JGI IMG/M metagenome (GOLD analysis project Ga0163217, IMG submission 185933) | Saline lake microbial communities from Ace Lake in Antarctica - Synechococcus sp. Ace-P (PacBio error correction) | ecosystem: Environmental > Aquatic > Non-marine Saline and Alkaline > Saline ... | reverse complement strand
ACCAATGGAGGTCAGGTTGTGGTTAATTTCCTCGCTCACGGGCTTTGCTCTTGCCGCTGCAGTCGCCACCTGGGTCACATGTCTCAACAACTAGTGTCTATTCTGCGTTTACGACAGTTGCCAGTGATTGATCCGCCTCGCGGTACCTCCAACGCCATTGGTCGCCCGAATCGACACCGCGTACTAACCGCAACGCCTGTCGCACCGCGTTCCTGTTGCAAGCCATCAATTCATCTGCTTATTTCATCTGCTTGAATTTTGCCCTCCGTTTAGTTGCGCGGAGGCCCCAACGTGCGCCACCTCATCCGCACCACCGCAAAACACGGCCCTGCTCACTTGCCCGCGCGCCTCAAGTAGCAGCGTTCCAAAAGACCAACAAGCTTGGTTTGCTCCGGCAACACCCCTGATAACATCCAGAATCCGGTTAATTTCACACTGGACATAGGCGACATGACGATTAGCCTCGCTGGCCTCAACTATCACCAGGCCAGCGCACTGACACCCCTGAGGCAGACCAAGAGTGGATTGAGTAAAGCGGAATACCGTCCTGTGGCCTTGGCGCGCATTCTCTGCTGACTCGCTGGCAACCCGGAGACCTCGCCAGCAGCGGCATGAATCTCATTCATCGCCGTGGCCACACTGTCGACTTCACGATGCTGTTTCTAGCGGTATTCTCTTCGTGTCACGGGCGATAGGTCCCCACTTCCGCTGCTGCTGATGGACCACGCGAACATTCACACGGCTTTCAGACGTTGATTCATTATCCGCAGACGCCTGAGAAAGGTGTTAACGCCACCGCAAGGTCAAATCAACTCTGCCAATGGTATCAATATCAGCTCACGAGTCAGATCACCATCGGCGCTGCTGAGATTCTTTCATTCCGGTCGCGGAATTTTCATCCAGTGGCCGGACCACCGGCGAACCACCACAATCAGCAGCAAACGCCAGAATGACACCAAAAACAATACGACAGACAGTTGGCCGCTGGCGCCGTGGCCGCAACCTCTTCAGAGAGCAAGGTGGCAAATTTCATACCAGCTCTGCCAGTGCTGTTGCGCGCCGGCAGTTCAACAAGCAAAGACCATTCTACTCCGTATTCGCTAGGGAACTGCGTAAGAAACCGCCAGTGTTTCACCGTCTCATAACGGCCCACCGGAACGTGTAGCCCCGCCTTTCACTCGCCAGTTTCCGGCATTACCCCGGCAGAGGCCGAGCCCGCGCATCGCTATTGTGGCTCGCCGCAACAATGGAGCCTGCTCACTTCCAATAAGGTGACCTGAATTGACCGTCCATTTAAAGCTGCGCACTGAAACCGCTTTTACAGTTCTTTTGGGCAAAGTTCTAGATTAATATCCACACAACGACGCGGCAACACTTCATGGCCATTCCATAATAGGAACAAACAAGAGTCGTCATCAGTTCGTGTAGCCCTTTGTAATCTCGTAATTGTAAGCTCCATATGCAGCCATTTTGGTCGTCCATAGGGGCAGATTCCCACTCTGCTTTCACGAGCACCGAAACTCGCTCAGGGTTTCTATCGTATTTCTCATCAGGATCTTTCCACCCGCTCCAGCTGAATATTGCCTTTTTCTATCGCGAAGTATAGTAAATTTCCAAACGTGGCCATATCGGTATGTGTCCATCAAAGGCCATCGTGAAGTATCGGATCCAAGCCGTCATAAGCATCAGGCTCAAATTGTGGTACATAGCACTGAGGTAACCCTTCCGATGTCAACACGGCACGCACCGCATCCGTAACCCGCTGCGGAACTGATCTGCGCATGAACTGCCCCGCAGCAATATTTGTTCAATAATACTTCCAAACCACATCGGGGCACTTTGAGCGCGCATTGAGACTGACCCGCTTAATTTTGTCTCCCATACTCACCGGCGGTAGCGGACAGACGGATCCGATTACAATCCTCTGGCACCAGCTGACTGGTTTCTGACATCAGGCGGACCTTCCCATCTGGCTGAGCGATACTTGTATGTTATTACCATGCTGACACCCATCACCAGCACACAAGCTGATTAACGAACACGTAAAGCTTGAACTTAAGCGATAACTTTTTCATATTCCGCATAACCTTGCGGGCTTGCCAATCATTTATTCCAGCACAAACGGGAATAGCAGATTCCACGACGAGCTGAAAAAGCGAGTGGTTACTCAAACCAATCTCGCACCAGGCGTCGCGTTGATTGCGAGGAGTTGGGTTAACAGCGGACAATAATCGACCATTTCATAAAAGATTACTTAACGAACCGGTCGAACCCGAACGCGTTATATAGAGAAGATGCTTGGTTTCGTGTAACGCGGGCGTTGCCTTAAAACTATTGTAGTTCTCGTGCACTGGCATTAAGTGTCTGCACTAGCAGCCCGGGAGTCTGAGCTTTTCCTCATAGGCGTTGCCGGAAGGAACCGCACAGAAAGACTTGCCTGGCCAGCACGACTCAGAAAAGAAATGCCGAATCATTTGCCGCCAAAATTCAAAACACGACCATCAGAGAGGGAAAATGAATCGCGTGAGGTGCCATAATCACCGCGGACTCACCTGTTCGCGCATATTTTCTCTATCAGCGCCAGAATCAACAATGCAGCGCCACAAATAGCACCGCAGTGGATGATCAGTAGTGTTTCCATAGATAAATCCTTGAATACAGGGTGTTGGTGGACCCAGATGTCAAAAGTAATGACAAAGTGTTATAGTAATAGAGTTGCGTATTTTAAGGAAGGAACCGCTCAAAAACGCCCTTATTATCTGATCGATAAAAGCAAACTTCTGGCGTTACCTGGAAATTTTTTGCCAGGGTGCGGAGAGAGTTCCTTCGTGCCAAATCTTGTGTCGATCAAGTGCTTTGCACCTGGTGGTGTCTTTGATTTGATGCAAGCGACATGGATGGCACAACCGTCTTCATTCTCTTCAATGAAGGCTCAAGCTGGGTAGCACGGAAATTTTCAGGGAACGCACGCCTACAGTGTCGCCTACGCTGAGATCGATGAATTAAAGAAGTTCTGGCACAGTGATAAAATCATTCTTTAACTCCATCAGCCAGCTTTAACGCGCTTCTCTGAGGCATCTGCACCCAAACCCGGGGCTGAGAGTCAATCCCGGTGTCAGCTCCTCGGACTTCACTCTTGCCGATCCGCGCCCGCGCCGCACAGCCGATCCTGGACGTTGAGCACTGAAACCGGAAAAAATCCGGCGGGCGTTCTGGATCAGCTCAGGCTTCATGTTTCACAACAACTGTGAAAAATGCTCCTTTCGAGCGCTTGCGATAACTTCTGCAGGTCATCGGGAAAACACTCCCGTTTTTGGGCCACCTGCTGGAAAAGGTCAGCTGGGTCAGTTTCTGGGTGGTGGCATTCACTTTACCGGAGAGGCTCCCCTCTGGAGCGCTTCTAGCAGAGACTTGAAAGCTTTGCTTGAGCCGCTATGCTGTGCAGTTTATCTGGGAGCCCGGGCGAAGTGCCACACCAATTCTACCAGCCTGGAACAGTGACTGTTCGTTGAACCTGCTCAACAACGATAACAAGAGTCTTGGCGATGATTGATTCGTCTATTGTGAAGCCCATATTGCCAGATCTACGTGCGATCTTGATCTACCGGAAAGCGCAACAACTTCAAGCCCAACCGAGGGAAATTAACAGTATTCAGGTTTGCTGGAACATCTTTGCCTGCGTGATATTTTTTGGCGGATTTCCAGTTTGAGAAAGCCTTTCGCAGATCGGTTTGATTGCTCTCCTTTTCAGGATGCAGCAGGGTTATTACGTATGGTCAAGAAAGAGCTGGTTTAACCGGGCGGCAGACTGCCGGCTCTATTGCCAGGGTTAACAACTGGCATGCGGGCGTACTTAGAACTCGGTCCAAGTCCTTCCGACTATGACCGATTTTGGTGGCATGGCATTTTCGCTAAAGGCTTAGCCGTTTTTTGGCGGCCTGACCCCGACACTGTTGCGTCTCTTAAAGCGAATCAAAGCCACGTTTAAAATTGGATTATGTCTGGAAATGGAAAAAAAAATGTCTTGAATTATCGAGAAGTGGGGGCGGTTGACTCATAGGTGGTCGCCCATAAATTGCCCGCTCAGAATAAAATTACCGGTCATGGGCAACATCACTTTGGCTTCACGATACTGCCAATCCAAGTGTGATTGCCCATATGTTAAAACCCGTGGAGAAGATAATGGAGGCAGCATGAAGGTGCCGGCAAGATTCAAACCTTTGCGCCTGGATGCTTCGGATATTCCTGCCACTGCAGAATTTAAAACGGAAGCCCCAGATCTGCTTCCATCAACCGTTGGCTCGGCTTTTCATCAATTATGTCGACGGGTGCATGAACCCGCCTGCATCGAATACACCGAGTTTGCTGGCATAGTCTGGGCGAGTTACCGCATTCACGAGAGCCGGATAAGATTCGAAGAGCCACCCTTGGTTACAGGCACACTATGAATGGGGAACGCGGCAAGGCACGAATTTGCAAAGGCCCAAGATCAACAGGCCATTCTAGGTGTGGCTTGTGGCACCCGGGTGTTCTTAATTGCCCTACGCCAGCGCTGGCGGTTGATGAACTACTCTTGACAACGGATTATTCTATTTAGTATTAGTCGACATCCAGCCGGAATCGCCCGCCCCCCCAGACCTGGTCTATTTTGCCACAACTTTGATCCCGAAATCAATTCCGTTGAATTTCCGGCGCGTTTGGTCTGGGAGAATCGCCGCCACGTGGACAAAAACAAGAGATGTTCGGAATAAAAGCCGCCAGATAATCTGCCTGTGGTGGGGGAACATACACGTACCTCCACCGGACATGATGAAATTCATTCACTGTCCAAAAAAACGTTGGCCTGGCCCAACATCCGTTTCTGTGGGATGACCGCGTTTTGCGAAACACTACATTCACGGTGTTACCGGTACTCAATAGTTGAGTACTTTCGTGAGCAACGATGAAACCAGCAGAAGGCCTGGAAGTGGTTCCCTTGAAATGGTGAACCATAATTTTGCCGACCTTCTTTCCCTAGTACCCGAGATTACAACGGGTAAGACGTTGTCGATTGGTGAACGCTGATCACAAGTCAAAAGATCCGCAAGGACAGGGAAATCTTTACACTTTCATGGGACCCGACCATAAAGACGCTTACGGAAGAGTGGCAGTCAGCGGCAATTTCTATACGGCCAGGTGTTCAACCAGTGGCTGCCGCCCTTTTTAATTGCGATGGCACTGGGATATAAGGCACCATATGGCCAATGTTGAAGAATGCACCCGTAACCTTTTCTAAACCTGCTTAACAAAGTGGTTTGCCCCACGCTGTATGTCGTTGCATGAAGGAAGGTGAAGGCGCTGATCCTTTTCTGATGTTATTTTTTGAAAAAGACACAAACGGCCAGCTATTGCTGGCTTTTTACTGTTTGCAAATTTCCCAATTTAAAATAGGTCGCGTGTCCCTGTCGTTGCAATAACTGGACACCAGATTTTAGAAATCTGACCCTTGTCGGTCTGCACTACTCTTTTCCAACCGGTCGCATGCCTGTCCATACTTAGGTCTGTTAATCACAACCGGCGTGGCAGCCACCGTCTCCGTTGAACACGCTCCCGAATAGTCTGCGTACCGCTCAGAGAACATCGCACCGCACGTTCACAAAGCTCTTTAAAACGGGCGGTTCGCGAAGCCCTGCTCCAGCTTCCCGCCCAGACGTTGCCTCGGGCTCCAATTGGCATCGACACAGCGATCAACGCGCTTTAGGTCAATCACATTCAGTTTGATCACGTCGCAGGCTGCTTCTTGTTGCGTCGAGTGGCGGTTGAATAGGTCTCCCCCCAGTATTCCATCCACCACACGTCGGCACCTGTCATGGTCGTTCACCACCATATTTTTGGTCGTTCACCCGTAAATGACGGTGATCCTCTCGCACAGATAACCAACCAGGCCCGTTTTTGAAAAAAAGTCCAAGCTACCGGCTAACCCGCGTTGGCCCCGACAACTTGGCCGCTAACGCCTGCGGGTCCTTCTTCGGTACGGAAAACCAAGTGGGGGCGTGGGTGAAACCCCGGACGTTAACCGCGGTAGCCCGTCGTGATGGCTATCGCCCAACCACTCACTAGCTCCCACGTCTAGCAGCCCATCCCACACATGACTAGCTGCTCTCGCACTTCACCTGTCGACGCCGGCTCTCTAAGTTGGCCGCGAAAATATGCCTTCGCATTTCAGACTACGTTACTCGCACATCTCTTGCTTGCTTTTCACCGCAATGTCACGGCACAGACTTTGCGATCACTGCCAGCTCACCCACGCCAAGAGCCCGGCCTGCCCACACGTTAGCCGCGTTCGTCTCTCGCATACGGCGTCCCCACGTGGTCGCCGTGCATGTGCGAACACAGAATCACATCATATATTCGAGACGGGATCATCAGCCCAGCGACGGTGCAGGCCAGCGTCGTTAGCAAGAATGCGGGTACTTGGGGTCTTTCAAAACCCATGGCTCGGTCCTAGGGACAACCAATACCTTCGGCCATCACGTGGCTCCAAGGGGAGTGACCTTCCACCACTCACCTTCTCCATTCCTTCGATCCCAGCACCCCGCGACGGCATCGCCACAGTAACCCCATATTACCAACCATACTAAGCGCTCCGGCAATTCTCGCGTCTCGCCCTTGAAACTTATTCCTTACATGACATACGATTACTATGCTCTTCAACACGCTGTGTTTTATCGTTTACTGGACCACAACATTTCACGACGACGCCGAACCGCACAAGTCATCAGCAATTTCGCTTAATGCCGGTAGACAGCTTAAACCTCTCATAAATCCTGGACTAGCTTTATACATTGACCCCAATTTAATCCCATTACACCAAGGGAAGATTTTTAAAAATACTGGCTGGCGAGCTGCTTTGCAGGTTAACTGTGCAATGGTCCATTCAACCAACTCCTCGGACGCAATCACGGCACAGGAATGCTAGATGATGCCTTCGGCGCCCTGCGTCTTCTCCGTTATTCCATTGCATTCAATAAGCCACTCAGGCTCCACGCAACACCACTCGGCAGCCACCCACCACACGACTACACGCCACGCCAACTGCCACTGAGCGGTGATATTGCACGTGTGTGCATGAGGTATTGACTGATTATGCTCTCGCAGCCGGCGAGCCAAAAGCCTTCGCAAGTTACTTTTACGACACCCCAGTCTAGCTCTACCGGTTACACCCTAGCCTAGATCTGATACACCGCGGTTCCCGCAGGCGCTTCACTCGCAGACTTTACGTATCTCCATATGTATCTGCTACTGATAATTCGTGTCGCCTCGGAAACCAGGTGAGCCCAGAAACCCTTACAGCGCCGCTTGTTCGTGAATAGGACTAGACGCAGACGTTCACGGACGTGCGCGTGAAGATGGCAAAACGAGTCGGTGTCCTAAACGACCGATCTCAGGAAATGCACAGCCTAATGGGGCACATTGTCTACCCACTAAGGACCAAGTGACCGGCTTTCTTCGACGCACCAAGCGCTAGAGTTAAGGCACACGTAAGCACGATAATCAGTGACCATCCATTGCACACCGCGATTTATTCAGGAACTGATTCAACCATGGTACTTTGTACCACAGTGTGGTTAATTATCTGTAGCAAGACAACCTGAATTACCAAGTCGGTGCCCAGGTGATGTTCGATGATGAATTGGCAACGCATGGCGAACAAAGCTGTGCAGCGCTTGCACTGAAACAGTTTGAGCCGCCGCGTTTGAAAGCGTGGCTTGCAGAGAGCCTTGCCCGGGCTTGGCATCGGCCGTAGCCGAGAAGTTTTTGCAGGGCGCAGATAATCCAGACGATGAGTTGGCGCAAAAGGTTATGGGCTGCCTGGAGGAAACGTGGGAACGAGTAAAACACTTGCGAGCTCCAAGGATGACTGGGCGCTGTCTCAGCTAAGGAGTTTTGGTGCGCTTGGGCTTTGAGTTCTGGCTGCAGTTCCGGAAAATGACTATTTTGACGGCTCTCTCATAAGTCGCGTGTGTCTCCTACCGGCACCCTGTACGAATACGGTGACAACCAACTGACCGATCTGTCCTTCGCGCGATCTGGGCGTTAGCCGTGAAAGCCATTAGGCAAGAAACTGACGACCTGGCCATTTCCCGTTTTGGCGTGTCTTCACGAATGAGGGTCTATATCATGAGCGCCCTGGTGCGGATCGGCGCGGCTCCTTGTCGAGCTCTATCTATACTCCGCAGCAGCACGCCAAATTCTTGAGCCGCGAATCCTAAGAATAAGGGACAGATTTCAAATCTGTCCCTGGTTGAACTTGATTTGTGGCCTGCTCCATGAAAATGAATGATGTTTGCCTGACACAGGGCTTGCAATATCACAGCCCCTCCGTTGACAGCCCCTCCTATTGCAAGGGCCGCACGCCATAACATCAACCCTATCTCTAATAATGGTGACATCACAGACATCGCATCATACATACAAACCCCCCAGGCCAACGCCGAATTTGGAAGAAGATGATGACTTTCCAAACTTCTTTGGGAACGTCTGCCTGCACGCATGCGGCTTGACCATTTGCGGGCATTGGTCAAGACAAGCCCGCGTTTAAGTTTATCATGCGTACTAACCCGCCAGATTGGATGGAGGAAGTTCCGGTGTCAGCCTTACCTGCCGACATCCGAACGTGTACCTAAAAACTACAGCACAAGACATGCATGAATCCGGAGATGATATCAAGTCGATCTGGACTTGTGCGGGTCTGCAGTCGAGCATACTTTCACTTGCCTCACCAAAATTCCTGATAACATAGAATTGGTTTATGGGAAGAGGGTGTTAATCCTGGTGACAGTAGAATTTAACTGGAGGTTTAAACGGGACACATTTGTAGAAGGCTCAAATGTATAGTTTGCCGCGAGAACTCTTGAGGTTCAACCTACCAAATTGATATCTTGGATTTGGATTATTCTTGAGTACATTCCCCATTTGAAGGGAATCCTAGGTTGCTTACCATAGTTAAATAATGCATTTCGGATAGCGGACTAGACGGCGGGAACTGCCGCTGCCCAGGTATTTTCTTTGAGTATTGTCAAAAAGATTCATAGCTATCCGTTTGCAGATGATGTGATAAAAAAAATAGGCTCAAGCTTCAGCCTTTTACGGCGAAGAGTGTCTATAAGAGTGATAAAAACAATTGGGTGCTGAGTGCACTTGAACTCTTTGAGAAGTTGGGGCTTTACACTAAGTCCCGAAAATTCAAGGGACATTCAATTGGAAAACTACTTACCTTATCTAGTCAATAAGTGAGGTGATTTCGCTGATGCGGAACGTATATCATCACAGCTTCTCAATTCTCAAACGGTTTTTGCATTCTCCGATTTATTTTCAATTCATGTAGTCGTAGTACAGCCAGGATGGGGAAAGCTTTTGTTGATCGAACAAGCAATGCCTCTTGGGAACTATGCCCAGGGGAATAATCCACAGTGGTAAACAGTTTGCCCATAACTATGCAAAGCAACGGTCGATCGACCGTAAAAACTATGGGGAATCCAATAAGCGATTGCGCTAGAATTCGAAGTGGATCTACCTGACGGTCTGATTGAATTTGAAGGTGAAGTTGAAAATAGAAGATGTCAAGGACTGAAAAAGTGGAATTCTACCACCAAATTCTCAGGATCTAACTTTCCACTGGCCTAAAAAAATCTGGGGACAACAGCTTGCCTCTGGGTATTTTTAATGGCAGGACCATAATCAATAAAGTAGTCTTTTAAAATAAAAGTATTTATGGTCAGTGCGCCGTACCATAATCAATGAACGCACAATCCATTAACAGGGTTCGTACCATAATCAAATCGGCAGAACGATAATCAATTCTGATTTTGATTGTCCCACGGCGCATCTTTCCTTGAATACCTCGAAAGAATCCAAGACAATTCAGAGCTAAGCAGTTAGTATCAATCGTAGAATTAGCAAATCGTCATGATCAATCGCCACGGACCAGATTTAAAATGCTCGGACTATTGTGAATGGTACGCCCAACTATTATCCAATGGACGCACCATTATCAATTTGGCCCGGACCTATTAGTAAATGGACGCACCCATTATATAAACTTCAGGACAAATCAATCCAATAGCAGTGGACGTGAAGGCGAAGAATGGTGGAGGATTAATAGCTTGGGTGATTTTTTGAGAAAAAGATCTGGAACTTGCTGAGGAAGGCGAAAGATTGGCAGTTAATCGGAAAAATTTTATGACTTCGAGGCCTGAAGGAATTGGTTTCAAGCACAGGATTGATGATTTCAACCTTGAATTCTTCTCGTTAAAATTATGGTTGGACGGCGATCAGATTTGTTTGGGGTGCAAACCATTTTATCATTCCAGAACCTTTGAAGTCCTAGGAACTTTTACCGTCTCTACTTCTACCAGCAAGATCTCAACTATTACGCCCTGCTACTTCCTTTACCGCAAACAACTCGCAAAAAAATCCTTGAGATGGATTGGCTCTATGCGTGATGCAGCGCCAGGGGAATATCAAACTGAATTTGAAGCTTTGAAGTCAGTTACCAAAGCCTTCCTTGATCCTGCAGGAAATGGAAAGTGGATCCTGGATTGATCGACGAAGATCAGGTTACATTTGA